>ERZ773049.453-NODE-453-length-25555-cov-15.820353_pt1 | contig 25555 bp, 19 predicted proteins | sample MGYA00580633_ERZ773049 | MGnify/ENA primary metagenome ERZ773049 (study PRJEB29015, sample SAMEA2737991) | human oral metagenome | biome: human oral; feature: human-associated habitat; material: dental | place: China | collected 2066 ...
TCGCACCAGACGGGTAGGCATACCGTTATCTTTTTCAAATTTAGAGATGATCTCCACGATCTGCTCGCCAGAGACCGTCTCCTTCTCATACAGCGCCTTCACCATCTCCTCGATCGCCGGAGCGTAGGTCCTTAGCGTCTCTTTTACCGCCGCATAGCGCTCATCCAGCGTCTTGCGAACATATTCGTCGATCTTAACCGCCGTTACCTCGCTGTAATCCTTGATGCTCTGTCCGCCGTTTAGGAAGGAATACTGCTGCTTTTCTAGCACCGCAAGCCCGAGCGCCTCGGTCATTCCGACCTGAGTAGCCATAAATTTAAGCATATCAGTAGCGCGCTGCAAATCGTTGCCCGCGCCGTCGGTGATCTCGCCCAAAAACACATCTTCCGCCGCGCGCCCTGCCAAAAACGTATCGATCTCAGCAAAAATTTCATGGCGCTGATGCAGATATCTATTTTCAAATGGCGAATTTAGCGTGTATCCCGCAGCGCTCAATCCGCGCGGCACGATAGTTACTTTAGATACCGGCATCGCGCCTTTGGTAAGCTCGGCGATGAGCGCATGGCCGCTTTCGTGGTAGGCGACGATTCGCTTTTCGATCGGGCTTACGCGGCGCGATTTTTTAGCCAGTCCGATACCGACGCGTTCGATCGCTTCAAGTAGGTCTTTTTGCTCGACCTCCGCCTTTGCCTCGCGACCCGCTAAAAGCGCGGCTTCGTTGATGATATTTGCAAGATCGGCTCCCGCAAAGCCCACGGTAAGGCGCGCGATCTCTTCGATATCGATGTCGCGGGCAAATTTAACGTCGCGCATATGCACCTTTAAAATCGCCATTCTGCCGTCAAAATCGGGTCTATCGACCAAAACCTGTCTATCGAATCTGCCCGGACGCAGAAGCGCCGCATCAAGCGTCTCCGGGCGGTTGGTAGCCGCAAGGACGATCACCGGGCTTGATTCCGAGCCGAAGCCGTCCATCTCGGCAAGTAGCTGATTTAGCGTCTGTTCGCGCTCGTCGTTACCTCCGCCGATGCCGCCCGCGGTTCTGCTTTTGCCGATCGCGTCGATCTCGTCGATAAAAACGATCGCCGGAGCCTGCTTTTTAGCGTTATCAAACAGATCCCTCACCCTGCTAGCGCCCACGCCTACAAACATCTCGATGAAGCTCGAGCCCGATACCGAAAAAAACGGCACGTCCGCTTCGCCCGCGACAGCCTTGGCTAGCAGCGTCTTACCCGTACCGGGAGGACCCACTAAAAGCACGCCTTTTGGAATTTTAGCCCCGAGGCTGATATATCGCTCGGGGTTTTTTAAGAAATCTACGATCTCCTTAACCTCCTCTTTCGCCTCTTCGACGCCCGCGACATCGCTAAATTTGACCTTCGGCTTTTCGGCGCTTACTAGGTTTTTAGAGCTTCCGATGCCGAGCACGCCGCCGCCCATATTGCGCTGCATGCGGTTGGCCAAAAACATCCAAATTCCAAAGAAAATCACGAGCGGCAAGACCCAGCTAAAGAGCAGATCGGTCAAAAAGTTACTCTCGTTATACGCGCCGTATGGAATTTTGCGCGATTCTAAAATTTGAACTAGCTCGGGATCATCCACGCGCTTGGCGGTGTAGATTACGTTGCCGACTTGCGCTTTAATCGTGGAGCTTCCAATGGAAACCATGCTTACTTGAGAGTTTTTGATTTGCGATTTTAGCTCGGAGTAAGTTACGTTTCTGCTCTCGCCCGAGACGGAGCCCAGCACTCCACCGCTATCAAATCCGCCACTTGGGGATATCGCTTTAAACACGACTATCAAAATAAGCGCAAAAATAATAAAAACGCCGATCGGATTTTTATTAAAAAAATTGTTTCCGCCGCCGTTTTGGGGGGGTTGATTATTTGGGTTGTTATTCATATTTTCCTTTCATAAACGAAGCTAAGCCATTCGTTTTGCTTTTTCATCTGCACGAAATTTAAATCCGAAAAGGCTTGCTCTATCCTATCTTTATATTTTTCTAAAATTCCCGACAGCACGAGCTTGCCGCCGGGTTTTAACGCTTTTTTCAGATCCGCGCTTAGGATCAAAATCACGTCTGCGATTATATTTGCGACGACGAGATCAAACTGCGGCTGCGCGGCTACGCTTGAGCTTTGCTCACCCAAGTTTGAAACGCTGCCGAGCCAAATTTGATCGATCTGCACGCCGTTTTTCTCGGCGTTTTGGTGCGTAGCGGCCACCGCCTGCTCGTCGGTATCGCAGGCGCTTACCTTTGTGCCCAGTTTTTTCATCGCGATACTTAAAATTCCGCTGCCGCAGCCCACGTCAAGCGCGCTCATGCCATCGCGAGCAAGCTCGCTAAGCAGCGCCAGGCACATATTGGTGCTTTCGTGATGACCTGAACCAAACGCCAGCGCAGGATCGATCAGCAGATCGATTAGCGCGCAATCTTGCGATCTTTCGCACCAGCTCGGACGGACGTAAAATTTGCCGACTGCCACGGGCGCGACGCCTTTTTTATACTGCTCGATCCAATCGATATTAGGCTTCTTTGAAATTTCGATCTGCAGATCGGCGTCTAAATTGAGAGAGCGCGCGAGCGCCTTTTTAAACTCTTCAAACGCAAATTTTAAATTTTGCAGATCCTCTTCGTCGCGAATTATGAAATGCCCGCCGCGTTCTTCGACACAGGTAACGCCGAGCTCAAACGCAAAGCTCTTAAAAAGTTCGCTTGCATTCGTGCTTTTTACGATCATCTCATAAAAAAAATCTTTCATCGCCTCACATCGCCTTTAAATTTTAAAATTTGCATATTACTAAAATTTAGTTCAAACTTTGCTTACGCTAGGGCGTTTTTATAGAGCTTCAAACGCCTTTTTAAGATCGAGCGTGCCCTCGTAATACGCCTTGCCGACGATGACGCCTGCGATAGAGCCTGCGTTTTTTAGCGCGATTATGTCGTTCATATCTTTCACGCCGCCGCTTGCGATAGTATCGATGCCGCAAGCTTTCGCGATAGAGCGGCTAAATTCTACGTTTACGCCGCTTAGCATCCCGTCGCGCGATATGTCGGTGCAGATGATCGCGCAAACGCCAGCGTCCGCGTAGTCTCGCGCCAAATCGGTCGCTTTTACGCAGCTTAGCTCCGCCCAGCCCTCGGTCGCTACGAGCCCGTCTTTTGCGTCTATGCCCACGACTATGCGGTAAAGCTTCGCCATTCTCCTTACGAAATCTCTATTTTTAAGCGCCGCCGAGCCCAGGATAAATCTATCGACGCCCAAGCTCAAATACTCCTTTATGCGCGCTTCGTCGCGGATGCCGCCGCCCACTTCGACGCGCAAGCGAGTGCTTTTTACGATCCGCTCGATAGCTTTGAAATTTACCGCCTCGCCAGCAAACGCGCCGTCGAGATCAACCAGATGCAGCCATTTAGCGCCGAGATCTTCAAATTTTTTGGCTAGCTCGCAGGGGTCATTGGAATAAATTTTTGCGCTTTGCATCTCGCCCTTGCTAAGGCGCACGGCGCATCCTTGTTTCAGATCGATCGCAGGGAAAATCTCCATCACAGCTCCGTAAAATTTTTAATGATTTTTATGCCCGCATCGTGGCTTTTTTCGGGATGCGGCTGAAAGGCAAATACGTTTTCGCGCCAAATCGCGCTTGCAAACTCATAGCCGTAAAACGTGCTCGCAAGCGTGATCTCGCGCGCGCAAAGGACGTGGTAGGAGTGCACGAAATACAGATACTCAAACTCGCCTAAGCCCCCGTTTATCGGCGAGCGCTTGATAAAATGCGCGCTGTTCCAGCCGACGTGTGGGATCTTTAGATTTTCGGCGCGAGCGGAATTTTGCCCGCAGCGCTCGCCAGGCTCTGCCCCGTCTGAATTAAATTCCGCCTCGCCCGATCTAAATTTTGTATTTTTTCTAAATTTTATATTTTCGGACCTGGATTCCGCCCCCCGAATATTAAATTTCGTTTTGTCAAATTTCACGACGCGACCGGGTAGAATTCCAAGCCCGCTACGCGCGCCGAATTCTTCGCTTTGTTCAAACAGAAGCTGCATCCCTAGGCAGATGCCTAAAAAATATCTGCCGCTTGCGACGAACTCTTTAATCGCTTCGTCCATACCGCTTGCGCAAAGCCTATCCATCGCCTCGCCGAATGCGCCAACGCCCGGAAGCAGAGCTTTATCGCAGCTCAAAAGCTCCTCAGGGCTGCGCGCGAGAGTAAATTTAGCGCCGCAAAAACTAAGCGCGTTCATCACGCTTCGGATATTGCCCGCGCCGTAATCCACGATACCGATCAAGCCGTGCCCTTCATATCGTTTAATCGGTGCGAAAACTCGGGCACGATGCGCTTTAGCTTATCCGCAACCTGCGCGTCCTCACACTCGCTAAGCTCCTCGATCTGCGAGCTTAGCTCTTTCAGGTCGTATTTTGCGGAGTGGGTTACGAAGATTGATTGATACTTCGTGCTCTTGTCGTTTTCGTCGATCAAAAGCTCCTCATAAAGCTTCTCGCCTGGGCGCAGACCGACAAATTTAATGCCAAGCTCCTCCTTACCGGCAAGCTGCAGCATTCGCTTGGCAAGATCGGCGATCCTTACGGGCTCGCCCATATCCAGCACGAAAAGCTCGCCGCCCTGCGCGATAGAGGCGGCTTGAAGCACGAGCTGGCACGCCTCGCTAACGAGCATAAAATATCTCGTAATCTCGGGGTGCGTAACGGTAAGCGGCTCGTTCGCTTCGATCTGGCGTTTAAATTTAGGGATGACGCTGCCGCTTGAGCCGAGCACGTTTCCGAAGCGCACCGCTACGATCTGCGTGTCGCTTGCCGCGTTGTTGGAATTTAGCGCGTAAAGCTCGCAGATACGCTTCGTAGTGCCCATAATGTTCGTCGGCCGAACCGCCTTATCGGTCGAGATCAAAACGACCTTTTTCGCGCCATATTTTTTGGACAGATCGATTACATTTTTTGTGCCGACGATATTGTTCTTGACCGCTAAATGCGGATTAAATTCGCATAGCGGCACGTGCTTATACGCCGCTGCGTGCACGACTACCTCGGGACGAAATTCTGCAAAAACCTCCTCCAGCTCATGGCGATAAACGACGTTTATCATCTTTAGCTCGTTACGCGCGTCCGCGCCCGTAGCTTCGTTGATCGAGTAGAGATTAAACTCGCTGTGTTCGACCATGATAAGACGCTTTGCGCCGAATTTTAAACACTGCTTGCAAATTTCGCTTCCTATCGTGCCGCCCGCGCCCGTTACCAGCACGATCTTGTCTTTGATAAAATTTTCGATCGCCTTGGTGTCGAGGTCTTTGGGCTTGCGCGCGAGCAGATCCTCGATCGATACGTCGCGGATCTTTTTGCTCTCATCCTCCAAAAGCGAAAAGAGTTTAATATCCTTTAGCCCGTATGCAAAAAGCTCGTCGTAGAGCTGTTTTAGCTCGTCCGGATACAGCGCCAATGCGATGATCGCGGTTTTGGCGCCGCTGTCTTTGATCATCTGCGGAATTTCGCTCTTGGCTCTGACTACGTAGTTTTCGCAATAGGTCCCTACTAGCTCTGCCCGCCCGTCCACGACGCCCACCGGATAGTAGTTGATATATTTTTGCCGCATACCTTTTAGGACGTGAAAGGTCTTGCTCGTAGCGCCTACGACAATGCAGGGCTCGTTATTCGTGATATTTTTCTTCTCACTTAAAAACATCCGCTTTGAAATTCTAATCCCACCGATTAAAATAAACGAGATCGCCGCATCGATGATGATGACCGAGCGCGGGAATGGGTTAAAAATTTTACTCGCTAGAAAAAACAGGATTAAAAAGGTAAGCGCTGCCATCACGTGCGCGTAGAAGAGCTTTCTTGCTTCGTATAGCCCGAAAAATCTCCACGGAACTAAATAGATCCGCAAAAACCAAAAATAGAAAATTTTAATCGCAGTAAGACTCGAGGCGCTAAGCAGCGCGCCTTTATAAAATTCGTTCGGTATATCTCCGCTAAATCGCAGCAAAAACGCGATGTAAACGGAGAGGATCGAGATAAAAATATCTCCTAGCAAAAAAAACGCGAAGCGGCTAAATTTAGTGGGTTTTAACAGCATTAGATGTTTTCTTTTACGATTTTTACGACGCGTTCGATCGTCTCGTCGCTCATATCGGTGCCGCTAGGAAGGCAGATGCCGCGACTGAACATATCCTCGCTCGTGCCGTCAACTACGCTAAGCGCGCCTGCGAAGATGCTTTGCAGATGCATCGGCTTCCAAAGCGGACGAGATTCGATATCGGCTTTATTTAGCGCATCGATTACCTTTAGATGAGCGTCTTTTTTCTTAAATAATAGCGTTGTAAGCCATCTATTGCCCTCGCCGCCTTCTACTTCGGGCATAAACTCTACGTCGGTGCCTCTAAACAGATCCTCGTAAATTTTAAAAATTTCGCGTTTTCTCTTTACGCGCTGCGGCAAGACCTCCATCTGACCTACGCCGATAGCGCCTAAGACGTTGCTTAAGCGGTAGTTATAGCCGTAGTCCTTGTGCTCGTAGTGAAGCAGCGGCTCGCGCGCCTGGGTGCTTAAAAATCTAGCCTTAGCCACTAGCTCCTCATCGTTTGAGATCAGCATGCCGCCGCCTGAAGTAGTGATGATTTTATTGCCATTAAAGCTTAGCGCGCCGCATTTTCCGATACCGCCTAATGCTTTACCCTTATAAAATCCGCCCAGCGCCTCTGCGGCATCCTCGATAACATCAATGCCTTCGTTCGCGCAAATTTCGCATATTTCATCCATCTTCGCAGCCTGTCCGTAAAGATGCGTAACGACGAGCACATTTGGCTTTTTCGGCGATTTTTTGATCGCTTCTTTAAGCAGCTTCGGGCTTAAATTCCAACTCTCGTCGCTGTCTATCAGCACCGGCACGCAGCGCTCGTAAAATATCGGATTTAGCGACGCCATGAAGGTAAACGTGGAGCCAAGCACCACGTCGCCGTCCTTTACGCCGCTGCAGCGAAGCGCTAGATGAAGCGCCGCCGTGCCTGCGTTTAGTGCCAGTGCAGCGCGCGTGCCAGTATAGGACTTCACTGCGTCCTCAAAGCGATTAACGTATTCGCCCAAAGGCGCGATATAGTTACTCTCAAATACCTTTTTTATATACTCAAGCTCATCGCCACCCATATTCGGCGGGCTTAAAAATACTCTTGCCATCTCTATCCTTCCTTGATCTTTAAATTTAACCTCGCGCGTCGCAAGGCTAAATTTAGCTTTCGGCATAAAATTTAAATGCTCGGATTTTATCACTTTTAATGCTATAAATTTTAAATTCAGCCATTTTTTTTAATCACGCGAGCAGGCACGCCTACGGCTACGCTGTCGCTAGCTATGTCGCGCACCACTACAGCGCCCGCGCCGATTATGCAGCACTGCCCGATACTTAGCCTCTGAATGACGCTGGCACCGATTCCAATGTGCGAAAACGCCCCCACTTTCACGCCGCCCGCAAGCGCTGCGTTTGGGCTAATGTGCGCGAACTCGCCGATCTCGCACTCATGCTCGATTACGACGCCTGAATTGATTATCGCGCCGCGACCAATTTTAGCTCGCGCGTTTATCACGGCGCCGGGCATTACGACCGTACCCTCGCCGATGACGGCGCTTGGGCTAACGATGGCGCTTTGATGAATTAGCGTCGCTATCTCAAAACCTGCGCGCGCTACCCTCTCTTGTATCTTTGCGCGGGTTTTATTATCGCCGATTGCGATTATTACGGGGTGCTTCGGCAGATCCTTGCTAAATTTCAATCCCGCAGCGTCGTCTAAAAAAACGACCTCGCTAAATTTAGCTCCACGCGCAGCTAGCGCGACGTCGGCGACCACCAGCCCGTGTCCGCTCGCGCCGTAAACGTAAATTTTAGTTGTGCCCATTAAATTTCTCCGTCGTCGCCATACCCTCTTTATTCACGCCCTCTTTTGCAAGCACTTTTTTAATCGTCAAAAGCGCGATCTTAAGATCGAGCGCGAAGCTTAAATTCTGCGCGTAATACGTGTCGAACTCAAATTTTTTCTCCCAGCTGATTGCGTTGCGACCGTTTACCTGTGCAAGCCCCGTGATGCCCGGGCGCACGCTGTGTCGCAGACGCTGCTGCGGCGAATAAAGCGGCAAATATTCGATCAGCAGCGGGCGCGGCCCGATGAAGCTCATATCGCCCTTTAGCACGTTAAAAAGCTGCGGCAGCTCATCCAGGCTTAGCGCGCGGATCTTTTTGCCGTAATCGTTCAGCCGCGCTTCGTCGGGCAGAAGCTCGCCGTCCGCACCGCGCTCGTCGCTCATCGTTTTAAATTTGTAAATTTTAAAAATTTGCTCGTCAAGCCCAGGGCGAGATTGCGTAAAAATCGCGCTTTTGCTAATGTGCTTGCGGATCAAGAACCACGTAAGCGCCATCACGGGCGAAACCAAAATGATCAAAACCAAAGCCGCCGTAAAATCGAGCGCGCGCTTTAAAAAACACCTATACATCGATAAATTTCCTATAAACCTCTAAATATTTTTCCGTGACGATCTTTTCGTCGTAATTTGCAAGCACCATCTCGCGTCCGTTTTGCCCGAGCCTCTCGCAAAGCGCAGCATCGTCCAATAAAATTTCGATCTTTCGCGCAAGATCACCCGCGTCGCGAGTGCGGCATATTAAACCGTTGACGCCATCTTGCACCGCCTCGACACAACCGCTGCAGTCGCTTACCACGCAGGCTCGCGCCATGCTCATCGCCTCTAAAACCGTGCGCGGAAAGCCCTCCTTGTAGCTAGGAAGTGCTAGCAGGTAACTAGCCTTCAAAAGCTCTGGCACATCATTTCTGGCACCCAGATAATGCACCGCACCGCTTCGCAAAAACGCAGGATCAGCGGTGCTTTTATTGCCCGCAAAACCCTCGCCCACAAAGACAAATTTTGCATCCGATCGATCTTTTAAAATTTCTGCTGCTTCGTAGAATTCTCTCACGCCCTTATGCCACATCGCGCGAGCTATCATCAGCACGATTTTTTTGCCGTGCAAATCCTCGCCCAGATCCGCCGCACTAACGGTTTCGGGGTTGAATCTTTCAGCATCTACGCCTACACTTTTAATCCTTATGACCTTTTGCTTCGCAATAAGCCCGCGAGATAGCATATAATTGGGATCGGCATCGTTTACAAATACGCAAGCATCCGCCTGCGAAAATGAAAATTTATAAAGCTTCTCCAAAACCGCTCGCACAAGCCTTGTTTTAATATCATCGTCGATATAAAAGCTGCCCAGCCCCTCGACTAAGTTTATCACATATTTTATACCCGCCTCTCGAGCCGCCAGTGTACCAAACACGTTTGATTTATGCGCGGCTGTTTGCAGCAGGTCCAAATTTAGCCTCTTTAGCTCGCGCGCAAGGGCTTTGGTGTTGCTAAATACGGTAAGCGGATTTAGGCTCGCTCGATCAAGATCGTAGGTTATGGCATTAAAATCACGCGCTAAATCCTGCGTATAAGCGCCGCGAGGAGCAATTGCAAAAACCTCGTGCCCGCGCTCTTTTAAAGCCTGCATTATCGGGCGGCGAAAGAAATGTAAGCTCATATCGGCATGGCTTAAAAACCCTATGCGAGCCATATGCTGCATTCCTTGTTTGGCGTTGCGAGATTAAATTTCATAAATTTCTCCTTAGCTTGCGGCAAAATTTATCTAGCGCTTTAATTTATAAACTTTCACAGCAGGGCTTAAGATCACAGGCTCGAATAGCTCGGGTCTATATCTTTCAAATACAAAAAGCTGAATGTAGCTTGAGTTTAGCATCGTCTTATCTAGCAGCAAAAATCGCCCGTAATCGCGCATGAAAATCACGTAAAATTGCGCGCTGCTGTCCATATTAAACTCCTTGACCGCAAGCTTGCCGTTCGCGTCGTAGCTTGTTTCGTAAAAGGTATTGATCGCGAATTTTCTGCCGCTATACTCTAAATTTAAAAGGCTCGGTGAGATCGAAAAGCCGTTGTCCATATGCACGCCGCTTTGATCCTGAACGAACCTATCGCTCGTTATGAAAAACAGCTCGCCCAGCTGCTTGCCGTCGGTGATGTCGATGTTTGAAAACTGCGTGACGACGGGAAAGATATTCATCATACGATCGGGCAAGATGTAATAGATGTCGCGCGTAGGCTTCGGCGGCTTAAAATCAGCCAGTCCTAAGCTTAAGATAAAGTCATTTACGTCCGTGGCGTTATAATCTTTTAAAATTTGCTTTAGCTTGTTTGGAATTTTTTCGCTATATCCGCGCTCGGTGTATTCGACATCTAGGCGCGCCATATTTGCAGAGCTCATCTGATCTCTAAAAAGCGCAAAGCTAACGGGGAAATTATCGTTGCCGAGGTGTTTGCCGCCGTCGATGAGGGTCTTTACATCGCTGTAATAGCGTATGCCATATCCGTAGTCCCACCACGAAAGGGCGTAATCCTCGCGCTGCGCCTTATCTTTGAGCTCGTCAAGCACCCGCACCTCGCTTTGATAAAAGACCGTATCGACCTTGTACGAAACTATGTGCTGCCATGCGGGGTAAATGGCAAGCGCCGTCAAAATAAGCAGTATCGCGCGCCCCGCGATCTTTGGCAGATCCAAGCGCTTTACGCAAAAATACAAAATATATCCGAAGCTCAGCCCCATCACGCCCACGGCGTAGATCGTAAATCTAAGGCCTGCTTTGTTCGCCGCAAAGCCCAAAAGCAGAAGCGGGATCGAGAGCAAAAATTCTTTATGCCTAAAGCAAAGCACTAAATATCCGATCGTCGCGATCACGAAAACCGCGACGTGCGAGCTGATGCGTTCCATAAAGATATTAGTTGGCACGATGCCCGATTCTTGGATTGTTTGATTGACGTTGAAAAAATGAAATGCCGTATCGGCGTTGTCCGCAAGGGAGCGGAAGATATAAAATTTCGCCTGAAAGATGATCGGGCTAAGACCTCCGTTTGCGACGAAAAAGACTATGGCAAGCGCACCGATAATCGCTAAAATTTTAAAATTTAATAGCTTTCCTCTAAACGCAAAGAGCCAAAATAGCGCAAGTGAGATTAAAATTTTAGCTACCAAAGGCGTGGAACAAAGCGCGATCAAAAAGATAATCATCGCTTCGTAATTCACCCTGCTTTTTCGCTTGAAAATCAGCGTGTAGGCGAAAAACATGGCGAGCATCATGGAATTTAGCGAGAAGCTGGACGGATACCACCACATATAAAATATCGTAAACGCGCCCAGCCAAAACAGCGTGCTGCGCGAGCCGCGCGTGCAAATGCGGATGAGCGCCCACAAAATACACATCGCAAGCACGATATTTAGCATATCGGTGTCGTAATACCCCGCCATAGTGCGGTTGTAGTAGCTATTCGCCACGCTCGCGACAAGCGCGCCGATGAAGCCCGCACGCATGCAGCGAAACTCGCTTGAGATCAGCAAGATCGGCACTACGATGAGCGAGCTAAACAAAGCCGGCAGATAAACGAAGATCGTCTCGATTTTAAAGGGCAAAATTTCAGCCAAAAACGCCGTCACGATCGAAAGCGGTGCACTAAAGTAGCTAAGATCGTTGGGCTGATGAAAGCCGGCGAGGCGATCGCGCGCGCCCTCTGCAAAGGCGTAGCCGTCGTTGGTGTTTATCATCAGCTCGCCGTTCCAAAAAAAGTAATTCGGAAAGCCGCTCGCCCAATGCACCCACCACATGCGAAACGCCACGCTAAAGACAAACGCGAACACAATCATCAGCAAAATATGCTTGGAGAACTCATAATTTTTTATAAAGCCAAAAATTCTGCGCCTAGCAGGAAGCGCGCCAGCTGCCTGATCTTTAGAATTCTGGGAATTTTCCGTTGTGGGGCTTTTAGAATTATCAGAATTTATGCCGTTTGTAGAATTTAAAGCACTTGCGGAATTCGCATTTTTAAATTTAGCCAAATTAGCGGCTTTTGCGGAATTTTTATTTGTAGAATTTTTGCTCGTGGAATTTGTAGCGCCCTTTAAATTTGAGTTTGTAGAATTTGTGCCTGCGGAATTTTCAGAATTTACCGAGGTAGAATTTCGTCCGCTTAATTTTTTAGCCTTTTTGGATTTTTTTTGTGCTCGCATTTTTGCAGAAACAGCGCGCGTTTGATCGTCGCTTAAATTTTTAACGCCGGCGTGCGCGGAATTTTTGCTCGCAGAATTTTTTGCATCAAGCGCGGAATTGTTATCGCTCTGAGGCGCGGTATCCTCGCTACCCTTAAGCTCGGCATTTTCGCCGTTAAAATTCTCTCCACCGCCTGCGGAATACTCTGCGTCAAAATTTCCCCCACTAGCGAAATTTTCGCTTAGGGCAGCTTTGTCGGCACCCATTGATTGCGCGCCTTTTTGATCGTCCAATCCTTCGTCGATCTCTCTAACGCTAAAAGCCTTTTTTTCTTCACCCACGCCTATTTTCCTTCGTCAATTTGTTCTATTTTTGCGATCAGCTCGCTTGCTATCCGTTTTTTATCGAAAAACGAGGCTCTAATTTTAGCCTTTTTCTCATAAAATTTTACATAATTTTCATCATCCAGCGCTTTTTGCATCGCCGCTTGGGTGCTTTCTAGATCGTTTACGCCCACTAGCACGCCCCATTCGCTTTGCCCCATAAGCTCGCGCGCGCCGCTTTGATGATCGCTTGAAATTACGAGCTTGCCGCACGCAAGCGCCTCGATGAGCGCGTTTGAAAACCCCTCAAAAAGGCTTACGAAGACGAACGCATAGCATCTAGCCATATATTTATACGGATTTGCGTCAAAGCCCAAAAGCTTCACGCGACCGCTTAAGCCCAGCTCCTCTATCAGGGCCTCAAGCTCTGCTCGCAGCACGCCGTCGCCCAAGATCAGCAGGTCTTTGTCGTTATTTTTTAAATTTGCATACGCGCGGATCAAAAGCGCGTGGTTTTTACCCGCATCGAGCCTGCCGACGCTTAGGAAAAACGACCGCTCCTGCGCGACCTGCTCGCTTGCTTTGCGACCGATCTCATCTAAATCGATCGCATTATACAGCACGCTCATCTTGCACTCATCAATCCCGAAATTATCCGCCAGATCGCGCAAATTTCCAAGCGAGTTGGGGAAGATAAAATCGGCCTTCGGATAGAGCTTGCGCAGCAAAAATTTTGAAATTTTGGATTTGAAGCTCGCATCTTTATACAGCACCGACGGCGTCGAGCATTCGTTAAAAATCATCGTTCCGCCCAATCCGCAAACTCGCGCCAGCGCCGCCACGTAACACGGGCGGTTCATCCAAACAAAGTGAATATCAATGCCTAAGCGCTCGCATAGCTTTTTGTAGCGCAGCGCCAAAAACGGCAGCTTTGCAAGCTTCAGCAGCCCGTTTTCAAAGGGGGCTGATTTTTCGATGAAATGGATCTGCACGTCGCTTGGAATTTCATAAAAAATTCTATCGTTCATCAGCACCATATGTACCTCATAGCGTGCCGTAAGCTCGCCTAAGAGGTTGCTTACGACGCGCTCGGCGCCGCCGCCTCCCATCGAATAGATAAAAACGCTTAATTTCTTCATCCCTTTACCTTTTAAATTTCTGCCGCGCTATAAATTTAAGCTTTGCTCGCGCCTTTTTATGCGAGCATGCGCCGCGCAATCTGTTTAAATTTAGCGCATTTTGCGCTACCTCCAAGCGGGCAAAATTTCATCGCGCGATGCGGCTTTGTAAATTTAGCCGCGCCGATACGCTCGGACGCAAGAGCCTATCTTAGCACACCGAAGTTTAAATTTAATCCCTGCGCGCCCTAGGGCATCGATAAGCGGCTGCTATTTGCGCGCAAACTGATCGATCAAGCCCTGCCAGAGCTTAATGATGCGCTCTTGCGAAAACTCGTCTAAATTTTCATTTGCATTTTGCACGAGAGCGTCTCGCAGTGCCTCATCGCTCATTAAAATTTCAAGCTTGCTCGCAAGCTCATTCGCATCGCCGCGTTTAAACAAAATGCCGCTAAGGCCGTCCTTTATGAGCTCTTTTGCACCCGCTGTATCACTGCTAAGCCGTGCGCAGCCGTAAAATGCAGACTCGATCAGCACGTTCGAAAGCCCTTCATTAAGCGAACTGAGCACAAAAATTTTGGCTTCTTTATACAGTTCGCTCACGTCCTGTTTGTGCCCTAAAAATCGCACTTCAAGCCCAAGCCGCGCCACGAGCTCGCGCAAGCTTTCGCGCAGCGAGCCGTCGCCCGCGATTAAAATTTCCCACTTCGCAAGCAGGCTTTTATCGATCCTGCTTAACGCGTCAAAGTAAATTTCATACCCCTTGACGGGCTCGAGCCTGCCGACGCTTAAGATCACGTTTCGCTTAGTGCTTTTAGCGCCATCAATCTCGCCGAAAAAGGGGTTGTGTACGACGAAGCAGTTTTTGACAAATCGCGAATAGTACTCAAAGTCCGAACGCGTAAGCACCGTAAGCGCGTCCGCTTTTTTGTAGCACAGATCGCGCACGCGGCTAAAAAGCCCGCTTCGCAGATAATCGTGCGCGTTGTGCTCGGTCGCGATGAGTGGAATTTTAAGTCCGAAATTTGCGATCACGCACGCTACGTTCGTCCAGTCCATAAAGCTGATGATGACGCTTGGGCGCTCGCGCTTGAAACACTCGCGCAAAATTCTGTATTTATCGAACCTGCCGCCGTTTTTATAAACATCTAGATGCAAAAATTTTATCTTTTCGCTAAATTTATACCTGCCCTCGTCGTTTTCCAAAATCGCGATCGTAACGTCGTTTGCGCGCGCAAAATGGTTCGCCAAGACCTGCAGCACGCGCTCGGCGCCGCCGTTTCTAAGAGCTGCGATGACGAATAAAATTTTCATTTTAGCTTCCGATAAATTTTATAAAATAGCCGCAAAAGCGCGGGGCTAGCGTAAAACAAGACCATCATCAGCGTCTGCGTGCGGCTTGCATGCGCCGCGAAAAATCCAAAATCCAGCCGCTCGCGCACCAAAGCGTGCAGTGAGCGGATCTGATCCACAGCTTCTGCAGCGCTTAAAGGAGAGCGGGGATCTGCGATCTTTCTTTGCGACGCAGAATTCTGCTCGGAATTTCGCATATAATTTTGCTCGGAGGAATTTTTAAATGCGGAATTTTTACCGCATGCGCAAGATAAACTATCAGCACCGCGCAAATCCGCTTCGTTTGCTAAGCTGCACGTATTAGCCTCGGAAGGAAAAGTTGCATCTCCATCCAAGCCCGCAGGATCAAAGCTTGATTTGATGATTAAAAACGCCGTATTCAGCGCGGACTCGCAGCGAGTAAAATTAGCCTCACGCGCCAAGCTTGGATAATTCGCAGCGATCGCCTCAGTATAGCGGCGCACCGCAGCGATGACCGCTAGATGCCTGCGCGCAAATGAGTTTACGGTCGAGCCCGCCCTTACGCGGTAAAAATATAAAATTTCATCCGTGCACGCCGTAATAGAAGCGTTAAAAATATCAAAAAATATCGCCACATCCTCATAGATTTGCCCCGTAGGAAAGCGCAAAGCAGTGAAAATTTCGCGAGCAAACAGCGCGCGCCAAACCGCGGTGCTAAAATACGGATCCTGCGTGCAGCTGCGTCTAAAAAGCTCTTGCGGCGATATTTTGTATTCGCCTGCGCTGGCATTTGAATTTACGATCCTTCCCGGATTGCTAATCTCTTTAGAATTTTGATTTTCTTTAGAATTCAAAGCCGCCTTGAAATTATTTATTTCGCTCTCGTCGCTAAATGCCGTGTAGCCGCACATAGCGATTTTGGTGCAAAATTTCTGCGTCAGGCAAAAAAGCGTCTCAATCAAATCAAAGCTTATCAAATCATCGCTGTCTACGAAGCTGATAAACTCCCCGCGAGCGACATCTAAAGCAGCGTTTCGTGCACTAGCCTGCCCGCCATTTAGCTTATGCAGCACTCGCACACGAGGATCACGTGCAGCGTATTCGTCACAAATCGCCTCGCTGCCGTCATTTGAGCCATCATCTACGAGCAAAATTTCTAAGTTCGTATAGGTCTGAGCCGTAATGCGCTCCACGCAAGCGCGCAGGAATTCTTTGACATTATAAACGGGAATGATGACCGAGATTAGGGGATTTGCGCTCATTATTCCTCCCTGTGTATCGTAGCGGCTATGAAATCCAGCCAGCGTCGCCCGATCGTTTCAATTTTAAAGCTCTCCTCACGCTTGGAGGCGTTTTGCACGAGCCGCTCGCGTAGCTTCTCGTCACTCATTAGAATTTCAAGCTTTTTAGCGATGCTCGCGCTATCGCCTACAGGGCACAAAAACCCATCTACGCCGTCGCTTATAAGCTCGCTAGGACCTGCGATGCAATCTGTAGAAATTCTAGCGGTGCCGAAAAATATACTCTCCATCAAAATATTGCAAAAGCCCTCCATCTTGGAGGTTACGACTACGATTTTAGCACGCTCGTAAAGGCTCTCGATATCGCGCACAAAGCCGATGAACTGCACATTTAAGCGCAGCTTCGCAGCTAGACTCTCAAGGCTCTTTCGCTCCTCTCCGTCGCCTGCGATCACCACCTTCCACTCTTTTAAAAGATTGAAATCTATAAGCGCAAGCGCCTTAAGAAGGACATCAAAGCCCTTATAGACATTGAGCCGGCCGGCTGCTAGGATGATATTTTCTTTAGGCGGGCGGGCCTCTTTAGCATGGCTGATCTCAAACATCGGATTAGGCATAATCACGCGATTTTGCACATATGTGTAATGATCCAGATCGAATTTACTAAGCACACTAAGACCTGCAGCCCTCGGATAAAAGATCCGCTTGAGAGCTCGCCAGATCGGACTTTTTAAAAAACGATGATTGGTGTGTTCGGAGACGATGATTTTCTGCCCGACTCCTAGATTTGCGATAAGCGTAAGGACATTGGTATTATCTAAAAATGAGATTACTACGTCAAATTTACGACTTTTTAGAAGCCTATGCAAGGCTAAAATTTTATCGTAGCGCTTTTTTATATTGCCAAATACTCCTAAATCGCCTACTCCTAAATCCAAGCTAATAAGCTCGATCTTAGGATCTAGCGCGTAAAACGGCTCGTCTGCGTCAAATTTTATCACACAGACTTCATTCTCGCGGCAGAAAAAATTTGCCAGCACGCTTAGCACGCGCTCGGCACCGCCCTTGCCTAAAGCAGAAATTACCATAGCTATTTTCATTTTATGAGCCTAAACTTGTTTTTAAAAATTTCATCGAGTCCTCTCTTTTACGGCGCAACGCCTCATTTACACTATCCCAATCGATAGTCGCGTCCAACCGCGCGTCTTTGGGATCTTGCAAAGCTCTATCTTCAAGCCCGAACGAGCCCAAAAGCGAGCTAAAGCGCGACGCGCCGCGACTGGCATTAACGAGCACAAAAAACGGCTTATTAAAGATTATGGAAAATACGCAGCCGTGAAATGAGTCGGTTAGCACAAACTCCGCGCCCGCAATAGCGCTTAACCATGCTTTTATGCCGATGCGGTTGCCGCGGTCGTTCACCTCATATATCTCTAGGCCGCTTTGCTTTTTTAGTAGCTCTATCGCCGCTTCAGAGCGAGGCGATGGATCTAGGATATAGGCAAAACCCTTGCGCTGCGGTGCATGGCTTAAAAATTTATCGTAAATCTCTTTGTTAGCCAAAAGTGTAGGATCCAGTACCAAGTGCGCATCTACGCCAAAGCATTCGCGTGCAAGCTTTACACCATCGCACTCACGCACCGAAATAGCTTTAAATTTAGCCAAATTTGCAGCGTGAGCTTTTAAATCTGCGGGATTTTTAAGCCCACAGAGCCTATCTCCGCCGAAGCTTGCAGCATAGGCGATCCGCGTGCAGTTAGGCGGCAAAAATCCAAGGCTAAAGCAATCTGCAAAATCCGCAAAATAGCTAGGACGAAAAACCTGATCGCTTCCTAAAATCACCGCTTCAAAGCGTTCTTTCTCGCACAGCGCTTTTAAATCCGCAGGCGTGCAAACAGGCGCGGTTAAAGGAATATTTTCCGCTACAAACTCGCTAGTATCGCGCTCGTAAGAGGGATTAAATTTCGCGCCGCAAAGCTCCTTTTTAAGTGCGCATGCCATTAAAAATTTAATATACGCAATCGATAGTTTACTTCTTTGCAGGCGCAAGTTTATGAGACGTGGCTCATGCCCTAGCCCCATTAGCACGCGACTTAGCGCATAAGCTTGTAAAATTCCGCCGTAATTATTTACTAGCGGCAGGGTAAAAATCCCGATCTTCATGCAAACTTCCTATAAATTTTATATGCCGCGATCTTTGGTAGCGCCAAAAGCGCTAGCACTTTATTCGCAGCGGCAATTTTTTTAAGCCTAGCAGCGATGAAATCATCACAATCAAAATGCGTAGCGCTATATCGCTGGATCTGAAGCTTCTGGCGCAAGATGTAACGCCTAAGCGGATTTTTCGCGCCGTAGAAAATTTCGTTTTTGCACTCCACCTGGCTTTGCTGCGAGCGCTGCACCTCCGCTGCGGATATCCGCTCGCAAAAAATCGCCTCGCGTGCCTGCTTCGTAGGCTGCGAAAACAGCGCGTCGATCTGAGCTGTGCGCGTAATTACGAGCGATGTGCCGCGCCACTCGCTTATTTCGCTTTGTAGCCACGCATCCATCAGCACGACGTCGGCGCATTTGGCAAAAACGTCGGTGCAGGCGTTGCACGCAAGAGGCGTAAAAGCGCGCGAACTCCAGTACGCAAAGGCGCTACTACTGCGATCATCTATCGCCTCGCTGCCGTCTATAGCGCTGAATTTAAAGCCAAAGCTCATCGCGCTTTTGCCCGCGATTTTATATCTGTAATTAACCGCCGCGAGCTGCTTACGCTCTTTAAACGCAAGATCTGCCAGCTTATGCGTAAAACCAGCACCCTTGCCCTGTCCGCAAACCAGCCCAATAATAAAGCTTATGCGGGATTTAAGGCGCGGATTTTTACTCGCAGCAAGCCTTAAGGCCTTGGCAAAACACGGCAGCGCGCTAATCGCGTATCTGCCCTCACGGCGCGACATCTCTTTTAGCACTGTTTCAAGCGTGAGCGGATAGTAAGCGGACGAGCGCGCGCGAGTAAGCTCATCGGCATTTTTTATCACGCTAAATTTAAATAGCGGCACGGAATTTTCGCCCGTATAATTTCGCGTGTTTTTAGAATTCTCGCAAGCAAAATTCTGCACTGATACGGAATTTTTACAAGAAGCTTTAGAATTCTGCGCGAAATTTTCATTTGTAAAATTCTGCACGGAATTCTGCGTAAAATTTTCGCAAAAGGAATTTTGCGTACTCGTAAAATTTATAGAATCATCATCCGCCAAATTCTGCGTTAAATTCGGAATTGCGGAATTCTGTTCGGAATTTTTGGTTGCGGAATTTTGCAAATTCTGTGGCTGCGCTAAATTATTGCAGGCAGAAAAATCCCGCTTGGGATTTTGGGCTATAAAATCCCCCTCGTCCGCAGGCACGGCGCAAATCGCGTAATCTATGAGCCCGCGCGCAAAAAGCTCGCGAAAAATATAATCTCCCGCGCCGCCGCTTGCACTGCTTAGGCGCTGCGCTTCATCTTTTTTGTAGAATTTGTAAGTGGCTAAAAATCTGCCAAAATCAGGACCAAAGCTTTCCAGCTCTGAGTATGATTTAGAATTTAGCTCATTTTCAAGCATGTCTTTTTCGTAAAATGGGCAGACTTTTAGACAAATATCACATTTGTCGCGGCACCCTTCGCCCTCCTCGGGCGCGTAAAATCCATTGCCTCCAAGCCGCATTTTTAGCACGCTAAAAGGGCAGCTGCTCGCGCAGACGCCGCAGCCGATACAGCGGTCTTTCGTAACTACTTCGCTAATTACATTGAAGCTCAAGCCCGCCTCCTTATCTTTGCCGCAATTCCGCCAAAAATCGCGCGTTCGTAGTCATTCATCGCCCAAAAATACGCGCTTAGCACAAACATAGCCGAATAAAGCCCGCCGCAAATTAGCAAAAAGCTCACTCCATGCAAGCCTAGTGCATAATTTATCACTAGGCTTGCTGCGATTGCAGGAGCAAATTTTACTACCATCGCGCCGATATTTCGCCAAAATTTAGCGATGTCAAGTCCGATTACACGAGCATAGTAGATATTCATCACGCAGATATTTAGCAAGGTGATAGCAAAAGCCGTGCCGCACGCAGCGCCCACGCCACCGTAAGCCTTAGCTAGCGGGATAGAAATAGCGATATTTACGAGCGTGACGCAAAACGCGGCGATTGAGCGAAATTTGACTTTGTTTTTTGCCTGAAGCACGGCTAGGCCTAAATTTTGAATCAACGGCACGCTTACTGGAAGCACCAAAATAAGCGCGATCGCGTATGAAATTTCATAATTTGCGCCAGCCCATAGCACGATAAACTCCCGCCCAAAAATCACCAAAAGCGACGCGATAAAAAATATCACGTAAAATTGCAACCTGCCTATTTTGATAAATTCTGCGCTAAGCTCGGAATCAGTGGAGTTGGCAGAAACCATTTTGGCAATTTTAGGAAGCATTACGCCGCTAATGGTGAGCGAAAGCGTGACGAAAGTGGCATTTATTGTGCTTGCTACGGCATACGTGGAGACCGCTGTAGCGCCTGCGACCGCGCCTAAGATAAAATTATCGACATTCCAGTTTACTTGATCGACTACGATGCCTAAAAATATAAAAAACGAGTAGCCAAAAATTTGCTTAAGCGTGGAGGCGTCGAAATTTCGCACGCTTATCACGGGCGAGACTTTACGCTTGCAGTAGATGAAATCTGCCGCGACGCAGATTAAATTTACCGCCGTAGCGATGATTACGATCGCGATAGCCTTATATCCCAAAAGTAGCGCAGGCACCGCAGCTAGTGGCAGAGCGATCGTACGAAAGATCCCAATTAGCTTGATAAATACGAAATTCTCATGCGCCGTAAGGATCGACGAATAGATGCTAAAAGGAAAGCTAATCGCTAAATTTACAGTTAGTAGCATTAGCATAATGCGAATTTCGCCCATCTCACTAGCGCTTAGCTTAGCGCCAAAAATCGCGTGCAGATTAGCTAGCAGCGCAGCTCCTGCAATCACGATCACCGCGCTCATTACCAAATACACGCTAAAAATCGTGCCGTGCAGCTTATGCATGCGCTCCACTTCGCCGCTTGAGACGTATTTGGCGGTATAGACCGTCACGGCGTTACCAAAGCCTAAATCCAAAATCGCCAAATAGCCAATAACACTGCTAGCTAAAGAATACAGCCCAAACTCGCTCTGCCCCAGCGCCCGCAGAAAAAACGGCGTATAAACCAAAGTAAGTATCGTAGAAACAAAGATATTCACATACGATAGCACGACGCCGAGCTTGCGCTGCGCGGCTTCGGGGGCGTTTAGAATTTTAAGCAAACAAGGCTTCCTTTTGCTCGCCGCTATTAAACGCGGCGGAGTAAAATTTTAAAATTTCAAATCGCACTTTCACGCTAGAACCTAGAGCTTTTTTTCCCAATTAAGCGCGCTTAGGATGATCTCATCCAAGCTCTCGTGCTCAGGCTGCCAAGAGGTTTTGGTGCGAATTTTATCCGCGTTTGAGATGAGGCAGGCAGGATCCCCCGCTCTGCGCGGAGCGATCTGCACTTTAAAATCCACGCCGCTTACTTTTTTAGCTTCATTGACGACCTCTTTTACGCTAAAGCCCGTGCCATATCCTACGTTAAAGACCGCGCTATCATTGCTTTGCAGATAATCAAGCACTGCCAGATGCGCGCTTGCGAGGTCCTCTACGTGGATGTAGTCGCGGATGCAGGTGCCGTCTTTGGTGTCGTAATCATCGCCGAAGATGCTCATCTTATCGCGCTTGCCGACGATCGTTTGGGTCGCAACCTTAATTAGATGTGTCGCGTTCGGGTAGTTTTGCCCGATCGTGCCGTCGCTAGCCGCGCCTGCCACATTGAAGTAGCGCAAAATTCCGTATTTAAAATTCGGATTTGCCGCCGCCGTATCTTTTAGTACCCACTCGACCATCAGCTTGCTTCTGCCGTACGGATTGATCGGGTTTTGCGGAGTTTCCTCGCTTACTTGTGGGATATCCGGCTCGCCGTAGGTTGCTGCCGTGGAGCTAAATATGAAGTCTTTCACGCCGTATTTGTTCGCAAGCGCGATCAAATTCATCGCGTTGGCGGTGTTATTTAGGTAGTATTTTAGCGGATTTTGCGTGCTTTCAAAAACCTCGATAAACGCCGCAAAGTGAATGATCGCATCAAACTTCTCGCGCCCAAAAAGCTTCTCGATTGCGGGGGTATTTTCTAGGCTTTCCTGCACGAACTCAAACTCGCCCACGTCGCGAAGCGCCTCGATCGCTCGCATTGAGCCTTTGCAAAGATTATCCAGTATGACGACGTCGTGGCGGTTCGCTTCTAAAAGCGCCTTTGCAACGTGGCTGCCGATATATCCCGCGCCGCCTGTGATTAAAATTTTCATCTCTTCTCCTTCGGATCAAATTTATCAAAATACGCGATTATAGCCCCTTAGATTAAATCTCCGGTCGCACGCGCAAAAATACGGGGAAGCGCGGCTTTTTTTCGCGGGTTAAATTTTGGTATTGATAGGTGATGATCGTGCCTACCTTAGGCGGATTTGCCCGCATTTCGTCGCTAAAGCCCGTGCCTACTTTAAATTTCACCCCGCTACGTAGATCCACGCAGCTAAGCGAACCCATCTTACCCTCGTTTTTGCCGTAGCCCGGGTTGATTTTTACGACCTTGCAATCGCTATCGTGCGTCTTTTTGTATTTTAAAATTTTATCGCTGCGCCCGCTCTCATAAAGCGCGTTTGGATCGCGCAGTACGACCCCCTCGCCGCCCGCGGCGATGACGCGATCAAAATACGCCTGCACGTCGGCGTGCGTGCTTACCGGAGTTTGCTGCACGATGAGCAAATTTTGCGCGCCGCTTGAGGCGATAAAATTTCTTAAAATTTCCATCTTCGCGCTTAGGTTTTTCTGCTCCTTCGGCAGGTCAAACGCATAAAATTTTACCCTGCTCCAGCGCTCATCGGGCACGCTAGAAGAGACGATCGAAACGAGCTGTTCAAACTCTCCGCGCGCCGTGTATAGCTCGCCGTCTACGAAAAACGGCGGAAAGCCCGCGCTCCAGCCCTCAGGAGCGTTTATGATCTTGCCGCGTCTGGAGCGCAGATTACGCCCGTCCCAGATCGCGCGCACGCCGTCTAGCTTCTCGCTGATCACCCAGCCCGTGATATTCATGCCCGGGACGTACTCTTTAAGCAGCATCGGTTTAAATTTAGCCTCATCCGCGACCGCGCCGCAGGCCAAAAATAGCGCACCCAAAACCGCGCCTTTTAAAATTTTAAAAATTTCACTTCGCATATGCCGCTAGCTCCCTTTCTATAAAGTCGCAAAAAACGGGCGTATAGCTCATGCCCGCGCACTCTTTTTGCAAAAATTCGCCCATCACCGCGATATAATTTAGATAATCGTCCTTGGTGATCTTGCCGCGCAAAAGCTCGTATTTTAAAAACAGCCAGTAGGTGTTGAGCACGTCGGATCTGCAGTACTCGTCGATCTTGGCCTGCTCGCCTGCGTAATACAGCTGCAGGACTTGATCGCCGCGCACGTCGTATTTGCCGGGAAGGCCCACGCTGGCGCAGATATGATCGAGCTTGAGTCCGCGAATGGCACCAAAATCGCTGATGTGATCGAGCAAGTCCAGATGGAACCGCCCGTCGTAGCGGCTGCGGTAGTTCTCCCATTTGCTCTTGTTGTTATCGCGATCGTTCGTCTCAAAATACGCTGCGGCGCTTAGATCATAGCACATCGCGCGCGCCATAATCATCGGCAGATCGAACCCGCGCCCGTTGAAACTCACTAGCCGCGGATTAAAATCCTCGATGAAGGCTAGGAATTTTGCGATTTTATCGCGCTCGTTCTCGCCATCAAGCGTCGAGACGCGCAAAAATCTGCCGAATCCGTCCGCCATCACGGCGCTAATGCTAACGACGCGGTGGAAGCAGACGGGCAGGAATTCGCTGCCGGTTTTTTCTTTGAAAATCTCCATCGCCCTAAGCGAGAGCAATTTGTGGTTTAAAATTTTGCTTTTATCCGCGTTAAAGATCAATTGCTCGCCGTAAATTTTAAAATTTAGCGCGTTTAACGCGAGATCTTGCGCGGAATTTGAAGCGAGATTTTCGCTCTTTAAGCTTTGGGATGCGGAGCTTTGAGGCGTAGAGCTTTCCGCCGCGAAATTCTGAGGCACAGGGCTTCGGAGAGTAGAATTTTCCGTCGCAGAGCTCTGCGCTGCGGAGCTTTGAGGCGCGGTATCGTCATAGGTTAAATTTAGCGACGCAGAATTTTTGGGCGCCGTATTTTGCGACATGAAATTTTCGCTCGTAAAATTTCCCTGCGCGAGATTTTCAGCGGAATTTTCACTGGCGAAGCTTTGAGACGCGACGTCTTGCTGCGTAAAGCTTTGCAGTGCAGAATTTTGCTCGAAATTTTCTATTTTAAAATTCTGCTCCGCCGAATTTACAGCAAAATTTAAAGACGCGCTTTGCTTCTCGCCGCCGATCTTTTGCGAGAGCTGCGCGTCAAGAAGCCTTGCGAAGCTTTTTTTATCGAAAGGCTCGAAGCAGCCCGCTATCGCATCCTCATCTAGCACCCGCACCAGCGCCGCTACGTCGGGGATCGTCTCGCAATCAAATACGCAGATGTAATCTTTCATTTTCTACCTTTAAATTTTGCGGCGCGCGTCAAATTTTGCCTTTTTACGTGTCGTTTTACTCGGTCTTGGCTGCATCCCACGCAAGGATCGTCTTACCCTCGGCGTCGGTCGCCACGTCGCCCATACCCATGATGTTGTAGCCGCAGTCGACGTAGTGCACCTCGCCGGTCACGCCGCTGGCTAGGTCGCTAAGCAGGTACATCGCGCTGTTGCCAACATCATGCGTCGTGACGTTGCGTTTTAGTGGGCTGTTTACCTCGTTGTAGCGTAAAATCATCCTAAAGTCGCCTATGCCGCTTGCCGCAAGCGTTTTGATCGGGCCTGCGCTGATGGCGTTCACGCGGATACCGCGCGCGCCAAGATCGTGAGCTAGGTAGCGCACGGAGCTTTCAAGAGCCGCTTTTGCGACGCCCATAACGTTGTAGTGAGGCACGAATTTCGGCCCTCCAAGGTAGGTTAGCGTGAGCACCGAGCCGCCATCTTTTAGCACCGGCAGAACCGCGCGTGTGAGGCTTAGCAGCGAATAAACGCTCGTGCCCATCGCGATATCAAAGGCCTCTTTTGTAGTATTTACAAACTCGCCCTCTAGCGCTTCTTTGGGCGCGTAGGCCACCGCATGCACGACGAAATCTATCTCGCCAAGATCTGCTTTGATGCGATCTGCAAGCCCGTCCAGGTGAGCTTGGTTGTTTACGTCGAGCTCATAGACGAATTTGCTACCAAACTCCTCTGCGATCGGCTCTACGCGCTTTTTCAGAGCGTCGTTTAGGTAGGTAAACGCCATCTGCGCACCCTGGGCGTGACAAGCTTCGGCGA
>ERZ773049.455-NODE-455-length-25458-cov-7.531945_pt1 | contig 25458 bp, 17 predicted proteins | sample MGYA00580633_ERZ773049 | MGnify/ENA primary metagenome ERZ773049 (study PRJEB29015, sample SAMEA2737991) | human oral metagenome | biome: human oral; feature: human-associated habitat; material: dental | place: China | collected 2066 ...
TGGCACGCAGGCTCCTCAGAATGTCGCATGACGGCGCCGCTGGCACGCAGGCTCCCCAAAATGTCGCATGACGGCGCCGCTGGCACGCAGGCGCCCCAAAATGTCGCATGACGGGCCCGCTGGCACACAGCGACACGAAAAAGTCGCTTGACGAGGCCGCTGGCACGCAGCGACGCCAAAAAGTCGCTTGACGGGGCCGCTGGCACGCAGCGACGCCAAAAAGTCGCTTGACGAGCCCGCTGGCATGCAGCGACGCCAAAAAGTCGCTTGACGAGCCCGCTGGCACCCAGCGACACGAAAAAGTCGCTTGACAGACTCGCTGGCACGCAGCGACGCCAAAAAGTCGCTTGACGAGGCCGCTGGCACGCAGCGACGCCAAGAAGTCGCTTGACGAGGCCGCTAGCACGCAGCGACGCCAAAAAGTCGCTTGACGAAATACTTTAGCAGAAAAAAAGAGCCGAATGCTTTCATATCTCATCCGGAACGTTACATTTGCGCGTAGTTATTTTCCAAACATTAATACAACACATCAAAAACGAGACGCAACCATGAAAGAAATCAATTGGTCTGAGATTCCGTTTGGTTACATGAAGACGGATTACAATGTGAGATGTTATTACCGCGATGGCGCGTGGGGTGAACTCGAGGTTTCCTCTTCGGAAAACATCGACATTCACATGGCTTCCACCTGCTTGCACTATGGCCAGGAGGCCTTCGAGGGCCTGAAGGCCTTCATGGGCAAGGACGGACGCATCCGTGTCTTTCGCATGGACGAGAACGCTAAGCGCCTCCAGGCCTCCAGCCGCGCCATTATGATGGCCGAGCTGCCGGTGGAGAAGTTTGAAGAGGCCGTGCGCCGCGTCGTATTGCTTAACAAGCGCTTCGTGCCGCCTTATGGCAGCGGATCGTCGCTTTACATCCGCCCGCTGCTCATCGGCACCGGTGCGCAGGTAGGCGTCAAACCCGCTACGGAGTACCTCTTCGTCATCTTCGTTACGCCCGTGGGACCGTATTTCAAGACCGGTTTCCGCCCCTCGAAGGTCTGCATCATGCGAGGCTACGATCGCGCCGCACCTCATGGCACCGGTATGGTGAAGGTCGGCGGTAACTATGCAGCCAGCCTCGCGGCCGGTTCCAAAGCACGCGAAGCAGGCTATGCCGCCGTGCTCTACCTCGACCCGAAAGAGAAGAAGTACATCGACGAATGCGGCCCAGCCAACTTCTTCGGTATACGCGGCAACTCATACATCACACCCGCGTCAAACTCCATCCTGCCCTCGATCACGAACAAGAGCCTCATGCATTTGGCCGAGCACATGGGTATGACCGTGGAGCGTAGACCGGTGCCTTTCGAGGAGATCGCCACCTTCGACGAAGCGGCCGAGTGCGGCACAGCAGCCGTCATCGCCCCCATCTCTGCGATCGACGACTTGGACGAAAACAAGTCGTACATCATCGCCAAGGATGGCAACGTGGGCCCAGTCTGCGAGAAGCTCTATCATAAGCTGCGCGCCATCCAGTGTGGCGACGAGCCGGACGAGTTCGGCTGGGTGTCGATCATCGAGTAAGAAACGCCCAAGACATGCAGCGTCTTCCCCACGCCAAACATCCGTAAGAGCAGAAACAATCAATCCGAAACAAAATATGAAAGCGAAAATGTTTTTGGTCTACAGCATGGCGACGATGGCACTGCTGATGGGTCTGGGTGGCTGTAGCGAGAGTGAAGCGGGTAGTGAAAGTCCTTCGGCCACTTTGAAGGTCTATCACTTCACCAACTCGGGCTGCCTCTCCAACCTCCGATCGGACGGCACGGACGACACGACCTCCCTCGTCGGTCGGCACGAGGTACTCCGCCTCAAGGCGCTCGGCAACGGTCGGCTGCAGGTCCACCACGATAGTGTGGTCTACCAGTGCGCCGCGAAAATCGAGCTACATGTTACCCGCAACGGGCAGTTGATCCACATCGAGGAGCGCGATGTGGCTTCGGCGCAAGCCAATTGCACCTGCCCCTACAACCTGAAGTATGAGTTCCCGCTGGAATACGGCGACTACCGGATCCGAATCAACGACGGCAATACGTTCCCGTTCACCTACACCTCGGCTACGGACATGACGCTCATCCTGGGAGATTACAAGGGGTTGTACTGATTAGAGTAAGGTTTTTTTCTCTCCTTTTTATTGATCGAGAAGGAGGCCGTCGGAGCAATTTCGGCGACCTCCTTCTTTCTTTTCGGGCAGGGGCGTTACAGTCGGTCGATCTCCCCCACACCTGCGCCCGTGCCCTTGTATTTGCTTTTGGCGGCATTGAACCGGTAGCGCAGGGTCAGCTCAAGCTCACGCGTGTCGTAACGGTTGCTCTGATAGAGCTCCATCCGCGGGAAGCGCAACAGGTTGCCGTCCTTCCGTCCGCGGAAGATGTCCCAGCCCTTCAGCTCCACGCGCAGCCGGTCGTTGAAGAACGACCGCGTGAGGCCTGCATTGACGCTGAACGACTTTTCGGTCAGATGCACATTCTCATAATCGCCCGTGCCCTGATAGCGCAAGTCAACCGTCAGGAGCAATCCGGCCGGTAGGCGGAGCGAATTGCTGAGCGAGGCTTGGAGCATCGGGTCGTTATATCGGATCGTTTCGTTGTCTACGTCCACGTCGGCCCATTGCTTCACGAGGCCCACGCTCAGTTGCGGCGTCCACGGCCCAATGGTCGGTGTGACCGTGGCAAAGACCGTCAGCGCAGACTGGCGATCGAGGTTACGGAAGGTGATCAGGGAGACCTTCGGGTCATACTTGCTGCGCTCCGTCCAGTAGACCACCGCGTCACGATTCATCTTATAGCTTGCCATCAGTTGCACGATGCGCCACGAGGCCGTAAGGCTCACGTCGTGCGTCACGGTGGGCTTCAACAGCGGGTTGCCCGTTTGCAAAGAGAGGCGATTGGCGTAATACACATTGCTGCTCAGCTGGCGATAAGTCGGGCGCTGCGTCTTGGCCGTGTAAGCCAACTGCAGGTCGATGCCCTTCACCCGCGTGCCGAACGAGACACTCGGGAACCACTGATTATAGCTGCGGTTCTGCCCCGCGAGCGGTCGGCCGTCGCTGAGGTAATCGGAGCGGACATGCTCGTAACGCAGCCCAGCGCCCAACTGCCCGATGGGTGTTGTCCGTGCGTATTCCGCGAAAAGACTGCCGTTCCACTCGTCTACGGTCATGTCCGACGACGGGACGATACGCTCGGGATTGCTGTACGTGTCTGTGCGGTGCGTGCGGACATATTCGCCACCGAGGGAGAACTCGCCACCCAAGACGGGGTAAGACAGAATCAGCTTCGAAGCCACAAGGCGATTCTGTACGCGATTCTCTGAGTTCACGACGCGATCTTCCTGCATGCGGCTCGATTCCTCCACGTGTGCCCGCGACGTGCTACCACTCGTGTAGTAGTCCGCATTGAAGTCGATTCCCATGCGGCCCACCGTCCCGTTGTAATACGCATTGAGGCGGTGCGATGGGTCGGACGTCTCACGCCTATCCTCACGGTTCTTCCATTCGTCGTAAAAAGTCCCGTTGGCATACACCATGCTGTTGAAGGTCGGGTGTCCTGTCTCGGAAAGCATGCCGGGCGAAAGCGTGTAGCGAAGGCCGACGTAATGCTTGGGCGAGATCTCCCAGTTGGTACCGGCCGTGATGCGCACCCACTGATCTACGCCCGTGCCGTAAAGCGTATTCTCCTGCCGCCAAAGCGTATCCAGGCGCGTCAACTGCGTGATGCGGCTATCCTGTATGTACTCGCCGCGACCGTAAAGGACGGTGCCAAAGACATCCCAGCCACTCTTGCGCCAATTCACATTCACCTGCTCGCGGAGGTCGGTCGTCTCGCCTTGATACCAACTTGATCGTGCATCGAACCCGAAGCCATCGCCTGCGCGCCGCACCGTGTTGATGCGGATCACGGCCTTCACCGAAGCGTCGTAGCGTGCGCCGGGATTACGAATGATCTCCACGTCGCGGATGTCGGCCGAGTTCAGCTGATCCAGCTCCGAGAGATCGCGCACCTCACGGCGGTTGATGTAGATCTTGGCCTCACCCTTTCCAAAGACGGAGAAAACGCCTTTGTTATCGGTCGTCAGCGAGGGCAACCGACGAAGCACATCATTCGCCGTACCCGCCTGACTCAACACCGAGCCCTGCACCGACGCCACGAGCGCATCGCTCTTCAGTCGGATAGCAGGCCGCTGAGCCCGTACCGTCACCTCGCCCAGCTGCGTGGATCCGGGATTCAGCGTGACGGTCACGCCTGACTGTGGCGCCTCGACCGTACGCGTCTCGTAGCCCACGAAGGAGACCTTGAGGAAGGTGCGCTTGGCCGCGCCAACTTCTAATGCGAATGCCCCGCGAGTGTCGGTGATTGTCCCCGTCACAAGCGACGAGTCGGGCAGCGCATACAGTGCCACGTTGGCAAACTCAATGGGTTGGTTTTGCGCGTCTACCACACGCCCGGTCAATGTTTGTTGTGCGTAAGTAGCACATGCTGCGGCCAGTATGCCGATCAATAGGAGATAGATTCGTCTCATGTCCGTGTCTATTTAGGTTTTCTACAGACATGACGCAGGAAGGAGCCGCGCGTTACACTTTCTCCACAGCTCAGAGCAAGCCAGAGGGCAAAAAAAAGAGAGGCAACTCGTTGAAAAGTCACCTCTCTCTCGTATGAAAGCCGCACTGTGGAATTGAACAAACTCCGAATGACAAGATTTGAGTGCCATTGACATCGTTGTAATCTGCTGTGCCTCGAGAGGCAAACCCGAAGGTTGCAGCCCGCCATTGGTGCCAAGAGCGTGTCTCGGAATTCTGATATTTATGATGAGTTTCCCAATCGAACAAGTGCGGCTTAACTCGGTGTTGTGATCGCTCTCTTGCGTTATCGTGTCGCAAATATAAAACGAGAATGAAGACCGGCAAGGATCTGTGAAGAAAAAACGCACCGTGACGTTTTGCGCCTATCACTTAGCGCAGGGTCGATAAGACCAAAAAAAGAGGTCGGTGCTTTTGTATGTCAAACCTACGTCTATCTTTGCGGCGTCTTTTTGAAACAAGAGGCGAGATAGCTCAGCTGGTTAGAGCGCATGATTCATAATCATGAGGTCCCCGGTTCAATCCCGGGTCTCGCTACCGACAAAAGATGAGAAATGGCCGCAAGGCCATTTTTTTTGCCTGACTCCCCCACTTGTATTGCCGTATCGTGGTGGTATTTCAGTGCGAGGAATCGGATTTTCTCGAAAAGGAGTGATCTCGACTGTCTTTGTATTCAATTCGTTTCCGTCGAAGCCCTGTCGCACTGTGCGACGGGGCTTCGTTTTTTGTCAAAGAGGGCATCATGTGATGTGTCAACACTTCGCCTTTCGTCGAAAGGGCAGTGCGCCTTATGAGGGAATTTTTTCTATCAACAACTAATCATCATAAGCTATAAAAGTTCTTCTACAAGCGAATTACTACTTTCATAGGCTATGAAGATCATTCTATAAATGAAAAGTGATTCCCTTAGGCTATAATCGACCTAATTCCATACCGCGCGTAGTTTCATAGGCTATAAAAGTTCTTCTGCAAGCGAAATACGATTTTCATAGGCTATGAGAGTTCTTCTATGACTGAAAAAAGATCCTCATAGACTATGAAAGTCCCTATACAATCATAATACGATCTTCATAGACTATGATGGATATTCCTCAAGAAAAAAATGATCCTCATAGACCATGAAAGTTCTTCTATGAGCAGAATACGATTTTCATAGACTATGATGGATATTCCTAAAAAGAAAAATGATCCTCATAGGCTATGAAAGTTATTCCACGAGTGAAAAACGATTTTCATAGCATATGAAAGTAGCTTATGAGGAGAAAAAGAGTTGTCATAAGGCATGGTGAGGCTTGGATGGGAATCGAAGTCTCGGTGTAAGGTATGGCGAGGCGTTGGATGGAAGTCGAAGTCTTGGTGCGGCGGGAAAGTGGGCATGGATGAGCGTCGGAATGGTGGATTGCGATGCAACGCCCGCCTCTATACTTTACAAATGCAAGAAAGAGCGCAAAAAGAGCGGCGATTTGTTACGATCATGGGCGAGTTAATGAAAGTTTCTATTTTCGCGCCGTTCATTTTGCTCGGTGCCAATGTGCATCTGACGAGAATGAGTGGTGAGATTTCAAACCAAAACATCGACAACGAATACTTTATATCCATACACCTTATGACCTACAAATACGATTGTAAAAAGCATGGCGGGCGGAGGCTTGGATGGGCCATGATGTCACTCTGCATCGTGGCCGCAACGGGGTTACAGCCAGCTTGGGCTGCGGAGTTTGACCCGACAACAGGCCACATGACAGCAACGCAACAGAAAGGAATCATCACGGGACGGATCGTGGACGAAACGGGCGAGCCGGTGGTGGGTGCGAACATCGTCGTGAAGGGTACGACGACGGGAACAACGACGGATTTAGAGGGGCGCTTCTCGCTCACGGTGGAGGGTCCGAACGTTACGCTGGTAGTCTCTTACGTGGGCTACGAGCAGATGGAACTGCCTGCGGTGGCAGGTAGCACGCTGAATCTGCGATTGGTGCCAGACTGCAAAATGCTGGATGACCTGGTCGTGATCGGCTATGGAAGCAAGGACAAGAAGAGCCTGACGAGCTCCATCTCGTCGCTGAAGAACGACGACATCGAGCGGCTGGCACGGTCGGCCTCGACGGTGGACGGCATGCTGGGCGGCGCTGTGAAGGGCGTCTTCAGTGTGCAATCGAGCGGTGCGCCAGGGGCTGGGCCACTGATTAATGTACGTGGCATCACGTCGCCCATACCGCGGGATAAGATGACGAAACAGTCTAACGCCCCGCTGTACGTGATCGACGGTATGCCCTACTTCGTCGAGGACAACAACCTGAATCCGCTGCTGGCCATCTCACCGTACGACATTGAGAGTGTCGACATCCTCAAGGACGCCTCGGCTACGGCCATCTATGGTTCGCGCGGTGCCAATGGCGTGGTGATCGTCAAGACACGCAACGGGAGGAAGAACGAAAAGATGACGATTGATGCGGGTTACACCCTCTCCGTCGGCAACCCGATCAAGGAATACAGCCCACTCAACCCGACGGAGTTCAGGCAGCTGCAAGGGGAGATCATGGACGGAACGGTGCGCCACATCCGCGAGAACCTGGGCGGAATGATGGACGCAAACATGTACACCGTGCTCCAATCGTTCGGGAAAGTGGAAGCGACGCTGGACGAGGATACGTACCTCTATAAACTGACGGCTTACAACGGGTTGCGTGACGACGTCTTCGGTCGTGCAAACACGAATTGGAACGACGAGATCACGCACCGGAACGCCACCACGCAGCAGTATTACGTCTCGCTCCGAGGTGGATCGGCGGTGACGAACTACTCCGTGTCGCTGAACGCGATGGATCAAGAGGGCCTGATGAAGAACGATCGCCTGAAGCATTACGGCGGACGGATGGCTATCGACACGGAGGTCTCGAAATGGGTCAAGGCTGGGGCTACGCTGAGCTATTCGGGGTCGGCGCGCCATTCAGGCAACCTGCGGGAAGGCTTTCAGGAGGGCCTCACGGCGTGGCGCATGCGCCCGGATCTGCCGGTACGTGATGAGCAGGGCAACTTCATGCGCTTCGATGCGACGCCGCTCTACGGTGTGCCCATCATGAGCCCGAACCCCGTGGCGGTAAGGGACCGGAAGAACCGCGCCGTGTCGAGTCAATTCATGGGCAATGGGTATGCGGACGTGACGATCTTGGAAGGTCTCAAGGCGCATGCTGAAGTCAACGTCTCTGTCTTTGGTCAGCGCGACCGCACCTTCATTCCCTCGCATGCGCAGTCGCTTATCCCGGGCGTGGAGCTGAAGGCTGAGCTGGGCGAGGAATACAGCACAACGACGCAGACGTCGGCCAACGTCCGGCTTGATTACAACCGCTCTTTCGGGCACCATAATCTGGCGGCCCTGCTGGGTGTGGGTGCTGACCGTACGCACTATCAGCTCCGGACGCTGAGTGCTAGCGATTTCTTCAACGAATCGGACATGGACAACATAGGGTCAGCCAACACTTACCTGCCCATCATGGACGCTTATGCCCGCGGCGGACTGAACTCCACCTACGCGCGTGTCAGCTATGACTATGCGCAGCGTTACCTGACCGAACTGAGCCTCCGCAGCGACGCCTCGTCGAAGTTTGGGCCGAACAATCGCACGGCTGTCTTCCCGGCCGTCTCTCTGGGTTGGCGCTTGGGCAATGAGCCGTTCATGGCGGGGGCGTGCAGCTGGTTAGACGACCTTAAGCTGCGACTAAGCTGGGGTAAGACGGGGTCGACGAACGTGGACGACTTCTCCTACCTCCGCTACTACTCCAAAGGCGGGCGCTACGGCGAGAAGCCGGGCGTGTGGTTGGAGCGCAACCTGCCCAACCGTGACATCCGCTGGGAGATCACCACGGAGTATAACGGCGGTATCGACTTCTCCTTCTTCGACCATCGGCTCTATGGCTCGATCGACCTCTACAACCGCACGACGAAGGGCGCACTTGTCAATTCGCCCTACTTAGCCGAATCGGGTATGAACAGCTATACCTCCAACTTGATAGACATGAGTAATCGCGGCTTCGAACTGGAGCTGGGTGGCGACATCGTCCGCACGGCGGACTTCACCTGGAGCACGTCGTTCAACATCGCTTCAAACCGAAACAAGGTCCTGAAGCTGAACGGGGCCAACCTGAACAGTCAGATGCAGGATCTGATCGTCGAGGGGGAACCCGTCGGCGTGATTAAGGGCTTCCGGACCAAGGGTATCGCCAAGGATCAGGCGGAGATCGACCGCCTTAACGCCCAAGCAGCAGCGAAGGGTTACGGGGCTTACCAAACGTCCCTCGGCGTGGGGGACTACATTCTGGAGGACGTCAATGGCGACGGCCGCATCACGTCGGACGATCGCACCGTGATCGGGTCACCCCTGCCCAAGTTCTTCGGCGGATGGAACCATACGCTCACCTATCGCAACGTGGATCTCTCGCTTTTCATGCAGTTCTCGCAGGGCGGCAAGGCGTTCTACTCCGACGTGGGGCTGGACCTGGAGAGCACCCTCGGGCAGAGCATCACCCGGGAGACCTTCCGCCGCACCTGGACGCCGGAACGCCGCGATGCGCTCTTCCCCCGACTCGTCTACGGACAGTACAGCAGCTACAATGCGAAGACCAACGATCGCATGATTTACTCCACCTCCTATTTGCGGATGAAGAACATCACCCTGACCTACCGACTCCCCAAGGCGGCCCTGCGCCTCGTGGGCGTACAGAGCGCATCCGTCTTTGCGATGGTCACCAACTTGTTCACCCTCACGGCCTGGCCCGGACTGGATCCTGAGCTCGTGGGCTCCGGCATACACCGCGGACAAGGCAACGACGCCGATCCGTATCCCCTGAGCCGCACCGTATCGTTTGGCGTGCACCTACAGTTCTAATTTCCACACATCCCCAACTATACAGTAATGAAAACGACACATGCTATCATAGGTCTCTGCCTTGCCTTGGCCCTCACGGCCTGCGAATTGGTAGGCAGCTTAGATAAGATCGAACCGGAGCACAAGCTGACGGACAACAACGTGATCACCGACGCCAAATCGGCCGAAGCGGCCCTCAACGGCGTCTACCTCTCTTGGCGCACCTACCGCATTGGCTGGATGCGCCATCTGCTCGGTGCCCTCACCGGGGTCGAGAACGAAGTGAACATCGCGGGCATCGACGGCTTTGCCGACAACGAGGTGACGGACGACAACACCGGCGTGGAAAGCAACTACATCGAGCTCTACTTCGTGGTGCAGAACGCCTCGGCAATCCTCGAGCACCTGGAGTCCACCGCCGCCATCCAGTCGCTCAGCCCCGCGCGCCGCACGGAGATCGTGGGCGAGGTGAAATGTTCGCGCGCCTTGGCCCGCCTCATGCTGCTGCGTCAGTATGGCGAGTTCTACGACCGCACGTCCGCTTATGGCATCGTCCTCTACCCCGGCAATCGCTCCATCAAAGACAATACGGCCCTGCCGCGCGCCTCCGTGGAGGAGAGCTACCGCGCCATCCTCTCCGATCTGGACGAAGCCATGGCCAAGGCCCCCGAGACGAACACGCACTATCGCATGAGCCGACTCACCGCCAAGGCGCTCAAGGCCCGCGTGATGCTCTACAGGAAGGAGTTCGCCCAGGCGGCCACCCTGGCGCGTCAAGTGATCGCCGAGGCGCCCGCGGCCGGTTACGCGCTGGAGGACAGTTTCAAGCAACTCTTCGTGAACAGTTTCCAATCGCAGGAAATGCTCTTCGCCGTCTACGCGATGGCCCCCGACGAGCTCTACAGCGACGGAGTCTGGAACCGTTCGACGGCCGGCCCGGTCACCAGTAAGCTGGCCAGCGCCGTGGCCCCCTCCGATAGCGTGCCAGACAAGCGCTTCGCAGCCATATACAAGGACCTCGATCCCGGGCGGCCGGAGGTGGTGAACAATAAGTACCCCATCACGGAGGGCCTGGCGGGCACCAAACAAGATTCGCACTACTACATCCGTCTGGCCGAGATGTACTACCTCATCGCTGAGGCCGAGGCGCGTCTGGGCAACCCCACCGCCGCACGCGCGGCCCTGAAGGAGATCCTCTGCATCGACCGCGCTGGATATACCCAGGCCTACGTGGAGGCCATTCCGGACTCCCGCCTCTTGGAGATGATCCTCCGCCATAAATGGCTGGAATTCTTCACCGAAAACAGTGAGGAATGGTTCGACTTAGTCCGCTTCCACGCTTGGGACAACTACCCCATTGCCCCCTATTACGTCAAATCCGACCGACACCTCATCCTCCCGATCCCCCGCAAGGCACTCGGCGGAAATCGGGCCTTGAAGCAGAACCCCGGCTATTGACCCGACGCCCCGAAGTGTACCTTCCGAGAGGCTCACCCACACGCAACTACGTTTAATTTCTACATAAACAAGAGATGAAAAAGTACTTATTCCTCGCAGTCATGGCCTTACTCGCCGTGGCATGCAAACAGAAAGCCTCAGATGGCTTCGTGATTGACGGCAAATTGACTGGTAACGTTGAGAATGCCGTAGTAAAGATCTTCGATGCGGCTGATCCGACGATGACCGTTGTCGACAGCGCCGTGGTTAAGGAAGGCAAGTTTCAGCTGAAAGGCAAAGTGGACGAGCCGACCATGTTCCAGCTGACGATAGATCTGCCCGACGCCTCGCTCTCGGAGCAGGAGCGCACGTTAGCTTATGCTTTTTACGTCGAGAACGCACCCATGACCTTCACAGCCGATGCGGCCACCATGCCCACGCTCTTCTACATCCCGGATCGTAAGACGGTGAACCCCGTCATCACAGGCTCACCCACGCAGGAGCTGAACGAGAAGTTCAACGCCCAGATGGCCGACAAGGAGAACCGCCTGAGCGAGCTCAGCGAGAAACAGGCCTCCGTGTACTACTCCGCTGAGGAGCGCACCGACAGCATCATCGCCGAGGCCGTCCGCATGGAGAGCGAAATTGAAGCCCTCCGCAAGGAGTGCAACGACGCCCGCCTGGACTTTATCCGCAAAAACGCCGCCTCCATCGTCGCGCTGGATCAAGCCAGCATACTCGTCTACGCGGATGAGCTGACAACGACGGACGTGGACGAGATCCTCAAGGTCTTGGAGCCCTCGTGGAAGGGTAAAGCACGTTATGATCTGTTGGTACAGCAGATGACGACGAAGAAAAACATGGCTCTCGGCTCCGTCATCCCCGACGCCGACTTCTCCACCACAGATGGCAAGACCGTCAAGCTGCACGACGTGCTCCCGAAAGAGGGTTACGCGCTCGTAGAGTTCTGGGCCTCGTGGTGCTCGCCCTGCCGCGCAGAAATTCCACATCTCAAGCAGATCGTGTCGAAGTACCCCGCCTTCCACATTATTAGCCTCTCCGTCGACGACGACGACGCAGCCTGGAAGAAAGCCCTCGATCAAGACAAACCCTCCTGGACGCAGCTCCGCTGCCCTGATGGCATCCAAGGCATGGCCAACAAAGTGTACGGCATTATGGGTGTACCGGCCTGCTTCTTGGTAGACTCAGAGGGTAAGATCGTTCGGGTAGGCGCCCGCGGCCCTGTCCTGGACATGATGCTCAGCCAATTGTACGCCTCCAATAAGTAATCCGTTAGCGACGGTCGATCCCGTCGATCACTAAAGGGCATCCCCACCTCGGGGATGCCCTTTTTTTGTCTCGTTTTCCAACCCCTCAGCGCGGAGACCATCAAAATGGACCTCGTTTTACAACTCCTCAGCGTGAAGACCATCAAAATGGATCTCGTTTTACAACTCCTCATCGCGGAGACCATCAAAATGGACCTCGTTTTCCTACTCTCCAGAGCGGAGACTACCCAAACGGACCTCGTTTTACTACTCTCCAGCGTGGAGAGCACCCAAATGGACCTCATTTTACTACTCTCCAGCGCGAAAAGCACCAAAATGGACCTCATTTAGTGGTCATCCATCGCAAAGAGTCCCAAAATGGACCTCATTTAGGGGTCGTCCATCGCAAAGAGTCCCAAAATGGACCTCGTTTTGGGGCCATCCATCGCGGATAGTCCCAAAATGGATCGCGTTTAGGAGTCATCCATCGCGGAGAGTCCCAAAATGGATCGCGTTTTGGGGTCATCCATCGTGGAGAGCTCCCAAATGGACCTCGTTTTCCTACTCTCCAGAGTGGAGAGCTCCAAAATGGACCTCGTTTTGGGGTAATCCATCGTGGAGAGTCCCAAAATGGACCTCATTTAGGAGTCATCTATCGCAAAGAGTCCCAAAATGGATCGCGTTTAGGAGTTGTACCCGCTGTAGGGGCGTATTGCATACGCCCCACAGACACCCCCATCGGGAGTGAATAGGGAAACGAGAAGCGTTTGGGAGCACCACGGATGGAAGAGGCACCTATCGAGGAGACGAGAAGCAGTCGCCATCAAGCCGGGGCAGGTCACTACTCGCGCCTATCCCTATTATTGGGTAGAGATGAAGCTAAAAAATCGCTATCATTAGCGATGCCCCGAAGAGAGTTCATGCGATGGGAAAGGTCTACTTTTGCGTCCGTGATCAATGAATGAATTGAACGAATAATGGATAAAATGCTTTTCTCGGAAAACATGAAACTGGCCGATTTGATTTCCGCCAACCATAACCTCATTCTTATGCTGCCTCGTTTCGGCATTCCTTTAGGGTTCGGGGAGCGAAGCGTAGCGCGAGTATGCGCCGCGTACGACGTGCCAGTGGATTTCTTCCTCCTGGTCTGCAACGTCTACACCTTCGATGCCTATCTGCCGAATCGTGAGACCCTTCAATCGATCGACATGCGCCTACTCGTGCCCTATTTGCATGCTTCTCATCAGTATTACCTGCGTCATTTGCCCTATTTGGGACGTCTGCTCGACGGGATGGCCTCGAAAGTGGATAAGCGATATGGAAATATGTTGCGCCACTTCTTCGCTGGGTATAAAAATGAAGTTGAGGAACATTTCGACTACGAAGAGCAGGTCGTTTTTCCCTACATCGAGCGACTGCGAATAGCCTCCGAAAACGGCGAGACCTTACCCGAATCGTATCATATCCATGACTATGCCGAGGCGCACGACAATATCGAGGATAAACTCAGCGACTTGACCCAAATCATCTTCAAATACCTGCCGGGGAATGTGTCGCCTGAAGACTCTATCGACGTCGTCTTCGATATATTCCAATTATCGGCCGACTTAAACAAGCATGCGCTGATCGAAGATCGTATCCTCGTCCCGTATGTCGAAATGCTGGAGGCAAAACGTGCATGAGTCGCAAAAAGAAGGTACTTATCGTCGAGCCCTCCATCATCATTAAGGAAGGGCTGATCAAAATCCTCGGGAAGTCTCCGGAGCTGGACGTCCTACGCCCATCCGACGGCACGGAGGACTACGCGGAACGCATCTCCGTGGCACGTCCAGACATTTTATTGATCAACCCGACCGTAATGCCCTACTCCAAGCGCTACCCAGTCTATAGCTTAGCCCAGGAATACCCTCACATGACCATCATAGCCCTCGTTTACCAATATATCGACAACGCCATCCTGCACGCTTTCCATAGCGTGCTCGAGATACGCGAGTCCGCCGAACGGATAGTCGATATCATACTCGAGGCCTACGCATCCACGTCCGATAGAGCCGAAATGCTCGACCCCGCAGGCGGCCACGAACTGACGCGACGTGAGACGGACGTCCTCGTACTCGTAGCCAAAGGGCTGATGAGTAAGGAAATCGCCGAACGCCTCCACATCTCCGTCCACACCGTCATCTCACACCGCAAAAACATCACCCGCAAGACGAACATAAAATCCGTGGCCGGCCTTGCGCTCTACGCCCTGATGAATAACCTCATGGAAGAAGGCGACGCATCGTAGCCCGAGCGCCGCCCATCAGGTCGCCACGCCACTTATCCCACACGCGCGGCCGGGACAGCCTCCGATAACGAAGCGCGTTCCGGCCGCGTGGGCATTTTACCCTACTTTTGCGCCCACAAACATTACCCATCCATCCATTAATAGAGAATATGAAAGCATTAGAACGCATCGTCGCTGAGAAGTTGCTCAAGATTAAAGCCGTCAAGCTGCAACCCGGAAACCCCTTCACCTGGGCCTCGGGCTGGAAGTCACCCATCTATTGCGACAACCGCAAAACGCTCTCCTATCCCGCCCTCCGCACCTTTCTCAAGATCGAATTGGCACGCACCATCGTAGAGAATTTCGGTGAAGTGGAGGCCGTGGCCGGCGTCGCCACAGGCGCCATTGCGCAGGGTGCCCTGGTGGCCGACCTGCTCGGACTCCCCTTCGTCTACATCCGCTCCACGCCGAAAAATCACGGACTGGAAAACCTGATCGAGGGCGAACTGAGACCCGGATCGAAGGTCGTCGTCGTGGAAGACCTCGTCTCTACGGGCGGTAGCAGCCTCAAAGCCGTCGAAGCCGTCCGCAATTTCGGTTGCACGGTCATCGGCATGGTGGCCATCTACACCCACGGCTTCCCCGTGGCAGAAGAACAATTCCAAGCCGCCAACGTGCGCCTCATCACCCTCTCAAACTACGACGCCGTGATCGAAGAAGCCCTCAAGACCGAATACATCACCCCGACCGAGGAGGCCATCCTGCAAGAATGGCGCAAAGATCCCGCCCACTGGAACCCACAGGACTAACCCCGACTACTCCCCCACCCTACCCCCTCCTTACTCCTCCTTAGTACATACATAATGACAGAATTCACCAGCACCATCCGCCCCATTCCCCACAACGACGCCCGCGTTTTCGCCATGCTTTCCGACCTCTCCAACTTGCAACGCGTGCGCAACAGCATCCCCGAGGACAGCATCAAAGCCTTCTCCTTCACCGACGACCATTGCAGCTTCGAAGTGAGCCCCATCGGGAAGATCGAGTTCCGCATCGTCGACCGCGAGCCCAACAAAACCATCAAGTTCGAGACCACTCAATCGCCCGTCCCCTTGCAACTCTGGATCCAGCTCAAACAAGTGGCCACGAGCGACACCCGCATGAAATTGACCGTCCGCGCCGACCTCAATCCCTTCCTCAAACCGATGGTCTCCAAGCCCATGCAGGAAGCCGTCGAAAAGATCTCCGAGATCTTGGCCCGCCTGCCCTACGAAGAGCAAGACCTCACCCCATGAAACGCCCTCACATTGCGTCCATCGTTGCCACGCTGCTCGTCGGACTCGTCACGGCCTGCACCGAGCCTAACCCCATCGACAATTATCCCGTTACGCTACGCCTCGATCTGACCTTCAACGACAAAGCCCTGCGTACCGTCCCCTCCGCAGCCACCTACACCCACTACAGCCATCCGATAAGCTCCGCCTATCGGGCCTTCGGATTCGGAGGTGTACTCGTAGTGCATGGCGTCGACGCCAAATTTTACGCCTTCGACCTCTCCTGCCCGTACGAAAATCGCTCCTCCGTACGTGTCGAGCCCGACAGCGACATCATCTACGCCGTCTGCCCACAGTGCGGCACCAAATACCTCATCAACGATGGCAGCGGCGTCCCCGTCGAGGGTGTCGGGCGGCACGGCCTCAAGCCCTACAAGACCGAGAGCGATGGGCGAGGCACCGTGATCGTATACAACTGATCGCAGTCCCCGCACGGGCACCATTTTTCACTCCAGCGTTTTGCAAAAAAGAGATCGCGTATATCTTTGCCGCCGCTTTAGCGAAAGCAAAGCGCACAATTGACATGATTGTCACACGTGGAAGTAGCTCAGTTGGTAGAGCGCAACCTTGCCCCAAAAGATGGACAAACGGCCAACCTTGGCAAGGCAGATGCAAAAGCCGACAAAAGCACCAAGCACACATTGACACATTATTGCGGAAGTAGCTCAATTGGTAGAGCACAACCTTGCCAAGGTTGGGGTCGCGGATTCGAGTTCCGTCTTCCGCTCTCAAGACCCAGATCTGCGGCTCGAATGGTGGAATGGTAGACACGAGGGACTTAAAATCCCTTGGCCGACAACGGCTGTGCGGGTTCAAGTCCCGCTTCGAGTACACGTCTCCCCGATTTGCAATCGGGGTACATTCTATGGTCTACGGATTTTTTCATATGGTTCAGGAGAAGCAATTTCTCCCCTCAAATTTCCCATCGAGCTGCGGTTCGGTGGGATTTTTTGGCTTAAATACAATGGCGCCAATCAAAAAGTACAAAAACGGGGCGTGTTTTTCGCGCCCCGTTTTTGTATCCCTTTCATACCTCGAAAGGGGGGTATTTTCGCCCCTTATGATCGTCTATTTTACTTCTTGGAAGGTCGTCGAGTAGATCAGATTGAACACGACGATCTTATTGCTGCGTGTCTGCATTGTGGCACGGCTGCGGCTGAGGGTGGAAACCGTATCGCCCAGCGTCTCACCTTGGAGGGCATCGTGTAGCTTTTCCACCGTGTCGAGCATTTGCAGGCCCATGTCGCGCACTTTTTCAAGGGCGAGTTTGATCTAAGCAACAGGCAGGAAAGAGGAATGTACAAACTCCTCAGCGGTGTTGATGGAGGGCCTTTTGTCGAAAAAAGGAGAAAGCAGCCAAAGCCGATAGCAGATTGGTGATAAAGTTCGAGAAGCACCGATGGCGGGTATGCTCTATCTGACAAACGCTTTTTCAGCTGATCATTAACAGTCTCGATCAGAGATCTTTTCCGAGTCATAATCTTGTCATGTTGAAGCATTAAAGCATTCTTCACTGATCCTTCTTTAAATGAGTGACAAGGTGAACTTCATCGATAAAGGGCTGTTCGAATAGGTCTTTCGAGATATAGCCCCTGTCTCCGAAGAACTTCCCGAAGATCCGTTTGTGGAAGTCCATGTGTTTCAAGAGGGCTCTGTCGTCTACATTGCCCAGAGTCAAAAGAGACGCATGACAAGACGACCGCAGAGGCACAGTACACTTTTCCATATCCCTACATCTTGTGGCAAGACACCACTTATCATATCAGGGCTATGTACCTCGTAATCCGACCCATTTTGTGCCCTCCATCGCGGAGGACAAAAAAATGAGGCTCATTTTGGGCTTCCCACGACGGAGAGTTCCAAAACGAGCCTCGAAATGATCCTCTCTATCATTGAAGAGGATGCGGGGCGGCCGAACGAGCGGCCTAACGGCTTCTTATTTCACGATCACTTTATGCACGGAGCCGTCGCGCAGGGTGATGATGTACGCGCCGCGCTGCATGGGGATGCTCGTTTCGCCGGCGGGCAGGTCGATGCGCTTCACCAGGCGACCCGCCACGGAGTAGATGCTCGCTACGTCGCTCCGATCGATACGGAAATGGATTTGCTCGCCGTGCGACCAGACGGCCGAGTTCATGATCAGCTCGTTGGAGACGTGATCGGGGCCGAAGGTGAGGATCACTTCTTCGCGGACGCTGGGCACGATGTATTCGTACTCCCCATTCGCGTTGAGGATGCCTGAAAGCTCTTCCAGCGCGCCACCCTGCACACGGCGATTGGTGCGCACCATCAGCGGGCGGGAACCTTTCGGATAGGAGGCGCTGAAGCGGAAGTTACTCCGGCTGTTCACCGGCCAGATGCCTGCCCGCGGTGTGGTCGTGACGCCACTCACTTCGGGCATGGTGACCGTATGCGTGAGCACCGGATCCACGGCGTTGCCGACACAGAGGTAAACGACGCCGTCCGTGGAGAGGCTCAGCGCGAGGGGAAACTCCTCGCCGTCGATCGTGACGCTCTTTCTTGTCAGCTTCAGGTTGTTGAGGCTATTCGGAGTCACCGATTTATAGTAGATGAGCGGATAGCAACGCTTTTCGACACGCTCGCACGGGCGGATCTCAATATGGACATTCACGGAGCCATACGTCGTGAGTCGGTCTACGTCGATGGCGTCGCTGTAGCTTCCATTCAGGCCTTGGGTGGAGCCGATGGAGAAGTGCAGATCGGCTCCGCTGTCGAGGCGTAGGTCTTTCATCGTCAGTGTGCCGGCTTGCTGCTCGTAGCATTGTCCGCGGAGGCGCAGGGAGGTGAATCCCGGGTTCAGATGTCCGCCGTTTTCGACGTGCACGTCGGTGTACTGGATGCCGAAGCCGCCAAACGTAGACGTGGTGATCACGTCCAGTGCGTTGCCCGGCAGCCAAAGCTCACTTGTGGGGCGCCCACAAGCGCCGATGGGCTCGAGGTGCAGATGGCGGGTGTACATTCCGGCGTAGTCTTTCGAGAGCATCTGCGGTTCGGAGATCAGCTCCAAGTGGCCTTCCCGTTCGTGCTTCTCGTCGGTCCAAAACTCCACTTGGTTGCGCGTTTTGAGCGTATCGACAAAGAAGCGCGCATGGCGGATGTCGCCGCCTTTGACGTGATCGAAAGAATCCGTGAGGAAAGAGAGCACGGTGTGGTCGAGCACCAACACGTTCCGACGTTCGGTGGGCGTGTTGGGGCCGAATTGGATGAACATCGTGTCGAGCGGTGTCTCGCCCGGGGCATAGATCTTACCCTTATAGTGGCTGACGCACTCGCGGCAGCGCTTGCCGTCCACGGCATACTCGGCGAAGGGGGCGGTGCGGCGGCTGTAACCCAATTTGATGATGGGTTGGTCGCCGGGCAGGCCGCTCCAGGTGGTCCATTTTATGCGATCGTCTCCGGCGCGGATCAAACTGTCGTGGCAAATCAGGGAGTCTGTCTTGATCACGATCTCGGTGTTACCCCCCGCATTGGTGAGTGCGTCAAGCTCGAGCACGCCGAAGGTCTCGATCACGGGCGACTCCAGCACGAGGCGTTGGTTGCCAGCTTTCAGCCGGGCGTCACTGTGGAAGGTGAGGCGGGCGGTGTGGTGCAGGTAGGCGCGTGGTGTTTCGCCGCTGCCGCAGCCCGTTGCCTGACAGGTGGTGGGGCAAGAGGGCGTGTGGAGGAGCATGTTTTCCGTCCAGTTGCCCTTGTTTGCCTGCGTTTTGAGGAAGAGTCCGTAGCCGCGTACGTCTTCGCCGTGCAGCAGGCCGTTCGCCGTCGGAGGGGTGCCCAAACCTGTGCCCTCACCGCCGGTGTATATCAGATTTTTGTACACATCGATCCGATCCGAGGCCACGGCCGCAAATCCGCCGCTGCGGATGGGCTTCGTGCTGCCATCGCTCGCCACGTAGGTGGTGAAGGTGAGTTGCAGATCGCGAGCCTTATTTTCGTTCGGGTCCAGATCGCAGTGAAAAGCGTTGTTATCACATCCGCCATTCACCCCGCCGGCATAGCCTACGCCTCTTCTGACGGGCTGGCCGTCCCTTTCTTCGTAGTCGGTGCTAAGAAATGGATCCTCGCGTGTGCCGATATTGGCCAATCCGCCATAATTCAGTTTGATGTTGTTGTCTGCGCCGATGAAAAAGCTATTATCCGAATGCGTAGAGGTGTAAGAAAGGTCTTGGAGGTAGACATTATTCCGCATTTCGTCGCAATCGCAGGCTTTGATCTTAGATAATTTCTCGAGGCTATCCGTCTGGGCGAGTAATAAGACCCCTCCGCCGATTCCGCCAGTGATGTCCACGGGGTCGCGCAGATCGATATCGCCCTCGCGAGTGCGAAAAATGACGTGCCCGGTAGTGTACCGCCCGGTGAGTAAGGCGCCGCGGTTCAAGATGATATTCCCCCGCCGACCGGCGTCGAGCACAAGACTTCCGTTGTCGCTTTTATACTCCAGCGAGCGGTGTGCGGCGCCGCGGGCCATGGTGTTCAAGTCGTTCAGTGTGCCCGGGTTCTCCAATCGGCCGGCATACGCCGCCCAGCCTGCCGCGCTTTCCACGCCGCAGCGACCGAGTCCGCCGATGATGCCCGAATGTTCGTAGCGGAGCATGCTCTGGCCCGCGCGCTGGTGCAGATTGCCGCCGTTGCAGATGTATTCGCTGGAGTAGGGGATGGTTACGCGGGCGTTTCGGCGACCTCCGTTTGGCATATCTATCGCCAGGCGGGCAAAGTAGACGTTTCCGCCCTCCATGCCTTCCGTGCGCGTCATCTGCGACCAACTGTCGTCAAATCCGGCTTGCAGATGGACCTCGGCCGTGCCACCCGTGCCTTGATAGATGAACGCATTGTCGGTGCCCGTTTTGCTATTCCCGACGTAAGCCTCCGTGGGCGTGTAAATTTTGGAACCGGCCGCGTAGCCGAGGTAGAGATCGCCCTTTCGAGAGATCACGTTGAGCGTGTCGGCGTTCTGTCCCGCATATTCCACGCGAGCCGTACGGACGTTATTTGCGGCTACAAGGTTGGTTTCCGTACCTCCGCCGGCCGGACGTGTGATTTTTGTGACGTCGTTGAGGTACAAATTGCCGCGATGACCATTCCGATCGGCCAAGCCGGCATTATCGCAGCCCGAGACAAGGGCCTGATCCGGCGTGCGATCCTCCGCCCAGAAGGTCAGAAGCCCGCTCGCCACGTCGTCCGTATATCCCGCGGTATAATCAATCCCTTGGGCAATCACGTTTCGACACTCCGAGAGGATCAAGAGGTTGTTATTCATCCCCGGCTTCCACACCTCGTCGGTGCGAAACTCCGTATTACCCAGCGCTTGGATATGCATCGCGCCGCGATCTTGCGTCAGCGGTGCATAATAGGTAGGCGCCACGGGGTCGTTGGCTCCATTGATCGCGTGTTGCACGGTGTCGCTCGTCGAAGGATGGAAAACGAGGTTGGCCTCGCAGGCCGTTTTGTTGTCATTATTTCCATAGTTCAAAATATAGAGCGGCTTCGTGCCGGTGATCTTCAAATTGGGCGTTCCAAACCCACCGCCGAAGTGCATGGTGAAGTTATCGAGCGGCAGACAGCCCTCGAAATTCTTGAGCATACCGCCCGAGTACACATTCAGGTGCTTCCTGCCGGCGCCTTGTGGACCCAGCTCGATCACGCCGGGATTATTTCCGGTGAAAGCTGCTGGCACGGTGTCGGTATGCACATCCGCGTTGTTCGTTGTCCAATGATAATCCCCATACAGGCCAAAAATGGACGCTGCAGCTCCCGTAGGCGGCGCGGCAATGGGGTGGTTGGTGATGTGAGCCGTCGGTTGACGGTTGAGATAGGCTCCGAGGTGCGGCTTAGCAAAGTCGTGCGTCGCGTTTCCGTCTTCATATAAATAAATGTCTGCTGCGGCCTGCGGAAAATTGCCTTGTTTGAAGAAAGGATCTGACGAACCGGTCTTCGTTTGGGCCATATTCACGCTGTCGATGTTGCCTCGGATGCGCAGGGTGAACCTTCCGCCGTGTGCGGGGTCGTTATTGGGGAGCGCGAGGATGGCATCCGTGGCGGTATTGGGTAGGGCGGTGCCGTCGTGAGAGGTGGCCGGCGTTGCGGTGCGGTCTTTTACGTCGTGCGCGATACATACCCGCGCGTCGGGCTGCAGCACCACGGCGCCGTCGACAAATGTCTGCCCGATATCTACGGCTTTTTTCCAGAAGGGATTAATTGAAAACGCGGTGGATGACCCTGATCCACACTTTCCAAGGGTTCCGATATAGCGCATAGCATTCGGCTGGATATCGGTGTCGATACTCGCTTCATTTTTTTCAAAGTACCAGCGGATATCTTCAAATATCAAGTTGCTGAATTGATGGATACCCGTCGGGAGCACCACACTCGTGGGGCGCTGATAATTCTTCAGCGATCCCGTATTGTTGGCTGCAGAGGTGAGAGATACCTGCGTCGAGAGGGCGGCGGCATCCTGCATCGGGCTACCCGTCAGCTGCACCAAATGCACCCCATCGTCCGTCGGATAATTCCTGCGCGTACTGTCTGTGCTGCCTATGCGACCGAAAAAAGTAGGATCCCACGACTTCGTAAAGTATCCGTCGATCGTAGAAGTATATACCGCCTCCGGAATAGGGGCAGGGCCGGAAGATGTTTCTGCATACGATCCCGCCGGCATCAGATGCTGCTTCACCCTAATAATATAACCGCCCGGCAGATTGGGATCGTCTATGCAGCTGACTGCCGTAAAGACCGGTCGCCCACAAGGCGCGCAGGAATAAGCTCCATAATCGTGCAGCACGGTGGCATTTCCGGCTGCGTTGAGATCAGGATGAGGCGGAAAAGAGGAGTTTACCCAATGAGGTTCATCGTAATCGCTGTAATTGTTCTTATTGAAGGAGAATTCAATCAGCTTCAGCGGATTCGTTCCGGGAGGTGATTTCAGGAAACGCTTCGGAGCCGTGTTTGCATCCAATCCCGCGAGTGGGGGATAGGTCGTAACATATTGCGATGTATTCGCTCCTGTATTGAGGGGGATTTGATTGATGATCGAAATCCATCCCAGCGCGTAGCCCTGTCCGGTATAGGCTCGGATTACCATATTTCCATACGGACGGTTGTTTCCATCGACGCCGTTATCACCTATTTGGATGTCAGTTAAGCTCGGCGATACGAGGAGCGGATAGGAGTACGCCCGATTGTAGGCTACCCCGCCGGTGTACGAAAAATCTGGATTCGGATAAGGGCTCAGCGTGAAGTTGGGACCCAATATATTTCGAGTGGGACTCGTTCCGTTGCTGATGATCGAGGACTCTCCGGCGCCGAATGCGTTATTTACCTTCACTGTGCCGTTCGGATTGCCGTCCGGACTCAGTATAGCGCCTGCCTGCCCCCATATTTTTCCCCCGGAAGAGGCGAGAAGGGCCGCGATAAGTAGCGTAGCGTAAAGTCTTTTCTTCTTCATATTGTATCGAGTAAAAAAATGAGCCGGCAAAGATAGAAGAAGGTCAAACCGACTCCTTTCTAACCCTTTATTGTCCCAGGGCAACCGCATCAAATTTTGAGGAGCTCTTTGAAATAGTCGATATTGAGACAGCTGTTTGGAATTTATTTCGGAGGATATTCAGAGGATATTTCCTGGGATTTTGTTTCATCTTTTTCGTCACATAGCTCACTATGCTCCTTAAAAGATGGAACAAAAGGGCGGAAATAGACAGGGCAACCGCATCAAATTTTGAGTAGCTTTTTGAGGTAGTTGATATTGAGAGCTGCCTTGAAGAGCCTCTTTCTAAGAGATAGCTTGTCTTTCTACTGAGAGACAATGGCTAAGGCAAGTTTCCTTATAGTGTTCAGATTCGTGGCAGCGTATTCTTTGCGCGCCCTGCTATGATCCTCTCTAAAGGTCACGTCAAGGTGCCAATGCAATCTGTTTTCTATTCCCCAATGACCACGAATATAGGAGCTGATCTTTTCCACAGCCTCAGCCGGCAAACTGCTCAAATAGTACTGTTTTTCATGCCGTTCAGTCCCGTCTGATAAGGTGACAAGGCGATCGACTTGGATCAGAGAAGACAAATTTTTCCAAGCATCGCATTGCGATTCATCCAACACCTCTTGAGAGCAAAGGGCTGTATAAGTCCGCTCTTCTACCCTCCCATGGTCTTTTTCCAAAGTGTTGTATGCAAACTCTTTGCAGCGGCCTGTAAAAGCGTCTTTTACGTCTTCTGCCAAGTGCTTATGATTCCCCTTCAAAGCCAAAACGTAATCAGCCTCTGATTCCACAATCTTCCCTGAGCAATACCGGTTTGCGTCCCCATGGCATCGATACTTACCACGGCACCCGAGAGGTCTATTCTGTCAAGCAATTCTGGAATGGCCGTAATTTCATTACTCTTCTCATCCAACGTCTCTCCGGCAAGGCAAATGGACTGTTCATTGACCCACGCCGAAAGTCTGTGGGTGAACGAATTAGAGGATTTTGATCCGCGTATTCGTTTGCCATCAATAGAGACGTGTTTCCCTTTAAGGTCTTCTATAAGCGTATCCCCGAAGACCGATAAACACGCTCCAAAAGCCTTCGGATCAATTCGAGAAATTACTCTTTCGAAAGTGTCCACGCTCTGACAACCATTGGGCAGTTCCACCAAAGGTTTTAGGTCCTCGCCTCGTTCTCGACAGAGTTCATACATAGAGACGTAATCGTCACCACCGCAGAGATAGGTGGCTATGGCAATAATGATTATGTTACTCACTTTATGCTTACAACGTCCTTTCACCCGTGGATCGAGTGCTGATGTGATCTCTTCAAATTTTTCCATGTCCCCTAAGAACAACATTTTGATGCGGTTGCCCTGTCATTACATCCCCTTCGCCATCGCACCAGGGATGAAGTTTCGTAATCCGCTCTACGATGATCAGCGGGCGTCGTGCTTCATCTATAAGGTGCCTCGAACGGGCATTTACCGCATGAACGACTTCGGGGATCCTACCTGCTCGGGCGACTGCTTTTGGTTCGTGGCGGCGCTGCACGGCATGGATTTACAAAAGGACTTCCCTCGCATCTTGGAGAAGATCATCCGCGATCTATCCCTGTCCATCTCCTTGCCAGAGAGTGCTTCCGGAACAGTTCGGTCCGGAAGCGACAGCTCGCAGGTACTCCATTCAACACCGACACCTACGGAACCTGCCGGCAGACCTTACCACATTGAGGAAAAGGCCTTCGACGAAAGCGAACGCGCCTATTGGAGACAGTACGGCATCACGCCGAACGTGTTGCAGCGCTATGGCGTCCGATCGCTCCGCAGCTTCCGCAGCGAGACGGCCGAAGGGAAGCGTTACGGCTTTATGAGCAGCACCCACGAGCCGCTATTCGGCTACGTGCGCAAGGATTACGTGAAGATCTATCGCCCTTCAAGTGCGACCCGATTCGTCTATGGCGGTCGCCTGCCGGACATCTACACGTTCGGCATAGAGCAACTCCCGCAACGGGGCGACATGCTGTTTATCACCGGCGGCGAGAAGGATGTGATGTCGCTTGCCGCACACGGCTTTCACGCTATTTGCTTCAACAGTGAGACGGCTGAGATCGACGCCTCCATCATAGACGCTTCCGTCACGTCTTCTTCCTCTACGACGCTGACGAGACGGGCGTGAAGGCTTCCACCCTCAGAT
>ERZ773049.456-NODE-456-length-25390-cov-6.289284_pt1 | contig 25390 bp, 20 predicted proteins | sample MGYA00580633_ERZ773049 | MGnify/ENA primary metagenome ERZ773049 (study PRJEB29015, sample SAMEA2737991) | human oral metagenome | biome: human oral; feature: human-associated habitat; material: dental | place: China | collected 2066 ...
TGCGAGGGAGCCGAGATGTGCCTCTTTCCTTCGACCCACGTCATCGTGAGTATTCATTCCGCGATATTGAGCGGCACATGCTTGTCATGGAAGACAAAGCGTCGATGGGGAGCACGGTTGCGCGCACCGACGCCGGCGAAGACCACCACGATCCGATGGCCGAGCTTGACTCGGTGGGAATGCTCAATCCAGCGCAAATGCATGACCCGGTGGGCATGCTTGACCCGATGGCCGAGCTCGAAGATCCGGCGGGAGGGCTGACTTCGCTCACGGGGCCGAACGAATATGAGGGTTCTGCCGCGGACCCGCACGATCCCATGGCAGAACTCGCGGAGGAGGACTAGACGTGCGAGGTGAAATGTGTATCTGACGAAAATTGAGCTGGATCCGCGTCGTCGATTCACGCGGAAACTTCTTGGTTCGCCCCAGGTGATGCACGCGGTCGTCATGAAGGCGTGCGACTCGAAGCGTGAGGTCGATGGCGACCCGCTGCCAGCCGGAGGTCTCGATAGGCTGCTTACTTCGGCGGCGACAGGCGATCGGGCAGCGAACAGGGCGGGACGCGTGCTGTGGCGCGTGGACCAAGGCGATTTCGGCGTCGCCCTGTACGTGCTTTCGCCTGGATTGCCCGATATGACGCAGCTTGAAGCTGAAGCGACGTATTCTCGGCGGGCGCGCACACTGGACTACGAGGGTTTCCTCTCGCGTTTAGCAGAAGGCCAGACCTGGGCATTCAGGCTCGCGGCGAATCCCGTCCATAACGCCAATAGGGGGCGGGATACACGTGGCAAGCGGTACGGGCACGTGACGGCTACCCAGCAGAGAGACTGGCTTCTGCGACGAGCCGAAAAGCACGGTTTTTCGATTCCGATGGTGAATGCTGAAATGGTGCCGAATGATGCGCTGAAGGGCGAGAACTTGGCAGGGCGGAGTGTTGCGGTGCAGGGTTCTTCGGGAGCGATTGCTTCGGGGGAGGCCGGGCGTGCCGTTGATCCTCCTCGAAACGTTGGTTCCGCTCAGACCCGTGGTACCGATCGATCCGATGGCGTCGGTCAGCCTTTTGAGGATCCAAATGATTTGGCATCGCTACTGGTCGTCAGGCGCGAGAAGCCTGTATTCGACCGGAGAGATCCCGAAACGAGCAAACCGGATAGGGTCACGATCGGACGCGTGATCTACGAAGGCCGCCTGCGGATTGAGGACGCCTCTCTTTTCCGCAGTTTGCTCGTCAACGGCATCGGCCCTTCCAAGGCATACGGTTGCGGGCTTATGACATTGGCGCGCCCAAGGGGCACTCGGGGCTGACCGATGGCACGCCTCCTGCCCGTTCCGGTGACCGCGCTGCCGCGCGCGGCTGATCGGATGTCGTTTCTCTACCTCGAGCACTGCGTCGTCCATCGTGAGGACGGCGCAGTCACGGCGCGCGACGATAAGGGAATGATCCGAGTCCCTGCGGCCTCCCTCTTGGCGGTGCTGTTAGGACCGGGAACCTCTATCAGCCATCAGGCGATGGCCCTTTTGGGAGAGTGCGGAACCACAGCCGTATGGGTCGGCGAGCGCGGCGTGCGGTATTACGCCCATGGACGATCCTTGGCGACGTCAAGCAGGCTCCTAGTGGAGCAGGCGGCTCGTGTTTCCTCTCCCCAGAAAAGGCTTGCGGTTGCTCGCGAAATGTACACGATGCGTTTCGCTGGGGAAGACGTTGCTGGGTTGACGATGCAACAGCTGCGAGGGCGCGAAGGCGCCCGGGTCCGTTCCGTCTACCGCCAGAATTCCAAGCGGACGGGCGTTCCGTGGAAGCGTCGTGAATACGAACACGATGATTTCGACGCCTCCGACCCCATTAATCAGGCGTTGTCTGCCGCGCATGCGGCCCTGTATGGGGTGATCCACGCGGTTGTCGTCTCGCTAGGATGCTCACCGGGTTTGGGTTTCGTTCACACGGGCCACGAACGTTCCTTCGTTTACGACGTCGCCGATCTTTATAAGGCGGACGTGACGATCCCCATTGCCTTTGACGTCATCGCCGAGGAAATGAGCGATATTACCGCAACGACGCGGCGTAGAGTGCGCGACAGGATTTTCGAACTCAAAGTGATCGAACGATCGGTGCGCGACATCCATCGGCTCTTCGAGGTGGACGAGGGGGAGGACCTTCAGGTGAACGTTGTCTCCTTGTGGGATTACCAACGCAAAGCGATTGCTGGAGGTGCGAATCACGCGTTTGCTTTGGACTTGTTGGATGACGATTTGGGCTCGTTGGACGACGAGCGGTAGGTGAGCGCAGATGGTGGTGATCGTCCTTTCGGCGGCTCCCGCGGGGCTCCGCGGCGCGTTGACTCGTTGGCTGCTTGAGGTCTCGACCGGTGTTTTCGTGGGCCATCTCTCCGCACGAGTAAGAGATCAAGTATGGGAGCTTATCGCAGAGAACCTGGGCGCGGGCAGGGCACTGCTCATATACCCGGTCAGATCGGAGCAGCGATATGCGATTCTCTCGCTTGGCTACGATCGAATGCCTCTTGACGTCGAAGGTCTGCTCGTCATGCAGAGCCCTAACAAGGTGAGCGAGAGTGCAGGACGCAGCGGGGAAGGAGCGCAGCTTTCGGCGCCGGGCGTTTCGACGCCTATCAAAGAGTCGTGGTCGATCGCGGCGCGAAGACGCCGTTTTGGCAACTCTCGGAGGCGCCAGTAACCTAGGCACTGTTCCTTCTCAATTGAGAAGGAACAGTGCCTAGGTTACTTTTTCAGCAGTATTCCGTGATTGTCTCGATACCCTAAAACATGCTGGATACATTGAACGTACTAATCACCTAAGTGGTGAGGTATGTATCCATCCTTAGTACGAGCCGTTTACGGAAGGAGAAAGACTATAAGCGCAATGACGTCCTTTACAAAACGAACAATTTCCGCTGTGCAGCGAAAGATGTTCTGCCTGCGCTTAGATGAGCTCTTCATTAACCTTTACCTCCTTTCTAATCTAACGTTATTGATAGAACAAGGCGTCTACATGTGAAGAGAATATCACATGCCGATAGGGTTGTCGATGGAGCAGGACTTCTGTTTAGATTTACTTGATTACCTTGCGCCTGCGAGGATGATCCTGTTATTGATAGGACTGCTTCGTGTACCCTGCGCTTGCGGGGGTTTGCGTCCCGACACTCGTGGGGTCACTTGTGCAACGCACGATGTATTCCGTGTTTGAAGGGGTTGTGAAAGTTGGGATGGGCGATTAATCCTCTAATTCTCCCTAACTGCATATTTGCTTCTAACTTTTATCTATGACTTGAGGTATTTCGCACGGTGAACGCGGGTGGCGTCAGGTGGGGGCCTGCGTGCGACAATGGCGTTGTCGTTCCACGCACCACAGGAGTGTTGCTCATGTCCAAAAAATTCAATCCGCCGCCGAATTGGCCGCCGGCGCCCGCCGGATGGACTCCTCCCGAAGGCTGGAGACCCGATCCTTCCTGGGGGCCGGCACCCGTAGGTTGGAACTTCTGGGTGGACGACGTCGATGTCGATGCCACCCTTCTTCCGTCTGCTTCCTCACCTTCCGATACTGCTGAGCCGTCAGCGGGAGATGATTCATTCGGTGAACCGAGGAAACCCGCCCACAGGGACCCTGAGGCTGGAAATGGCTCGCCAAGCAGGTCGATGGCGAGGGGCGCCGGCAAAGAGGATCGCCTCTTCTCCGAGGCCGCTTCCACAGGTTCTGCGGCCTCCTACGAGACGAGTTCCGGCTTGCCGCGGCGTTCTTCGCGGAGGAGGGCTGAAGCCGGTAGAGGCCCGGCGGCGAGCCCGGGCTTTGGGGCCCAGCAACCGCGCGATTCTGTTTGGAATGCCGGAGGCGACGGCGCTGACCGTGGCGTCGAAGGGGAGCGGCAACGTCCCCGATTCGCTTCTGCGGGTTCCGCGCCTTCAGCAGGAGGATTTGCTCCCGCCGCTTCTGTGCCGGGCGATGGAACCGGGCGGCAAACTCCGTTCGCACAGGAGTCTCCTTTCACGCGAGACCCCTCTTTTACGCAAAATTCTTCCTTCTCGTCGGAGTCGCCTTTCACGCAAGAGACGTCGTATCGACGCCAAGCTTCGGTTGACGGCGGCCAACCTTTTGCTGCCGGCCCAGCTGGGCGGGCGAATGTCCACTCCGGCCAGAGCGCCTTTTCCACGCCGTCGGCCTACTCTGCGCCGAGCTCTGGTTTTCCTGGCAAAGAGCAGCCGCCTGCGAGTCCATTCGCCCCGCAGGCGGGTTCGGGCAGCCCTGGAAACAATCCGCCGTCGGCCCCTTCGTCCCCGTCGTCGCAGAGCTCTTACCAGCCGACGGAAAGATACGATTTCGGAGCTCAACCCGGTTTTCCCCGGTATGGCGATCCCGGTTTTCAGGCTCCGTCAAGCCAGTCGAGCCCGAATCAATCGCTGCCGGAGCAAGCGGGGTTTGGGCAGCCTTCGGGGTCTCAACTTCAGGATAACCAGGCGTTTGGTCAGGCGATGCCGAGCCAGGCGATGCCCGGTTCGGGGTTCGATTTCTCGTCGGGCCAAGGCTTCGACCAGCCAACCTATGGGGCAGCGTCGGATTTCGGAACGGGACAGCCTTTCGGACTCGACGAACCGCCGCGGAAGTCTTTCTTCACCAGCGGGGCGGGCATGGCAACTATAGGCGTTCTAGCCGTAATAGCTATCGTTGCTGCCATTTTTATACCCAAAGCGCTGAAAGGCGATGATCCTCACAACGACGGCAAGGAGACCCCAACCGCAACCAGTACGACGAGCTGGTCTAGCCCTTCGACAACTCCTTCGACTCCCAAAAGCACTGTCACGCCAGCAAAACCCACTCGCCCTCCACTCAGTGGCAATTTCAGCGAATACAAGGGGAACAACGAGCAGATGATAGACATTCAGAAGCCTGTGGCAGGCAAACCTGCTCTTGTCTACTATGAGGCCGATACGAATCAAAGCAGGAATCTCTTCACTGTGAAAACCCTTGACTCTAACGGAAATGAGTCTGGAAGCAATTTTGGTGGGCTGGCTGCAAAAGAAAAGCTCTCTGGAACCCATCCAATCGATCTTTTTGATGACGCAAAAGAAACCGCGAAATTCAATGTCAGTGCTAGCGGGGCGTGGACGATTCGGATCTATCCGATCGACTCCATACCGACTGTTTCGAAAGGCACGACCATCGCGGGCAACTCGGCTGAGGCTTTTATTTATAGAGGTCCGCAAACTCAGGCCAAGATCAAATACGTCAGCACCGTGCCGTACGGGAAGTCGAATGAGAAAAAAATCCTCGGGAAAATCTGGCCGATAGACAAGAGCAACGTTCAGGGTAAGACGTTCATCGAGGATTCGAAAACATCCGTTGAGCAGGAATTCACAATTCCTGCGACGAGTCAAGAGAGTCTTGTCATCGTTAGAGCTATTGGAGGGAACTGGTCATTGGAAATTCCCTGACGCTTGTTCCGAATAGTGCATGAAACTGCCTGCGTGAGCCGCCATTAGCTCGCAAGAATTGTGGAACGAGCTCTTTCTGGCGCTTTCTCAAGCGCGTGAAAGTCTAGCGGGCCCGGGTGCAGCGCCTTCAAGGCGCTGCACCCGGGCTTTCGTCATAGATTACGTCTAAATAATGAGACGGTGATTCCGCATTTTGAGCGGACGGTATCCTTGATTCATGACATCCCTAGACCTCGCAGTGATCCCCGGCGACGGGATCGGCCCCGAAGTGGTGGCAGAGGGCCTGAAAGTGCTCGATGCGGTGCGCGAATCGCGTGGCGGGCCGGATATCGCCACCCATATGTACGATCTGGGCGCGCGCAGGTACCTGGCAACCGGAGAAATCTTGACGGACGATGACCTTGACGACATCAAAGGGCGCGACGCCATACTGCTAGGCGCCATCGGGGACCCCCGCGTGCCGTCGGGCGCGCTGGAGAGGGGGTTGCTTCTCAAGTTGCGCTTCGCTCTCGATCATTACGTCAACCTGCGCCCAAATAGGCATTATCCCGGGGTTCCGACGCCGCTTGCTGAGCCCGGCGAGATCGACTTCCTCGTGGTTCGCGAGGGAACCGAGGGGATGTATTGCGGAAACGGCGGCGTGGTGCGTCAGGGAACCCCGCAGGAGATCGCGAGCGAGGTTTCCGTCAACACGGCCTTCGGGATCGAGCGGGTCGTCAGGTACGCGTTCGCCAAAGCCCAGGCACGTCCGCGAAAAAAGCTGACATATGTGCACAAGCACAATGTTTTGGTCAATGCCGGAGGCCTGTGGCGGCGCATCGTTGAGGAGGTCGGTTCCGAGTACCCCGAGGTTGCTGTCGATTACATGCACGTCGACGCCGCAACCATCTTTCTCGTGACAGACCCAGGGCGGTTCGACGTCCTCGTGACGGACAACCTGTTCGGTGACATTCTCACGGACGAGGCTGGCGCGATTACGGGAGGAATCGGACTGGCCGCTTCGGGGAACATCAACCCCGAAGGCGAATTCCCGTCGATGTTCGAGCCGATCCACGGTTCGGCGCCCGACATCGCGGGTAAGCAGCTTGCCGACCCTACCGCGACGATCGCCTCGGTGGCCCTCATGCTCGATCATCTGGGCTTGAAGGAGCACGCGAAAGCGGTTGAGGACGCGATTGCGGCAGATATGGACGCGAGGGCGTCTGCGGCGGCAGCGGGGGAGCCTCTCACGCGTTCGACGTCGGCCATAGGTGACGCCATCGCCGCATTGGTGCGCACTTAGGGCGAACGCCTTGTGCTTTAAGGCGGACGGCGCCTGCCTCAGACGGGGTGGCCCGCCTGAGGCAGGCGACTCATGCCGCGTGAAGCAAAGGCGCCGGTGAATGCCGTGCCGCTAGAATCGACTTATTGCCCCAAGAAAGAAGTAATCGCATGACATACACGGATCTTGAACTGGCATCGATGGAATCGGTGCGTACAGCCGATGAGCTTGCCGGCACGTGGGACGTCCGGCCAAATCCGCATCCGGCAACTCCGGACGAGCGCGAAGGAGTGCTCGCCAAACTCGGTTTTGGAAAGCAGTTTTCCGACCACATGGCACACGCCACGTGGACCCCTGGCCATGGATGGCACGATTTCAGGATCGAAGCCTACGGGCCGCTCTCGATGGATCCGGCCGGAGCGGTTCTGCACTACGGCCAAGAAGTATTCGAGGGATTGAAGGCCTATCGCCACGACGACGGGTCGATCTGGACGTTCCGGCCCACCTACAATGCCGCGCGCCTTAATCATTCCAGTAGGCGCCTGGCCATACCCGAGCTCGAGCACGAGGCATTCATAGGTTCGCTCGTCAACCTCGTACGTCAGGATTCCGCATGGGTGCCCGATGCGCCCGGCTCATCTCTTTACTTGCGCCCCTTCATCTTCGCCTCTGAGGCTTTTCTCGGCGTTCGAACCGCCGAACGTTACGAGTACATGGTTGTCGCCTCGCCGTCCGGAGCCTATTTCACCAACGGCTTCCAGCCCATTGACGTTTGGGTGGAAAGCGATTTCCACCGTGCGGGGCCCGGTGGAATGGGGGACGCGAAGACCGGCGGAAACTATGCTTCGTCGCTTCTTCCGAAGACCATTGCGCAAGAGGGCAGGTATGACGAGGTTATGTTCCTCGATGCCGCCACCGATACAAACATCGATGAACTCGGCGGAATGAACGTCTTCGTCGTCATGTCTGACGGCTCCATTCGAACCCCCAAGCTCACGGGCAACATTCTGGCCGGATGCACGCGTTCGTCGATCCTTCAGCTTCTTCGTGACGACGGGCGAGACGTGCGTGAGGAAAGCCTCGCCTTGGCCGATGTGCTGGCCGGGATCGAGAGCGGTGCTGTGGCCGAGATGTTCGCCTGCGGCACGGCTGCCGTTATCACGTCCATCGGCTCGCTCTCGGGCAAAGAGTTCCGGGTCGAGATTCCAGGCAATGAGGTGACGAAGGAAATCTACGACACCGTCACCGGAATCCAGCTTGGAAAACTCGAAGATCGGCACGGTTGGCTTTACCGACTCGCATAGGAAGACTCGGCCCCGACCGGCCGAGGGGATGTGCCATGCGCGGTGACGTGTATAGAGGCTCGTATGGGAAGTCAACGCCTTGAACGCGTAAACTATAACGACGCGCGGAAGTGAGGCATGGGTGCAACGCAGTCGTTGCTCGGTGCCGACTCCGCAATCGTTCCCATAGGAGAATACCGACGGAGGCATGATGGCCGGCGATGTTGCGGCTGATGATGCATGTGGCACCGATTCACGTCGTCCGCGGCGATCGCACAAGGCTATCGCACCGGACGACGTCGCCTGCCTTCCCATACGTTTTGACCTTCTCGAGTCACGCCCGCTCTCGGTCGCGGTGAACCTCGCCCTCGATCACTCCGTGGCGGCGAGCGTGGCACAAGGCATTCGACCCGCTGCAGTTCGGCTGTGGAACTGGAGCGAGATCGCCCTTGTCATCGGCTCGTCCCAGTCTCTGAGCAACGAAATCGACGTCCAGGCGGCCAAGGAGCGCGGAATCGCTCTTTCTCGCCGCACAAGCGGGGGAGGGACGATGTACATGGACCCCAATCGGGCGATAACCTATTCCGTCATTCTTCCCAGTTCCTTTCTCGCTGGCATGAGCCTGCGCGAATCCTATGCGCTGTGCGATTCATGGGTGTTGCGTGCTCTCAAGGAAATTGGAGTGCCCGCCTTCTATATGCCGATCAACGACATCGCCACGCTCGAAGGGAAGATCGGCGGTGCAGCGCAGCGCCGATTGGCCGGAGGCGTGACCATCCACCACGCCGTCATGAGCTGGGAAATCCAAACTGAGGAATTGCTCGCCGTCACGCGGCTATTTCGGCCGGATACCGGCGCTCGCGGGACCAAAAGCGCGCAAAAGAAGGTCGTAGGGATCCATTCTTACGCCGACGTCGATCGCGACGCCGTCATCGAAGCGATCTGCCGTTCGCTCATGCGAGGGCGCGCGGTGCGCAGGGCGAAGTACCGACCCGACGAGCTGGTTGCCGCCGAAAAGCTCGCTGGGGCAAAGTTCGCCGACCCTGCTTGGTTAGCGCGAATTCCTTGACCCGCGAGATGCGGCGCGGTCGCGCAGAATTCCGCGTGATCGTGAGGAATTCTGTGCGGTGCGACAACCTATTTCATGACCGGTCGCGGCCCGAATACCGCCGTGCCGACTCGCACTTGTGTCGAGCCTTCGGCGATCGCAATTTCCATGTCGCCGGTCATACCCATCGACAATTCTGTGCAGCTTGATATGCCTGCGGACACAACAGCGTCGCGCAGCTCGCGTACACGGGCGTGGGAGGCGGCGATTGCGGCGACGTCGTCGGTATTGGCGCCGATGAGCATCAACCCGATGAGGCGCAGATTCTTCAGATCGGCGACGCCTCCGGCAAGATCAACCACTTTGTTCGGGTCGACTCCGTATTGCGACTCGGACCCGGCGGAGTTCACCTGAATCATGACGTCGAATGCGCCGAGCGGGTCGCCGGATCGGTCGCGCTCGCCAGATTCGATTCTCTCGCCTTGGATCCTGTCGAGCCGTTTGGCCAACTTCAACGAATCGAGAGTTTCGATGCAATCGGCGGCGCGAATCGCTTTGCCCGCTTTGTTCGTTTGGACGTGGCCGATGACGTGGATGCGATGCGAAGGCGCGTCGAGCCGGGCAAGAGCGGCTTCGCTTTCTTCTAATTGTTGGATGTAATTGTGACCGATTAGATGGCCGCCGGCCCGTAATGCGGCAACTACCCGTTCGGGCTCTTGGAATTTGGCGGCCAAGAGGATAGAGACGGCGTTCTCGTCGCGTCCGGCGCGTACCGCTGCCGCGGCAACCTTCTCGCGCACTCGACTCCAGCGTTCAGCGATCTCGGCAATGTCAGGACGGGCAATTCCCTCAAAGCTTGTCGCCTGCCCAGACCAGTTGACGCCATTCGTCTCGACTCCGCTTTGTTTGCCGGCTTCGGCGGTGTGCGGGTCGTCGGCTCCAGCTTCGCCATGTTTACCAGTTCTGACCACGTACTGGTCGTCGGCTGGAACTGTGATTGGACCGTTGGCTCCCGCTTCGGCTCGGCTTGGCTCGTTTGCCCCGAACGCACCTATCTGTTCAGAGGCTCTTTCACTCATTGGCTCAGTCCTTTCGACGTCTGAATTCTAGCGGGCGCCAGGTTGTATAACCGATTGCGTTGCGGTCGTTTGTTCCGATCGCCGCAGAGTTTCGGGTGCTGTGGCGCCGTCGATCTGTTTGCGGACACTTGCGCCAATCGCCGCCGAACTGCAGGGACATCCGTGCATCACAGTTCCCCCACGTGAATGACCCTGAGTTTGGCCGCATCAAGCCGATCGCATTCGTCGAGATCGACGAATGCCCGGAAGCCCCAGCCGCCGTCACCTTCGCCGTCGTCGAACACCTGCGTGACTATCCACAGGCGCGACGGCGCCTTCCCCTTGACAAGCTCATCGGCGACTGCGCGGGGGAGGCCGGCCTCGGTCAGGTCGGCGGCGTCGGCCTTCTCCTGCACACGGAAGAACTCGTTTCCGCGCGCGTGGGCATCAATGCCGATACTTTCATAGGCGTCAAAGAAGGGATCGGTGGCATCCATCCAGGCATCGCCATTCCACACGGGTCCGGCCGCATAAGGCTTTCCTTCAGAAGAACCCGCGGCCCATGACGGCTCGCCGTCAAGGCTGTCGAGCATATCCACATCCTCGAATTGAACGGCTTCGACTCGGCGGAATGCCGCGTTGCGGATCGCTGCTTTGAACGCGTGGCGATTGCGGGTGAAAACCGTGGCGCCATCCTTACCAGTGCCGTATGCAAGCTCATCGCCCCCGCCCTCTGCATCGCCGGAGATTCGAGCGGCTTCCTCGGGCGTGACTTTTCCGTCAGCTAACGCCTCCCACTCGTCAAGTAGCGAGGAATCGACCGAGCGCACCAGCGTTCCTAGCCAGGCCGTGATTTCCTCGGTTTCATCGGTGCGTGCTTCGAGCGGCACCGTTTGCTTCAGAGCCTTGTAGACGTCTGAGAGGTAGCGCAAAAGCACGCCTTCGCTGCGGGCTAGATCGTAGCGCGAGATGAACTCTGAAAAGGTCTCAGCGTGCTCGATCATCTCGCGAACAATCGATTTCGGTGTGAGCTCGTAGCCGTCCACCCAGGGGTTGGTGTGCCGATAGACGGTCAAGGCCCCCTCCAGGAGTTCGGCGAGAGGGCGCGGCCATGTGATGGAATCGGCCTCGGCCATTCGCTCCTCGTAGCCCATTCCCGCCGCCTTCATTCGCCCGATGGCCTCTCCACGCGCCGCTCTTTCTTGCGCATACAGCACCTGCATGGGGTTTTCTTGGACGGCTTCTATGACGGAGACGACGTCGAGCGAATAATCGGGTGAGTCCCGATCCAGCAGATCGAGGGCGGCCAGTGCGAATGGTGCCAATGGAGAATTAAGAGCAAAATCGCTGGGTACCTCGTGCGCGAATCCAACGGCGGACTCGCCGGGGTGGGCCTGTTGCCATTCGAGGTTGTGATGGACGATCACCCCGGCGGATCGAAGCGCTTCGTAGATCTCCACGGCCCTTCTGAGTAAAGGGTTGGACTCTGAGCGAGGCTCGTGGTTGTCTGTCAGCAAGCGGATGGCGGCCGCCACCGAGTCGCCTGGGCGCTGGAGAAGATTGAGGATGATCGAATGGTTGACCCGCATATGCGAACTGAGCGTTTCCGGTGGCGCCGAACGCAGATGCTCGAGGGTTTTCTCGCCCCACAACACAACGCCTTCCGGAGCTTTCTTGCGCACGAGCTTCTTGAGTTTCTTCGGGTCGTTGGCGGCTTTCTCCAGAGCTTTCGCGTTCTCGATCTCGTATGCGGGAGCTTGCACTATGACGTCGCCTGACGTATCGAATCCGGCACGGCCAGCTCGCCCGGCGATCTGGTGGAATTCGCGAGCTGAAAGGTGGCGCGAGCGGTTCCCGTCGAACTTCGAAAGTGACGTCAGCAGTACGGTTCGTATGGGCACGTTGATTCCCACACCCAGGGTGTCGGTTCCGCACACGACCTTGAGAAGACCCGCCTGGGTAAGCCTTTCGACAAGCCTCCGATAGCGCGGGAGAAGCCCGGCGTGATGGACTCCAATTCCAGTGCGCAGAAGCTTCGACAAGGTCTTGCCGAATCCCGGTCCGAACCGGAAATCGCCAATCGCGTGTGCTATGCGCGCTTTTTCTTCTTTGGTCGTCAGATTGACGGGGAGCAATGCCTGGGCCTGGCTTACGGCTTCCTTTTGAGAGAAGTGAACCACGTAGACGGGGGCACGATGCGTGTGGACGAGCTCAAGGACAACGTCGCCCAGAGGTTCGCGCGAGTAGGAGAATGAGAGAGGAACGGGACGTTCGGCGTCGTCGACGACGGACGTGTTCCGCCCCGTGCGTCGAAGTAAGTCTTCGGCGAGGAAAGACGTGTCGCCCAACGTGGCGGATAGGAGGACGTGCTGCGTCGACGTCAGTTCCAAAAGAGGCACCTGCCAGGCCCAGCCGCGCTGTGGGTCGCCGTAGAAATGGAACTCGTCGGCTATGAGCACGCCGATATCGGCTTGGTCTCCTTCGCGCAACGCTATGTTCGCGACAATTTCCGCCGTAGCGCACACGATGGGCGCTCCGGCGTTGATGGACGAATCGCCCGTGACCATACCCACGTTGTGGGCGCCGAACGCGGCGATGAGTTCGAAGAACTTTTCCGAAACTAGAGCCTTGAGCGGCGCCGTGTAGTAGGCGGTTCGTCCGCGAGCGAGCCCGGTGAATATCGCCGCGAGCGCCACCATTGACTTGCCGGATCCCGTGGGTGTGGCCACGATGAGATTGTCGCCAGAAAGTGCGGCTAACAGAGCCTCTTCCTGGTGCGGGTAGAGAGGGCGGCCGGTCGATTCCGCCCACATTGCAAACTCCTCATAAACGGCATCCTCATCGGGAGCATGGCCGTAAACGTCCTCGAGGCGGTCGAGCGCGAGGTTGAGGGCGGGGGCGTTGGGCTCTTCGTTCGTCACCCCACAAGGTTGCCACAAGGCCGACGCCGGTTTCCCGGCCTAACCCGACGACGGTGTCGCGTACCACGATAGCGGGCATTTGCCTCAGCCACCCTAGAAGGGTAAAGTGGGAATCCGCACCGCTAGCTCAATGGTAGAGCAACTGACTCTTAATCAGTGGGTTCTGGGTTCGAGTCCCAGGCGGTGTACGGGTAAGGCTCGCAATCTCAGGTTTGCGGGCTTTTTCTTTTCGACGGGCTTCTTCGAAAAGGCTTTGTGCTGGCGAGAGGCGCGCGCAGTCGCGGTTTGTTTCGCATATTCACCTGGCTGTCGATACGTGAAGAACCTCGTACGTTACCCGATCCAACGCGATGTCTTTCGTGGTGATTTCGTCTCCAGGCAGGGAATGTGTAGCCGTTGTGCCCGCGTCCGCCGAATTCACCGCTGTTTGATTCGCTGCCTTTGCGCTTAGTTCGACCAAAATGAGGGTCCAGGTGCACACGTCGACGGCCGTGACGCGGGCGATGGTATCGACATTAGTGTCGGAAAGGAAGGCGGTTGAGAGCCTTTCGACGTGGCTGGAAGGAGTGGCGCCGGCCGGAAGTGAGATCTTTTGGATGGACAGGCTGCGTGCTTTTGCGTAACCGGCCGGTCCGTAAGCTATCTCGTGCAGAGTCCAGTCGTGGATGGGGTGCCGTCCAAAGTCGCGCACGATAGAGGAATAGCCGGGTTCGCCCCAGCAGAAGCTGCTCATTCCTTTGGTGTCCCGCCATACATAGAAGGGAGCATAGGAGTTTTCTGAGGCTCCTTTGGCCTTCTCTCGAATGAGGAAGGCTTTGAACTCGAGTCCGGGGAATCCGTCCATGAGATGACCGGTTGTGCGGACCCTCTCGCGAATGATGTCCATGTCGTAGTCGGCTGGCAAGGCGATCTCGTACTGCATTGCGTACATCGATATGACTCCTTTGCTGTTTGTGTGTCACTTTGTTTTGGATTGTTCCGCCGGGGTGTGAGTTTTCGTTATTGTCGTGCTTGACCTTGCAGGAGTGATGCCGCGCCCGCGACCGCGGCGTCGAAGGCGGCGGGGTCCTGTTGGGCGCGTGCGAGCACATAGCCGCCTTGAACGGTGGCGACCACCATTGAGGCGAGTTGCCTGGGATCCGTTTCGGGCGGAAATTCCCCGGCTTCTAGTCCTTGCCTGATGACGTCGGCGAGGGCGTCCACGATCCATCCGAGTGTTTCGGCGACGGGGCGAAGGAGCTCCGGAGTCGCCAAGACGTCGGCGTCGTACGTCATGCGTCCCATCCGACAACCGCGCAGCGAGTCTCGTTGCCGTTTCAAGTATGCGATCACACGCTCGGTGGCCGTTCCTTCCTCGGCCAAAAGCGTCTCGGCCTCGGCGCGCATCGCCGCAGCGCTCTGCTCCAGAGCAGTCTTGGCAAGTTCCTTCTTATTCGAGAAGTGGTGGTACATGCTGCCTTGGCCGGCCTCGGCCCGGTCACGGATCTGCTTAGAGCTGGTTGCTGCATACCCCCGTTCCCATAAAAGGTCTTGGGTGACGGACACCAGCCGGGTTCTTGTGCTCATAGTTAGACTGTACATAGTAGTTGGTACAGAATGTCAAATCAATGTGCTGACATCGTCGATAGGAGTAAGGGAAAATCAAACGAAAGGGAGGTGAAGCAAACAGAGATCGAGCAATTATCGTGGCAGTGTCAGGCATGGTGGCGGCTGTGCCAAACATGGTTGCAGTAGCGCAATGGAGCTAATGAGCCGCAAGTAGGTGAACCGACATCGGCGGCATCGGCGGGCATGGCGATGGAGCTAGATCACATAGAGGCGGCTTGCACGGCGGTGGGAGCCTGAGTAATCTAATTCCGCAAGCACTGCTAGCTCAATTGGCAGAGCAACTGACTCTTAATCAGTGGGTTCTGGGTTCGAGTCCCAGGCGGTGTACGGACAAAGCTCCGCGGTCGAAAGATCGCGGAGCTTTTTGTCTGAACCCGAGGCTTTCTCAAGTTGCCATTGCCTGAGGCTGGCTCAAGTGTTCGCATCGGTGCGTCTACAGATTCCATACGAATGGAACCAGCAGGATCTTCACGATGATTGCGATAGCGAAGAGGGTCGCATAAGCCGCCTCGACACGTTCGTCTTTCACTCTGGCCGACGCCGCCTGCAAAACGGCCGGCTGCCCCAAAAAGCCCGCGATGCCGCCCGCCGTTCGCGGAGCTGAGAGTTTGAGTACGTTTCGTCCGGCTACGACCATACTGAGGCAGGCGATGGCGCCCACGATAACCGCCAACACCGTCGCTTTCAACGCCATTGGGGAGGCCAGTAGCCGCGCGAAAGCCGGGCCCGAGGTCAGGCCCAAACCCGCCAGGAAGAGCAGGAGGCCGATCTGTCGGATCGTGAGATTTGCAGCTTCGGGGAGTGTCCAAATGATGGGGCCTGTGCGACGCAATCCGCCGAGCATCATTCCCACTATGAGCGGACCGGCAGCGGGGCCGAGGCTGAAGGACGCCCCACCGGGCATGGGAAAACTGACCAGTCCAAGCAGCATGCCAAGCACCATTCCCATGCCGAAGCCGAGTGCGTCGATCTCGGAAATGCGACGCTCAGAATCGCCGAAGTAATCCTGAACGGCATCGAGCTGGTTAGCTGGCACCACGACGGCGACGCGATCGCCCAGCTGCAGCACGAAATCGTCTGCGGCAAGCAGATCGAGATCGCCTCGGCGCACACGGGTGACAATCGCTCCGAATTGCGCGGGAAGATTGAGCTCGGCGATTGTGCGGGAGGCGACGTCGGGATTCGACACCACGATCCTCTCGAAGTCGACGGTGTCGCGATGGTGGGCAAGATGGGTGTCCAGCCGTTTGCCGAGCATGGTTACGGCTCGATCAACGGCGTCGGGAATGCCAACGACAACGACGTCGTCGCCAACCTCCAAATCCTCGCCGGGAAGCGCTACGCGGACTCTGCCTTGCCGGCGAAGATAGGAAATGCGGACTTCTTGGGCTTTCCATTCGGGGATGTCACGAATGTTGATAGGAGCGGTGACGTGGACTGTAACGGCATTGAGACCCACTCCTGCGAGGGAAGGCGTATCCTTCAAGCCTTTCCACGTGCGGCCGACGACTAGAGAAACTATGACGATCCCGATGATGACGCCTAGAGGATAGCCGAATGCGTAGCCGATGCTCGGGCTTTGGCTGTCGGCAATTCGCGTGGCTGCATCAAGGGCGGGCGCCGCTGTGAGAGCCCCCGTGAAGAGGCCGGTGGCGAGGTCCCGAGGCACGTCGAGAATGTGGGTGAGGGCGACGGTCGCCACCGCTCCCACTAGCGAACAAACTGCGGCTGCGGCAATCAGCGGCGTCTGCTGGCGAAGCTGGCTGAAGAAGGTTGCCCCAGCTCCCACTCCAACGGTGTAGACGAAGAAGGCCAGGCCAATCGACTGAACGATCGCCATATTCTCGCCCAGTTTCGGCGCCTTAGCGGAAAAAGCGAGGCCTACGAAAAGGGCGCCAGCGGCTCCGAATCGGATCTTTCCCAACGGGATGGAACCAAGCACGGCCCCTATAGACACAACGGCGAAGAGCGTCAATAAGGGACTGGAAGAAAGAATCTCGATCATAGTCTTCTTCGAATTTGTGAACGGCAGTTGCTTTTCTCCAATGGTACGCAAACTGAGGCGCACACCCGAGAGCTCCGGTTGGATAGCCAGGCAGGGGAAGCCGTTCGGAGGCTCGACCATTGACAGCCGTTGGCTGCTCGGCGGCCGACGGCTGTCAAACACGGGATATAAGGGCTGTCAAACACGGGACAAGCACGTGGGCAAATGATGGTGGCTGGGCGGCAATAGGCGCTCGGCCGTGATGCGCACAATTCTGGTCAGGTACAGTTAGAAGCGTGTCTGATCCGATCGTGACCCTGGCGACGTGCGCCGAACTTCCAAACCTCGATGACGATGAGCAGGGGCTTCCCGATGCCTTGCGCGAGCGCGGCCTCGAACCCCGGATTTCCGTGTGGAACGATCCCGACGTCGATTGGTCGCAGGCGGGAACCGTCATCGTTCGTTCCGTCCGCGATTACGCCGCGAATCGCGACCAGTTCCGCGCCTGGGCACACTCGATTCCGCGAATTCTCAACCAGTCCCAAGTCATGGATTGGAATTCCGATAAGCATTATCTACGCGAACTGGAGGCCCGCGGCCTGCCGGTGATTCCAACGGTGTGGCTAGAACCCGAGCAAAATTTGACGAAGCACCAGCTCCACACGCGGTTTCCCGCATATGGCGATTTCGTTGTCAAGCCAGCCATTTCCTCGGGCGGGCGCGGCACCGGGCGTTACACGGCCATCGACCCGAACTCCCGTGGCGAAGCCATCCGCCATGCGATGAGCGAGCTGGAAAACGGCCGTCCGGTCATGGTTCAGCGATACCTCGACCAGATCGATCGTTCCGGTGAAACCTCTCTCATCTATCTCAACGGATTGGCTTCCTATCAGGTCGAGAAAGACCCGATGCTGCACCCCAGCTTCCGCTCTTCGGAACAGTTCCACGAGGAAGTCGTTCGCTCGGCCGCTACCAATGCTCAGGAATGGCGGTGGGGCGAGCAAATCCGCGAGATCGTCCATGGCTACATCGTCGATATGTGCGGGCGCGATGAACTTCTCCTGTACAACCGCGTCGACATCGTCCGCGGGGGCCCGAAGGACGCCCACGAGTTCTACGTCCTCGAAGTCTCGCTCATCGACGGATCTCTCTACCTATCGCATGACCCGATGCATCTGAAGAAATTCGCGGATGCCATAGCGATGCGCGTGCACTGGTGACCTCAGCAATGAGCGTGCACTGGCGACCTCGTATTCGGTTGAGTTGGTGACCTCGTATTCGGTTGGGCCGCTGGCCTTGGGGTTGGTTGAGGTTATTAGCCTTGGGATCGGTTGAGGCTGTTAGCCGTGGGTTCGGCCTGTTCGAATTGTTGGCCTTGGGTTCATTTCGCAGAATGCGGCGTCTTCCCGCTTCACAGAGGTCAGCGTGTTAGCGCACCGATGTTGGCGACGGCGAACCTTCTGAGGTGTTGCGGTGGTACGGATCACCTGGCGACGTTTCGTGGCAAGGTCGAAGCTGGGCTACACTTAAGTGTTGCATCAGGCGGTCAACGTCTGGCGGCACGTATGGTGGTTGTAGCTCAGTCGGTAGAGCACCTGGTTGTGGTCCAGGGGGTCGCGGGTTCGAGCCCCGTCATCCACCCCAAGCTGACCAGTTTTTCGGCTATATAATTATCTGGGTTAACTCTAGAAATCATACGCTTCACATGATCTCCCTTCGCATGAAAAACATCCTTGACGCACGATAAGCACCAAATTTTGGTGCTTTTGTTGGATGAAGGCAGTCGTTGTGTGCGATTTTGAACTTGTGCAAGGGCAGGTATGTGTACGACTGCGAACCGGCGGGTGACATTTCAGCACCTCATTCGACGTCGGCGATGACATTCGTTCGCTGCCAACGCCAAAGTGTGAAGGTCTTGTGCGAAGCGCATAGTTTCTTAACCGATCCGCCCAGTCCGTCGTCCCACATGCCTAGACGAGACGTGAACTCGAGATTTTCGTCCCTTCCGCTGGGATGACGCAGAATAAAGGAGATCTTGGCTTCTCCATTCTTGTATGACGGCCACTCTCTGAACTGCGTGCATACGATTCCCTTTTCGGCTCGCGGCCCTTCGTGGAGGTCCTGCACGAGGCGGACGTTGCCGATTATGACGTAGGGCAATGCGACGAAAATAAAGATCGTGCACATGAATGCTGCCCTTCCGCCATAGAACGGGGACAGATTGATCATTCCGCGCATCCATGTATGACGGGGATTCGCACGGGTCGCCCATGCCCACGTCACTGCTACGCATATCAACGCCAGCCAAAGCCATACGTTCACTAAAAGACCATGTGCCAGCATTTCAGTCTTGCCAAACGGGTATCCGCAATAGAACAGGTATACGGTGGTCGCGAGAAGGTAAAAGACAAAGCCGAGGGGGACTATTCGCGTGGCGACGACGTCCACCAGGGAAACCCACTCTCGTTTTCCCGCGGTGAAGGCCATCGTATTGCAACGATATGACCGTTCTGGGAGATCGTTAGTCCCGTCCATGTCGATCCTTCAGTAGGTTTCCCTCATGCCAGGCAGACTTTGCCGTTCTTCCCGGAAAGCGGCGCAAGCGTCGTCATGAGCCGAGAGTATCGACGCTCACAGTTCCTTTTCTACCCGAACGCTGGGGACCGCTCATCACCGTGGGACCGCTCATCGCTGTAGGGTCGGTTGCCTGCACGGGACTGATCATCACTGTGCGGGACCGCTCGTTGCCAAGAAAAGTGCTGCTGTCTCATGGGCGAGAACGGTGCCATTGAGCAAAACCGACCCGAGAGCCTTGCCTAAGGCCAACGCTGCAGATATCTGATGAGGATGTCATCCCAGGTAACACGAGTGGGACTTTTGAGCGCGCCGTCTATTGGCTTTCCGGTGCGGGCGGGCAATGCGGATCTGCGACGAAACTGGGCGGTGAGACTGATCGGTGTCGTGAGACTGATCGGTGAGGTAGACCCGCACGACTCGTGGGCGAGCCTATGAGGCTGGATACAGCGGCGATATGCGGAGGGGCGATATCTCGCGAGACAGAGGAGGACAACTATTGTGTACAATTTGTACATGTACAGAATGTTCGTTTAAATTGTTGATGTGAAACGTAAGTCGAAGAAAAGCCGGTCGAAGTCGCCGAAGAACGAGTCAGAGTTAGTGAAAGACCGGCTGGGAGCACCGAAAAGTGAACCGAAGAGTGAGGAGGATTCGGCTGGAATTGTCTCGGGCTGTGCGGACGATTCGCTCTCGTCAACCAAAGGCGAGAAGCCTGTACAAGATGCTGCGGGGATACTTGATCGCCTGTGCTCCATCACATCGAGAAAACGCGATCCCGAGGCCCGCCGCAACGCCATCCTCAACGCCGCTGTCGACCTCATCGTCGAAAGCGGCACCAGCTCGCTCACCCACCGGGCGGTGGCGGCCCGTGCCGGTGTTTCTTTGGGGTCGACCACCAAGTATTTCGCGTCCATTGAGGAATTGCGAGAAAGTGCCCTGAATGTACTGATCATGGAAATGGAGGAGGAGGTGAAAGCCTTTGAATCTGGGCTTGCGGCGTGCGACGACGTCGAAAACTACTGCGTCGAGCTCGTTTATGAGTATCTTTGTGATGTTCGCCAGGTCAGGGCCGACATCGCATTGCTGAATGCGGGTACTCGGGAAGAGCGTCTCCGGGATGTAGCGTTGCGCTACCCGGACAAGCTCATTGAGGTCCTGTCCTCTCACTTTGGTACCGAGCGGGCATTGGCTCTGGAATTATGCCTTGAGGGTGCTGCTATACATTCCGCTTTGCGAAGCGAACCGGTCGATAAAGGTGTGATTAGACGGATTTTCCAGGCGCTCATATCCGCGCCTTGGCCTGAGGAAGCCGAAGGTGAAACGGCGGACCTGACCTCTGGCGGCAACCGTATGGGAAAGAGGCAAGAGGCCAGCGAGCAAGTCGCCCGTTTCGATGAGGGCGAAACAACCCATCTCGATATGAATGCAATCCGTCTTGATACGGATGATGAGAAAGGAAACGAATGACGTTCACCAATGAGAGTTCGGCGCAAGAGGAACTTTCGAAGGCACGTCGGTGGTTAGCGACGGCTGTGCTCAGCGCGAGCGTCCTTGTCATCACGATGGATATGACGATCCTGAATATCGCGCTTCCCGACCTGGCTGCCGACCTGCAGCCTAGCGCGACCCAGCAACTGTGGATTGTCGATGTTTACTCGCTGATACTGGCCGGCCTGCTCATATCTTGGGCCGCCATTGGCGACCGTTGGGGCCGCAAGCGGATGCTCATGCTCGGCTACACAATTTTCGGCGTCGCGTCTCTTCTCATTTTCTTTGCTGACTCCCCGGGGGTGGTTATCGCCGTTCGTGCTTTCCTCGGAGTGGGCGGTGCGATGATTATGCCCACCACCCTCTCACTCATCCGAGTCATCTTCGCCAATCCGAAGGAACGGGCTACGGCGCTCAGCATCTGGGCCGCGGTCTCCGGTCTTGGGTCTGCCATTGGTCCTCTTCTCGGTGGCTATCTGCTTGAGCACTTCACATGGCATTCGGCCTTCCTTGTCAACGTCCCGCTCATGGCAGTTGGCGTGATCGCGGGCGTTCTCATCCTTCCCGAGTCTCGCGTTTCCAAAGCGGGAAAGCTCGATCCGTTGGGCGTTGTCCTTTCGTTGGTGGGCATGACATTACTTGTGTGGTCGATCAAGAAATTCGGCGAAGAGTCGAGCCTTCTTTTGCCCAGCGCGTGGATCGGCTTCTCTATCGCGGCGCTTGCCCTGACCCTGTTTGTTCGTCGCTGTCTGCACAGCGACGAACCTCTTCTGGATCTCGCCTTGTTCCGCAATCGACAGTTCACCGCTGGCATCGTGGCGGCGTTAGGCACTACATTTTCGCTCTTGGCTGCGATACTTGTCATTTCGCAATGGCTCCAGCTGGTGCAGGGCGACACCCCCATTCAGACCGGCATTCACCTCATTCCCGCGGCTGTCGCGGGCGCCGTCGCGTCTGTCCTCGCCCCTGCCTTCAGCCGTGTCATCGGGGCGAGGGCAGTTCTTGCCGGCGGCCTTGCCGTTGCAGGCCTCGGCATGGTCCTCATTGGCCTTCAGGGCTCTACATTAAGCTTGACGATGGTCATCGCCTCGCTTGTTCTCGTTGGTTTTGGCACCGGCTCACTCGCCATTGCCTCGGCCATGATCATGGGAGGTTCCCCGGAAGACCGCGCAGGAAATGCGGGAGCGTTGGAAGAGACGTCCTACGAACTTGGCGGCGTTCTAGGCGTGGCCGTCCTTGGCAGCGTTTCGGCACTCGTGTACAAGGCAGAATTTGCCGCCGACGCCGCTTTCGCCCAACTCCAGCAATACGACGCCGGTTTGGCTGAGCGCGCGAAGGAGTCCCTCGGTGCGGCGACGGCGATAGCCAACGATGCCGGGATACCGGAGCTTGCCAGGCGAGCCGGGGCCGCTTTTACGCGTTCCTTCGAGGTCACCGGCCTCGTTGGCGGTGTGCTGATGTTGGCCGTTGCGGCGACGGTCTTCTTCCTTGCACCGAAAGGGACGAAGATCACGGGCGAGCATTGACGGCTTGTTCTCGCGCACCGTGCAGGGTAGGCGGAGTGAGCAGATCGGCTCTTGTTCTCGCGGGCCATGCCGGCCTTGCAGAAAAATGAAGAAATTGCCCATGCTCGCGCCTCTGCCGTGCTATTGCACCGAGGGGCGCGAGCGGGCGTGGGAGCAAGAGTGCGTGAACGCATTGGCGGTGCCGCGGCGCGGGAAGCGCGGGCATGCGCCAGGACGAAGCACAGATCTGATCGTTTGATTCGATGTGCTTCGCCACGTTCGCCGCTTAACCATGGGAAAATGGGGAAAAATCGGGCATTCGGAGGTTCGGGAAGCAGAATGTGGCAGTTCTCCATTTCCAACACACTACGACTACGGGTGGAAAAGCTGTAGATTTGTAGTGTTAGTGCCGGGAACAGTGGAGGATCTATGCGTCGACTCGGAAGCAGATACATCCTCGATGAGCGCATCGGAAAGGGTGCTCAGGGGGAGGTGTGGATAGGCCGTGCCTCTGGTGGCCACTCACGTGATACCGTTCCCGAGACCTTCGCTTTCAAAATTCTGCGGACCGATCTCGTTGAGGAACCGGGGTTCGTCGAACGCTTCATCAAAGAACGCTCGACCCTCTTGCGAGTGTCCTCGCCATATGTCATCAACGTTCGTGATTTCGTCGTCGAAGGCACAACCCTCGCGCTCGTCATGGATTACGTCCCTGGCGGTGACTTACGCGGTTACGTCAAGAAGTTCGGGCCTTTGCCTCCTGCGGATGTCGCGCACCTGGGTGCCGCTGTCGCCGAAGGTCTCACCGCGGTGCACGACGCTGGCATTTTGCATCGGGACGTCAAACCCGCCAATATTCTCCTTGACTTTTCGACGACGCCGATGACGCCGCGCGTCGTCGATTTCGGAATCGCTCGAATCATTGATGCCGCGGGGGCCAGCCATCTCACGGGCGTCATCGGCACTCCGCTATACATGGCGCCCGAAGTGCTTTCGGGTGAGATCCCTGGTACTCAGGCCGACATCTACTCCCTCGGGGTGGTCCTCTACGAGATGTGCTGCGGAGTCACGCCTTTCGTCGGTAGCATTTCGGAGTTGCTCGGGCAGCACCTTCATCGGGTTCCCGGACGCCCCGAAGGCCTTCCCGACCCCCTGTGGAACCTGATCTCCGCGATGCTTTTGAAGGTTCCGCAAAGGAGACCCACGGCGGCCGACGTCGCGAGCAACCTACGTGCGCTGATGCCCGAATTCGAAGGCATTCCAGCGGCGCCGCAGATACAGGCGCCTCCGGCGTCGATCCCCTCGACGGAACTCGCGGACGCGGGCATGCCCGTTCCGTCCGCGCAGCAGTATCCTCAAGCTGCGTTTGCGGCGACGTCACCGCAGGTATCGGCCTCCAGCCCTATCTCCTATGTGCCGAACCAGCTTCCTCATACGTTGGACTCTGCGTCTTCCTTCCCCGGGGTACCCCAAGGCTATGGGCAGACGATGGCGGGAGGCTACGGGACGCAAAGCTACCCTCACATGTCTCAGACCGCCAGAATCGGTGCCGCGAAGAGGCGGGGAAAGAAACGCAGTAGAGGGAAAATCGCGTTTGTCTCGTTGACTGTCGTGGCCTTGGTGGCCGCTGGCGCATGGGGGGTGGGCAGGCTCATCGGAGAGGAAGAGGAACCTAAGCGAGCCGTTGCCGATTTGCCGGCGGGCAGTAGGTTTTTCGAACAACGCCGTATAAAAGATGCCTATAGCGTGACGATTTCCCCCGACCGCAGCCTCCTTGCCGCCAGTGACATAAGCAAGTGGACGCTCTATCACCTCACAGGGGAAAACAAGAAGGCTATCGCTACGAAAAGGTGTTACGACAGCAAAACGGATTTTTGGAACAATTCCTCCTTCTTGTGCGACGCAGGATCGTCGGCGACGATCATTCGTTCGAACGGGGACATTTATCAGCCGCCCGGCCCGAATTCTCACAATCTGGTCGGAACCGACGGCAAGGTCACGGTGGTGATCGCCGACAGGTACGCCGGGGACATCGTTGGCCTCAATACCGCCGGGAAGGAAATTTGGCGGGCGTACGGGGAATACCATGAAGCCATTGTCCAGAACGGTTTCGTTCTCTCCTACGACACCGATAAGAAACTCGTACGCATTCTTTCCGTTACCACAGGTACAGTTTTGCAATCTGTGGATACCGACGAGGATCCGGATCTCAAGGAGAATCCGCATCCTCTGGGTTTCGGAATAGACGCCGGAATGAGGGCCTTCTACCGCATCGAGAACGGTTTTTACACGATATGGGACGCCGAAGGCAAGGAGAAGTTCCGGGGCAAGGCTAAAGTTACGCCAAACAATTGGGTGATCTCGTCGCCAGAGGTTTCTCCCAAGGATCTTAAAGATCTGTTTGATGCCTCTCCTGACGTGCGTGCCGTGAGCATTCTGGGCGACGAGAAGATCAAGGTGGCCAAGGTCGATAACAGCGAATGCAAGATCACCATCGACAAAGTGCGGTTCAATATTCCCAAAGTCGATGATCAAGACGAGTGTTACATCAACGTCCTGGGAATAAGTGGCGATGATGACACCTTATTGGTCGAATCTTCGAATGACTCCGATAAGCGCAAACGGCGCAAACCTGGATCTACCTTCGGCGATAACGAGGGTGCGGGCAAAGTGATCGCCTACTCTCTCTCGACCGGGGGAGAGCGGTGGAGAGCCGAGGGGTCTTTCGTTGCTTTGCTCGGTGACAATCGCATGGTTATCCGTCCCAAGAGCGACCAGGTCATCATCGGAACCATCAAAGAAGACTGACGCTTTTTCACAAAGAAGAATAGGCGCCGCTTCTGAGCCTTGCGATGATTGCTGATTTCGCCGCCGATCGTGTTCCTGTTGTGGGCGTGTCTCAGCTGTCGGCCGGCTACCGGTTGCGCCTTGTATGGCGTCTGTGCGAGGAGGCTTGCGTTGAGATGCCAATTTCGGATCGGCCGCAATGACACCCGCGATCTCTTCGGCAGGCGGGGCACCGGCTCCGGCTTTGCTGACGGTCAGCCCCGACGTCACCGTTCCTCGATGGAGGGAGGGGGATGTCGCTTCATTTCACTTCCTGCAGGCGAGCGGAACTTGGGCTAATTCATCGCGAAGTGACTGGCCGTTAAAAATGTCTTGAGTAGTTAGTTAGACTTACTATTGGTAGATAGGTAGGCTGACTAGCGTGGATG
>ERZ773049.458-NODE-458-length-25360-cov-6.306185_pt1 | contig 25360 bp, 20 predicted proteins | sample MGYA00580633_ERZ773049 | MGnify/ENA primary metagenome ERZ773049 (study PRJEB29015, sample SAMEA2737991) | human oral metagenome | biome: human oral; feature: human-associated habitat; material: dental | place: China | collected 2066 ...
GAAGCGCCGCACGAGCCCGCGCGCGACGAGACCCACGGTGGTCTGCGCCCCGCCCACGAAGTCGGCGAGAACGGCCGGATCGGAACGGTCAAGCCTGCCCGTTTGCGCGTCTCGACGGTACCCGTTCTCGGAAACCGTCAACGTGATGATCTTGTGGCGCGGTTCGGCGAGCAAGTCGAGGACCCGTTCGGTTTCCTGCGCCGCCACAGCGAAATCGCGGTGGACGTCAACAACGGACACCGACTCGCCCTCCGGCGTCAGCTGCAAGATCGAGTAGATGCCGTCTTGTTCGCGCAGCGCATTGACGACGGCAGGATTGTGGCTGGCCACGCCGACGATCCCCCACTCCCCCGGCTCGGCCGCGAGCGCCTGGGCCGTTGCCACGGCGGCGTGCGCTCGGTGGAACTGGGCGATGCCGATGTGCACAATCCCTGTGGTGGCGGGGGCGCTCGCGCCGATACGCCGATCAACCGGAAGGTGCTCGCGATTGAGTTTCATTGTTTGTCTCCTTTGACTGCTGACTGATCAAACTAATTGGCCGAATTCATGCGGGTCTCACCGCTGGCTTGTTGGGTTTCGGCGGCGTTTTGTTCGGTTTCGGGGCAGCTTGACCGTGCTTCGCCGCCACTTGGCTGGGTCTCGCCGTCACCCACCTCGTCGGCGGCCTGAGTGACGATGAAAGAGGCCGATTCTGCCGCCGTTTCTGGCTTGCCGTCGCGGATGGCGAGGGCAAGGCGAATGTGATGGCGGACGGCTTCGGCGTCGGGATATGCCGGTTGAAGGTCCCAGTGGGTGCGTTCAACGAGCAGCGCGCCGGTCATCGCTCCTAGCCGCGCGAAGATCTCGTTGCCGGACAAAGTAGCGATGAGCTCGTGAAACTCTGTATCCGCCGCAAGAAACTCAGGATCGGATCCGCATCCCACGGCTCCCAAATCGCGCATGCGCTCAGCCAGATCGACAAGGCGATCCGCACCGGGCAGTCCGCGTTGCGCGGCCAACCGCGCCGCCTCGGGTTCGAGCCCTCGGCGCAACTCGCTGATTTCCAATAGGTGGTGACGGCGCTCGTCGGCGTCGTACATCCTCCAAGCGATAACGTGAGGGTCGAGGAGTTGCCAATTCTCGCGGGACTCCACGGTCACTCCCACCCGACGACGCGACGTCACCATTCCCAGGCCTTCGAGCACCTTGACGACATCGCGAACCAGCGTGCGCGATACTTTGAATTCGCCTTCAAGGTCGGCAAGCGTCATGACGGTTCCAGCGGGCAGCTTTCCGGTGGCAATCCGCCGGCCCAATTCGCTCAGCAACGCATCGTAGTCAGCCCTATGCACCACGCGGTCAGCCCTTTGCACCACGCGCGCATTAGCCCGCATTCCGCCCTGCGGGTGGGCGACGCCGGCATCCGAGCTTTGAGTGTCTGCTTTCGGAAGTCGAGACTCAGCCGGTGCAGGGGGATCGGTAGCCTTCGCCGAGCGTTGGGGTTCGACCGCCCCCGCCAAGCGTTGCGGATTAGCTACCTGTGTGGAACGTTGCGGATCGGTTGCCCGCGCCGAGCGGCGCGCAGGAGGATTCGGCTTCCGCCGGGGCGAGCCCGTCCCATCGGGACCTTCCGAGCGAATGCTGCCGCTGGGAGCCATGATGACCTCGCTGATGTGTTCCGACGTCGTCCCGGCCGTTTCGACGTCGTCGTACCGGATTCGCCCACCATGAAAACCGCGTAATCTTGCGATTTCGCCGCCCGCCTGGCAAAGCGTCAATGATACTACTATTATGTCGATCACAGCCGCGCGGAGCAAGGCAGCTCACACGGCCACAACTTTTCGAGCCGGGTCCGCCCCGGCTCACTCCAAACTTTCGAGCCGAACCAGTCTCGGCTCGCCGCTCAACGGAGAACACACATGGAAGCAACAACAGCCCTACTAGCCGATGACAAACGGGTATTCATCGACAAGAACGGCGCATGGATCGGCAGCATTCCGCCTGCAGCTTTGCTCGCAATCGCCGCCGTTGCGATCGCCGTCATCCTCCTCCTAGTTATCGTGCTCAAACTCCACGCCTTCATCACGCTCGTGGTCGTCTCGGTCGTGACGGCGGTCGCCGCGGGAATCCCGCTCGACAAGCTCTACGACACCGTCATGGAAGGTTTCAACTCCACTTTAGGCAGCGTCGGGATACTCGTCGGTCTAGGCGCCATGCTGGGCGTACTGGTCGAACACTCGGGCGGCGCACAGGTGCTCGCGGATTTCATGATCGAGAAATTCGGGGAGAAGCGCGCCCCCATGGCATTGGGCTTCGCCTCGCTGTTGCTGGGCTTTCCCATGTTCTTCGACGCCGGCCTGGTGGTTATGCTTCCCATCGTCTTTGCCGTCGCCAAGCGGCTGGGCGGGCCCATCCTGCTTTACGCATTCCCCACGGCCGTCGCCTTCTCTGTGATGCACGTGTTCGTTCCACCGCACCCCGGCCCTGTCTCCACATCCACCTTCTACGGCGTCAACCTCGGCTACCTCATGGTGGTCGGCATCATTTTCGCGATCCCCACCTTCTACGTCACCGGCGTGCTCTGGGGCCGCCACTGCGCAAAGAAGTTCCCGAACATCGACATTTCCAAGACGATCTTCGGCGCGCGGACCGAACCTGTTGAAAATCCGCCGAGGGTCGCCACCGTCGTGGGCATCCTCCTCCTGCCGATGTTCCTCATCCTCCTCAACACATCCGTCGATTTCATGACGAAGGCGGGAACGTTCGGCGAGTACAACGCCGACCCCAAACTCTCCCACGTCGATCTGCCGCTGTGGGCGCAGATCTTCAATCTGCTCGGAAAACCGGGTGTGGCTCTGCTCATCGCCGTTCTTGTCGCGATTCCCGTGCTCGGAACCTCCAAGGGAGTGCACGGAACGGCCCTGGAAAAGCTCCTCGACTCGGCGCTTGGGCCCATTGCCTCGGTCGTCTTCATCACCGGCGCGGGAGGCATGTTCGGCGGCGTTCTTCGCGCCTCCGGCATCGGCGACGCCCTCAAGCACATGCTCGACAACCTCGGTGTCCCGGTCATCATCGCCGCTTATATCATCGCGGTGGCTCTGCGCCTCGCCCAGGGTTCGGCCACGGTCGCCCTGACGACGGCGGCCGGCCTCATGTCCGCGGGCGTCCTCGGCGGCGGTTACAACGAGCTCCAAATCGTCGCCATCACCCTAGCTACCGCCGCGGGTTCCGTTTTCGCCTCGCACGTCAACGACTCCGGCTTCTGGCTGGTGGGCAGGCTCCTCGGCATGGACACGGCCACGACGCTACGCACATGGACGGTGCAGCAAACGCTTGAATCCCTCATGGTGTTCGCGCTGTCCGCCCTGCTGTTCGTCGTGGCCTAGCCGGACGGGGCGAGGCCGCCGGGGCGAACCGCTGAGAAACAACCTGACCAAAAGAACAGCGAGGAGCGAAAGTGAAAACCCTCTTCATTCACGGCCGCGAGGATATCCGCCTTGAGGACCTGCCCATGCCCGAGCCGGGGCCCGGCGAGGTCCGCCTGCGCATCGCCTACGTAGGCATCTGCGGCTCGGACCTGCATTACTACTTCAACGGCGCCAACGGAGCTTTCGTCGTCAAGGAGCCGATGGCGCCGGGGCACGAGGTTTCCGGGGTCGTCGACTTCGACCCGTCCGGAAAGCTCGCATCCGGCACCCCCGTGACGGTTCATCCGGCGACATTCGGCGAGCCACTCCCCGGAATCGAGGACAAGCGCCACCTTTTCCCAGGCGGCAGCTACCTCGGCTCGGCCTCCACCCACCCGCACACGCAGGGAGGGATGAGCGAATTTCTCATCGTCAAGAATTTCATGGTGCGGCCGCTGCCCGAGGGCATGGACCTTCGCGTGGCCGCGCTAGCCGAGCCCCTGGGCGTAGCACTGCACGGAATTAACGTGGCCGGCGGCGTCGAGGGTAAAAGCGTGGTGGTCTCGGGGTCAGGGCCGATCGGCCTGCTCGCGGCTGCGGCGGCCGTTGCGAAAGGCGCAGCCGAGGTCGTCTCCACCGACGTCTTGGCCGGGCCGCTGGATCGGGCACGGCGGCTGGGGGCGCGCCCGGTGCGAGTCGGCGGGGGAAGCTTGGACGACGCAGACCCGGCCGGCGGGGCCGACCGCGTGGATAGAGCGAGTGGCTCAGGCTCGGCTCCCGGTGGCTCGAGCTCAGGTGGTGGGGATACCGAAGGCCTCCCTCACGGGCACTTCGACGTCGCCCTCGAATGCTCGGGAATCCCCGCGGCGGTCTCGGCGATCATCGAGGCCGTCCGGCCAGCCGGCGTCCATGCCCAGATCGGGATGATGGGAGCCGGGCCGCAACCGATCGCGCTGGCCTCGCTCATCGCTAAAGAAATCCAACTTCGCGGGTGTTTCCGTTTCAACACCGAGATTGACGAAGCGATCGAGCTTCTAGCCGCCCACCCGGAGATCGCCGACGTGGTCGTCACCCACGTTTTCGCCGGCAATTCGGCAAATTCGGCGATCGAGGCATTGACGACGGCGAAGGACTCCGACGCCTCGGGAAAGGTGCTCGTAGACATGCGAGCCTGAACCGGACCGCCCGGTGGCGACTGTGACTCGGCCGGGCCTGTATTCCCACACTCCGCCAGCCGGTACAACGTCGCGCTAGTGACTGCGCAGGCCGAGACCCGTAGAATCGTGTTGAACGCCGTTGCATCGCAGCTCGGCGGTTGGTTGATTGCTTGCGCAGACGGGGTGCTTGCTTACGGTTGGTCAGCTGCCCGGCCGGCACGCCCACTCATCCGGCGTCGCCGACCTGCGCGGACGACGACGTCGAGAGTGCGCCCCAAAAGGAACGCACCCATCGAATACGCCCACCCAACAACGAAATACGCCCACCCCCACAATGACGAGGATTCTCATGCCAATCACCTTCGATCAGCTCACTGCCCATCGCATCATTCCCGTGGCGGCAATCGACGCCGCCGAAGCGGCCGTGCCTCTGGCGCGCGCCCTCGTTGCGGGCGGACTTTCGGTGCTTGAGATACCGTTGCGCACCGAGGCCGCGGCCGACGCGATCGCCTCAATCAGCGACGATGAGGAACTGGCCGACGCGGGCATGATCGTCGGTGCGGGCACCGTCATCAGAGTGCCGCAGGTGGAGACGGCCTTCGAAGCGGGTGCCGAATTCGTGGTTTCTCCCGGCTTTTCGCGACGAGTGGTGCAGCATACCCTCGGCATGGGCATGCTGCCGCTGCCGGGCGTCTCCGACGCGACCGACCTCATGTCCGCGATCGACGCCGGAGTGACCGACGTCAACGTCTTTCCCGCGGCCGCATCCGGCGGTTCGGCCGCGATACGCGCGCTTTCCGCGCCTTTCGGCGATGTGCGCTTCGTGCCCACGGGCGGCATTTCCGCAAGCAACGCGGCAGAGTATTTGGCCATCCCCTCCGTCGCTGCGGTGGGAACCTCGTGGGTGGTGCCGCATAGACTCGTCAAGGCTGGAAACTGGACCGAGATCACGCGGATCACCCAGGCCGCCGTCGCGCTGGTCAATGCCGTGCAGAAGATGTGAGATTAGTGCTCAGAAATGTGGGAGCGGCTCAAGTACGTGACCGCAGCTCAAGTGCATAAAGGCAGCTCAAGTGCGTAAAGGCGGCTCAAGCCCCTTCCGTTGCCTCGTACGCCTCGTTTTCCCCTTTTGATTTGGGGGCTTTGTCCTTTTTCGGTTTGGGAACCGAAAGGAAAGCGAGTCCGCCGGCAATCAGAGCCGCATTAAAATACATGCGTCTATCGGCGCGTGTTTCTTACCGCGGCCGCGAAAAACATCTCTTCACTCCGCACAAACCCGAGCGGTCATTGCCAGAGACCGCACCTGCCGCTAACCCCGGACGTTCGGACACCATCGCCCACGGGCAGATCTATCACGCCCTGCCGTGGCAGGCCGGAGGCAAGACAAACCTGGCAAATGCGGTTTTGCTGTGCTGGCACCATCGTTCCCTCGCCCATCGCGAAGCCATCTCCATTCGACACCACGATGGAGGTTTTATCTTCGCGCAAGCCAACGGAACAATCGTTGGAATAGGCAGAGGGGAAAGGACATCGTAGAAGCAAGATTCAGAACTTAAAAGACGCTCCGAATACACACGGTGATTTCCTCATTGGTCTACGCTTAGTGCTATGGGCCTGGCAGACATCGTTCGCCAAATCGAGCGTGAGAACAACCGCCGTGGGATCGTTTCCCGCCGCAAAAAGGGTTGGCTTCCGCGCTTGTACCCGTACACGGGGTACGGTTCGACGTCCGCCGTCCGCGTCATGGCTCGGGCACTCATGGCCAATCCCAACGCTACCGACTGGCACATGGCTTTTGCACAGCAAGCCAAACGCGGATGGCGGCAATTCTTCACCACCCAAGTCGGGTACCTACCCGTCACCGTCACCGTCAACGAGCGTCACGTCGAGACTTTCACATCCGAGTCAGGCTACATCGACCTCCTCATCGAAGACCACGGGCTCGAACCAGGGAGGCATTGCGTAACGATCACCCCAGCCGCCGGCGAGCCAGTGCAGGCGCCGGTTATCATCGTCGACCCGGGCGTGAGCACGGGAATCATCTCGGATGTCGATGACACGATCATGATCACCTGGCTCCCACGCCCGATGCTCGCGCTCTGGAACTCCTTCGTCCTGCACACCAACGCCCGAAAGGCCGTCCCGGGAATCGCCGAGTTCTACTCCGCAATCCTTGAAAAATACCCCGGCGCGCCCGTCTTCTACCTGTCGACGGGCGCATGGAACACGGCGCCCACCCTCAGCCAGTTCATCCTCGAACACGGCCTTCCCGACGGCCCGCTGCTTCTCACCGACTGGGGCCCCACGCCAACCGGCCTCTTCCGCTCGGGCCAAGAGCACAAAAGGACGCAGCTGCGTAACCTTCTCATCATGTTTCCCCACATCACGTGGATTCTTGTCGGCGACGACGGGCAGCACGACCCGCTCATCTACGCCGACCTCGCGCGCGAACACCCCTCCCGCGTCGAATTCATCGCACTGCGCATGCTCGACGCCGTCGAACAGGTGCTCACCCACGGAATGCCGGGAAACCGCGAGGGCAAACTCGCCGGCCACGCCAGCCGCCACGTGCCCACAATCTACGGCCGCGACGGATACGAGCTTCTCGCCCGCTGGCGAACCGAAGATTTCATATGAACGGGGTTTACCGCGACATCAGCAGGGTTTACCGCGGCAACAACAGGTCCGTGAACAACAGCTTATGCATCTGTGTGCAACAGCAACTAGCCCTCCAGGAGTGCGGGGCGCGCAGATGCCTGACCCCAGCGCCTTCCGGCTAGCAGGAGCCTCATCGTTCTCTCTGCGGCGTCGGCCAAGGCGTCGCGTCCGCCGGCAAGCGCTTCCTCCAAAGTGGTTACTCCCGCCACGATCGGCACGAGACCGACGAAACCGTGGGAGTACAGCTCCTCGACGCCCTCGCCAAGATGCCCGGCGAAGGCGACGATCGGCACTCCCCCCGCCGCACGTGCGACTCCGGAAAGGGTTTTGCCCATAAGCGTCTGGCGGTCCATCGCACCTTCGCCGGTGAAGACAAAGTCCGCTCCTTCGGCGGCCTTCGCGAGCCCGACGGCTTCTACGACGAGGTCTGCACCAGATTGCAGTTCCCCGCCGAGAAACGCGGAGAAGGCGTAGCCCAAACCGCCGGCTGCACCCGCCCCGGGAGCCGCAGCAAAGGAGTCAAGGTGACCGGCCGTTCTCGCCAGGCGCTCTAGAGTCTTATCCAGGAAAGCGACGTCTTCTGGGGACGCACCCTTCTGCGGACCATAGACGGCAGACGACCCGCGCGGGCCGAGCAGCGGATTGTCGACATCGCAGGCGATCTTGAAAGTCGCCTCAGCCGCTCGCGGATCCAGCCCGGAAGCGTCGATCGAGTTGAGCCGTTCGATGGAGGCGGGAGAACCGTCAAGCTCGTCGCCCTCGGCATCGAGAAAACGCACCCCGAGGGCACGCAGCATCCCGGCGCCGCCGTCGTTCGTGGCCGAACCGCCGATGCCGAACAGAAACTCGCGCGCCCCGCCGTCGAGCGCAGCGAGGATCATCTGTCCGACGCCGAAAGTGCTGGCCTCGCGGATGCGGCGCCGCTCGGGCGGCGTCATGCCCAAGCCGATGGCCTGGGCGCACTCCATGACGGCCAACCCATCGGCGAGGGCGAAACGGGCGACCGCAGGGCGCCCGTACGCATCACGCACCGGCGCTTCCACTGCATTGAGGCCGAGTGCGTCACCGAGGGATTCGGTGAAACCTTCGCCACCGTCGGCCATAGGGACCTCCGGGCAATCGGCGTCGGGCACAACCCGGCGCACCCCTTCGGCCAATGCGGTCGCGGCTTCGGCGGCGCTCATCGACTCCTTGAAACTGTCGGGCGCACATACGATCTTCATTGAACCTCTTCCTGCTGCGCTTGTGCTAGAGCCTTTCGACCCGCCTGGCCGGTGCTCAGCCTTTGCCGTCTGAGCCTCTCCGAGCGCTAAAGACAGGTACGCTCACGCACGCCAATCCACGAAACCGCGTGGACGCTGAGCCTCGAGCTCTCGGGCGCGTCTCATAAGCAGAGGACTCGTTCATCGAGGAACCTCGCTGCGCCTGGAGCTCTTGAACGCGTCACTCCTCGGCCGTGCACCTCTCGAGCGTCACTCCTCGGGCTCGCCGGGGTGAAGCTCGATATCCGAGAGCTTCTCGTAGTACTTGAGCAGGCCGGAATGGTCGTCGGTGTCGAAGCCGTCGCCCTGGAGCACGCTCATCATATCGCGGACGGCCGCCGTGAGCGGCAACGGCGAGTTCACGCCGTGGCCGGTGTCGAGAACGTTGTTGAGGTCCTTGATGTGCAGATTGATGCGGAAACCGGGGGCGAAGTTCCGGGCAAGCATCATAGGCACCTTGGCGTCCATGACCGTCGATCCGGCCAAACCTCCGCGGATCGCCTGGAACACGGCCTCGGGGTCCACGCCGGATTTCTGCGCCAGCACGAACGCCTCCGCACATGCGGCGATGTTGACGGCAACAATGGTCTGGTTGGCGAGTTTCGCGATGTTGCCAGCCCCGATGGCGCCGACGTAGGTCACTGATCCGGCCATGACGTCAAGGATGGGCGCTACTTTCTCGAACAGAGCCTTGTCTCCGCCGACCATGACAGCCAGAGTCCCGTCGATCGCCTTGGGCTCGCCGCCGGAGACCGGCGCATCGAGCATGGGGATCCCGACCTTCGCCAGTTCGTCGTGAACCTCGCGCGAAACAAGCGGCGCGATTGAAGACATGTCGACGTAGACGAGGCCTTCGTGGGCGCCTTCGGCGATCCCGTTCTCGCCGAGCGCGACGGTCTTGACATGCGGCGAATTGGGAAGCATCGTGATGACAAGCTCCGAGGCCAGGGCCGCTTCTTTGGCATTGGCGACGGCGGTGGCTCCTTGCGCGACGAGGTCGTCCACCGCTTCCTTATGGAAATCGTTAACGTAGAGCTCGTGCCCCGCCTTGACGAGGTTCTTGGCCATTGGACGGCCCATGATGCCGAGTCCGATGAAACCGATCTTCATGGAAATCTCCTTCTAGATAATGGGGCGCACGCCTCTCCAGTGAGGTGTCGCCTCCCGAATATGGAAACCGCAACTCGAGTCTATACCAAGAACCCCGTGAAAGCAGTAATTTTTCCGCTTCGTGGAATTTTTTGTTCGCTCTACGAAAGAATTTGTTTTATGGAGTTGTGCAAAAGAACATAAGTTACACGAAAGAATATGAGAAAGCGTTGATTCCCGGTGAATATGGCTTCCTTATGAATGTCGGCTCCCGACAAATGTCGCTTCCCGTCGAATAAAGCGTCATTCTTCGAGGATGCGACGGCGGCGCAGTCGACGACGTCGGCTGGTCATTGTCTTCTCGCGTCGCCATTTCTCCCCGCGACGCTTGTCGAGGCGAACCTTCTCACGTTGGGCTTTGTCCAGACGCATCGTGCGCTCGACTGCCTTGACCCGAGAGTACTCTTCGAAACTCAACCGGACGCGTTGGGTGAGCGAATAATCGTTGTTGACGGGCAGTTTCCACTTGAACCACCGGGCTGAAATGCACAGGATTCCGCCCACGGACGTCCCGAAGACGAGCGCCAAGAAGGGCCTGTGAATGTGCCACATGAGGATCGCCGGCCATGTCGCAACGAGCGCCCCCGTCGCGTAAAGTGTGTTTCCGCCGAAGATGGCGGGGGTCCTCCCCACGGCGACATCGCGAAACATCCCGCCGCCAACTCCGGTTATGACGCCCAGAAGCATGGCGGGGCCTATGCCATACCCCGCCTCAAGGGTTTTGATCGCGCCGGTCGCTGACCATGTGCTCACCACGAAGGCGTCGGCCACGATGAAAAAACGATTCCACCATTTGCCGGTCATCCGCAGCGCGAAGGCGATGACTGCTCCCAAAAAAGCCCCGCCCAAATAGAACGGATTAGTCAATGCCACGGGCGGGCCGTGCTGAAGCAAAGCGTCTCGCAGCATGCCGCCTCCAAGAGCCACCATGACGGCCAGGGCGACGAATCCGACGAGATCGAAACGCTCCTCGCGTGCGACCATCCCTCCGAGGATCCCGGCCAAGACCACCCCGAAGACGTCGAAAACAGTGAATGCGTGTGTGAAGACCTGCGCGACGGTCACGTCGGATCCGCCTCGGAGAATCAGAATTCGACGACAGTGGCTTCGACTTCGTCGGCATTCTTCGGCGAGAACTTGGCCTTCGCTGAAGAATAGCCGCTTTCTGCAGCATCACGAGCTTTGCCAACTCCGGCCTGGACGGGCTTCGAGTTCCAGACCTTCGAGCTGACCTTGGCGATCTGTTCGTATCGCTGGCGTCCCGCACGTGTCCCCAGAACGTATCCGGCGACCAATCCGAGCGTCAAAGACTTCACTCCCATTATCACTCCTAACTGTGCGTGGTGGTTCGACCCCAATTTTATCCTTTGGTCCCGCTTCGAAGTGACTGACACAGGGTGAAATGCTGCCCACACGAACGCGACTCTGGGATGAAAACATGACTCGGACCACACCCTATGCCTACACTAGTGGCAGGAGGATCTATGAGCGGAACAACGACGTCGGCACAGGGCCCCGCGATCAGCGACGATCGTCTCAAGGCGGCCACGGGGCGCTCGCGCCAACGCTGGTTTGCCCTTCTCGACCAGGCAGGAGCCGAAAATTGGGATCGCACGCGCATCGCGCGTTGGCTCGGGGTCAAACACGAGGTTGATACCTGGTGGGCCCAATCCCTCACCATCGATTACGAGCGCGCCAGGGGGCTGCGTCAAGGACGGGTACGCGTTGGCGCCCTCCGCACGAGCGCCTGGAAGACGATTCGTCGTTCGCTTGACGACATATGGCCCTTTCTCGACGACGACGATCTGCGCCGCGACTGGCTCGACTGCGAATTCGGGGTGCGCGGGAGAACGCCCGGGAAAACTCTGCGGCTCGAAGCCGCAGACGGATCACGAATCACGATTGGCTTGCATGATCTCGAGCCGACGTCGTCCGGTCTGAACCGAACCCAAGTCTCAGTGGAGCATTCGGGGCTGCACGAGGCAGCCGACGTCGCAGAAACGAAGGAGTTCTGGAAGGCCTGCCTGGCTCAGCTGGCAGGGCAATTCGAATGAGCGCTCACGCCAAATGAGCGCTCGCGACGTCGGGAGCGGAGCAGCGAAGCAATGCATGAGAAAATTCCTCCATGAACCACCGCCGCGAGCAGTCAGCAGCACACCGTGCCGTGCCATCAGCAGCACACCGCCGTGAGCGACAAGCTGTTGGCAAGCACGAGAGGAGCCGTCGCCCCGATCCCATCACGTACCCCGACCTGCCGGTTTCCGCTTGCAAAGACGAAATCGCGCGTGCAATCCGCGACAATCAGGTCGTGGTGGTCGCCGGAGAAACAGGATCCGGGAAAACCACTCAGCTACCAAAGATTTGCCTCGAGCTGGGCCGCGGCGTCGACGCAATGATCGGGCATACGCAACCGCGTCGCATCGCCGCCCGCGCGGTGGCTGAACGGCTCGCCCACGAACTCGACGTCGACCTCGGTGCCCAGGTCGGCTATCAGGTTCGTTTCACCGAGCAGACGTCGCCCGACACGCTCGTCAAGCTCATGACCGACGGCATTCTGCTCGCCGAAATCCAATCGGACCCCGAGCTCTTGCGCTACGACACGATCATCATCGACGAGGCCCACGAACGCTCACTCAACATCGATTTCCTCCTCGGATACCTCGCGCGGCTCCTCCCCCGACGCCCGGACCTTAAAGTCATCATCACCTCCGCAACCATCGATACTCGACGTTTTGCTGAGCATTTCAACGCTCCCGTCATAGAAGTCTCCGGGCGCACGTACCCCGTGGAAATCCGGTACCGCCCCCTCGTCGAAGACGACGGAGAAGCCGTCGATCAGGTCACGGGAATCATTGACGCCTGCGAGGAACTTATGGGCGAAGGCCCAGGCGACATCCTCGTCTTCCTTTCGGGCGAAGGCGAAATCCGTGACGTCCAGGCGGCTTTCGCCGACGAGCTCGGGCGGCGGCATATCGAGCCGGGCGGGCGCTCCTCGGTTCCCGACGCCGTCGAAGTGCTCCCCTTGTATTCACGCCTATCCGCGGCCGAACAGCACAGAATATTCGAACCGCACAGCCACCGGCGCATTGTCCTTGCCACGAACATTGCGGAAACCTCGCTCACGGTTCCCGGAATTCGGTATGTCGTGGACCCGGGGACGGCGCGAATTTCCCGATATTCGAACAAAACAAAGGTGCAACGCCTTCCCATCGAGCCAGTTTCGCAGGCTAGCGCAAATCAGCGTGCCGGTCGTTGTGGGCGGGTTGCCGACGGCGTGTGCATCCGTTTGTACTCAGCGGAGGACTTCGCCGCACGGGATGAATTTACCCAGCCCGAGATCCAACGAACGTCACTGGCATCGGTCATCTTGCAGATGCTGGCACTCGGCCTTGGAGAAATCGCCGAGTTTCCTTTTATCGATCCGCCTGACGAGCGCGCAGTGCGAGCCGGCGCACAGCTGCTGACCGAGATAGGCGCGGTATCGATTCGCGGGAAATCGGGCACGCGGCTCACGTCCATAGGAAGGCGGTTGGCCAGGCTTCCCATTGATCCCCGTCTGGGGCGCATGCTCCTCGAAGCGGACAAAAACGGCTGTACCTCGGAGGTGTTAGTGCTGGTTGCGGCACTCTCGGTTCAAGACGTCCGCGAGCGCCCCGCCGACAAGCGCCCGCAGGCCGATCAGTTGCACGCCCGCTTCACCACGCGTTCCTCGGATTTCCTCGCATTCCTCACACTGTGGCGATATTTGAACGTCCAGCGCCGCGAGCTCTCCGGCTCCGCGTTCCGGCGGATGTGCCGCGCCGAGTTCCTCAACTATCTGCGTTTTCGCGAATGGGCCGACGTCGCCGCCCAGTTGCGCCAACTCGCCAAACCGCTCGGCATCGACACGAAACCGATCGGTCTGCCCAGCCGCGCGCAGATCAGACAGGCCGAGGAAAACGGCGCCCCCACTCTGGGAGGCGCACCGAACTCCGGCGCCGTCGCGGCTGCCTGCCGCGATTTCGGACGAGGAGCGGACACTCCCGAAGCGGGCGCGATTCACCGTTCGATGCTCGTCGGGCTCCTGTCGAATCTCGGCAACTACTCGCAGCGTTCGCGCGATTTCGAGGGTGCGCGAGGCACGCACTTCGTCATCTGGCCAGGCTCGGGTCTCGGCAAGCGCACTCCCGCGTGGGTCATGGCGGCCGAGCTGGTGGAAACATCAAGGCTCTTCGCCCGCACCGTGGCAGCAATCGAACCCCGGTGGATTGAGCCGTTGGCCAAGCATCTGATCAAACGCACGTACTCTGAGCCTTTCTGGAGCTCGCGGAACGGCGCCGCCATGTGCAAGGAGAAGGTCACACTGTACGGGATGACGCTTGCCGCGGACAGGCCTGTACTTCTTGCTTCGATCGGCTCGCGAGAGTTGGCCCGCGAAATGTTCATCGTCCACGGGCTGGTCGAAGGCGATTGGCGAACACACCACAAGTTCCTCGAAGACAACAAACGGGCCCTCGAAGAGGCGCAGGAACTCGAGAAGAAAATGCGCCGGCGCGGCCTGGTCGCCGGGCCGGAAGCCCTCGCCGCCTTCTACGACGAACGCATACCGGATTCGATAGTCTCCGGCCGCCATTTCGACGCATGGTGGAAGAAGGCCAAACACGACGATCCGCATCTACTCGATTTTACGCGGGAGCTCCTCGTGGGTGAGGCCGAGGTAACCGAAAGCGACTATCCCACCGAATGGCGGCAGGGCGAAATTCGCCTTCCGATCGAGTACTCATTCTCCCCCGGTGCCTACGCCGACGGAATCACCGTCACCATTCCCATCACGCTCCTGCCGCAGCTGCGCCCCGACGGGTTCGACTGGCTGGTTCCAGGAATGCGCGAAGACCTCGTGACGGGAACGATCCGTGCGCTGCCCAAACGCGTGCGCCGCCAACTCGTGCCCGCACCCGACGTCGCAAAGAGCATCCTCCCGCTTCTGCCAGATTGGGAGGACGTCGCCCACGGACAGGACGGCGCGCCAAGTTTCCGGCGGGCTTTCGACGAAGCCGTCTTCCGCCTTCGCGGCTTTTGGATCGACGACGCCGCATGGGAGGAAATCCAGCTGCCCGACCATCTTCGCGTCCTCTTTCGGGTCAGATCGGAGCGCGGTGCGGTTCTCGACGAATCGACGAGCCTCGAAAGGCTACAGCTAGAGCTGGCACCGCACACCCGCTCGGCCGTCGAATCGGTGGTCAAAGGGGCGGTCGCACAAGCTTTGGATGAGGCGCGCCTTAAGCTCTTGAGCGGCGGCACAGCGCATGGCGTTAGCGGTAACGCCGAAGCGGCTGATGGAAACGGCAAAAAACACGGCGGCAGCGGCCGCAACAGTAAAGAGCACGGCAGCTACGGAAACGGCGACACCGAAGCAGCTGGCGGAAGCGGCAAAGAGCACGGCGGCAGCGGCCGCAATGGTAAAGACCATGGCAGCGACGGCGGCGGAGCAACCGCATTGCAGCTCGGCGAAGATCTCGAAGGCTGGCCGGAGGCATTTGAGGGGAGCATTCCGACATCGGTTGAGACGACCGGCGCTCACGGAATGACGGTCCGCGGCTATCCTGCGCTCGTTGCTGGGGCGGACGGAAAGGTCAGGCTTGACGTGCTAGCCGATCCAGCGATCCAAGCACGCAAGCACCGCCGCGCCGTAGCAGCTTTGCTGGCCGCGTCGATCGCTCTGCCGGAAGCCCGAATCACGAGCCGTTGGCCGGGCGCCCAAGCCTTGGCGCTCGCGGGAAGCCCGTATCCAAATACGTCGGCTTTGGTCGCGGACATCCAGCTTGCCTCGGCCCGCAACCTGGCCGAGAAATGGGCCGCCGAACAGGACATCGGCGTCGCAGACATCCGCACACGTCAGCAATGGGACGAGCTGCGGACGTGGGCACGTCAGCGCCACGAGGACGAGGTGTATCGGATCAGCCTCGAGGTCGCCGAAATCTGTGCCCGGTGGGCAGATGTGAACAGGTGGATCACTGAGAACCGCTCACCCGCGCTGCTGGCCACCCTCGCGGACGTCAAGGAACAGATGGCCGGGCTGGTTCCCGCTGGTTTCATATCGCGCACGCCGGCCCACAGACTTCCCCACATTGAGCGCTATCTACGAGCCGCGCATGCGCGGATTCAGAAAGCCACCACAAACCCTCCCGCCGACGACGCGCTTGCGTGGCAGATCCAGGAAGCGAGCGACGTAATCGAAGCAGCCCGAGCAGGCGTCGCCTCGCGAGCGTACGATCCGCAAGCCGCAAAAACGGTCGAAGATGCACGATGGATGCTCGAAGAACTGCGAGTATCCCTTTTCGCCCAGCAACTTGGAACGAATGGGAAGGTTTCACTCAAACGCATCCGAAAGCTCCTCGCACAGTTGGAGAGCTGAGCTACTGCCCCAGGACCTCCTCGAGTCTGTAGTAAGCGCGCGACCTGCCACTTATGGCTTTCACGTACAACTTTCCTTTAGCGGTCGAAACTTGCTCATCATACGACTTGAAGTAGACCCATCCTTCGGCGCTCGCTCCCGGAGCTATCTTAGTCATCGCAGTCAGGGTGCCGGACGTTCGAGAGTAGACGGAATAAGCGATGTCATCCGAATTTTCATAAACCATTCTAAATGAGAGATCGATAGAATAGCTCGGTTCTTTCGTCTTGTTCGTCAAACGAATTTTCACACCGCTGTACTTGAACGTATCGTCATAGTTTGCATCGCCCAGTGCCTGAACGTCCGCCTTCGCGTCCGGTTTGTACTCCAGGATCTTCACTTCGGTACCGTTAACTTCATATGAATCTCCGTGCTTTTTGAGCGGCTTGACCTGGTATCCGAGATTACCGATGGGATCATCAGTGTCGGCCGCCGATGGATCTGTATCCGTCGGGTCAGGATCATCGCTGCCCGTCGTCGTGGTATTAGTCGGAGTTGGAGTCGGCTCCGGCTCCTTCTTAAATACGCCCATCGCCCACAGCGTCCCGACGACGATGCCGATCACAGCTAAGATGGAGACGATCACGATCACCGGCGAGACGGATCTTTTCTTCTGCTGCTGCCAAGCGTCACCGTACTGGTAGGGGGAGCCGTAACCATTAGGGCTGTATCCGTTTCCGCCGGGCCCGTATCCGCCCCCACCATACTCCGGACCGCCCGGTCGATATCCGCCGCCGGTGCCCATCTCGCCTTGACTATTCCCGTCGCCAAATGGAGACCCCGCGTTGGGCTGCGGAAGGCGATACGAAGCCCCCGGAGGAATGCTTGGCTGGTAATCATACACATCTCCTTGCCCAGGAGCACCCGAGCCAGGTTGAGAATGTTGGTACCCAAATTGAGCCTGAGCCGGTTGAGCTTGAACCTGCTGACCCTGAGGCTGCTGCCCGTACGACGATTGACCATACAACGGCTGACTGAACGACGCCTGGCCATGCGGCCCCCCCGGCCCCTGCCCTTCGAATCTCGGATTTTGGTTGTCAGCATGTGGATCCTGACCGGTCCCCCACTGGTTTCCCGACGGATACGAGGAATCAGACATGTGCTCTCCTTCGCCATTCCTCAAGTTCTCTATGTATGAGACTTGCACTTTCTCTAAGTATGAGACTTCTCTATGTGCGAGGTCCCGCGCCCTTTCCAACGTCAGCGCCCCGCGTACTCCGTCTCCGATTCCTCCGAGCCCGTTCCCACCTGGAAAAACACGCTTTCAAGCCCGAAACATCGAAGCCGCTCAACCTGCTTGACCGCGCGAGACTCACGGCGTCGCAAGAAGATGCTGCAGATGCGAATACATACATCATACTACCGCCGCTCCCACCGCAATTGAAAGCGTTTGTCAAAATGCGGCGAGCACTTGGCGCACGAGACCGGCAACTTCGGACGTCGAAAACGCTCGATCCTGTGCCCTTCGGGACACAGGCCAACCCAAGGCGCCGGAGGCGTAGGCATATCGCGCGCCGTCGCCCTGGGCGAAGCCCCCACCATCACGGCCATTTGTTTCCAAACCGGGCCGTGACCGCACTCCGGCCCGACGAGCGCATGGGCAATCTCGTGGAGAACGGTATCTCGCACTTGCTCTGCCGTACACAGCGGAACGATAAGTGAGGATAAGCTAATGGTGTGATCAATATACTTCGTCACACCAGCACGTCGTCGCGCTCGGTCAAAATCCAACCGCCACTCCGATAGACCATACCTGTCCATAAGCATGCGTGCCATCGAAGCAGCTTCGGTCATCTCCATATGCTGATCCTAGCAAGCACAAAACTAGTGATCAATGCGGGAAATGAAACACAGTTCGGTGAAAGCTCTCTCGACAGCTTGATATATCGCGTGATTCACGCAGACATTCAAATTCAATGCATACCCTTATTCTCCACCAAATCACCTATTCTGTAGAAAACGGAACCCGATTCACCAAAGGGGCTGGAGAAAAAGAAGGACCCCTTGCGGTATTTGCCCGACATGGAAAAGTGCGCCGCCACCTCCATACTTTCACCAGGGTGCAAAGAGAAAGCAGAATCCCTCCCTTCCTGCGTGAAATCGTCGATGATGTTGAAGTATCGACTTTCACCATCGATGAGCGCGTACTTAAGACTTCGTAGGTCAAGTTTATTGGAAGCTCTGTTGGTGACATTGAACCTCACCTCAACATACCGTTTCACCTCACTGCTACTCTCAAAGCGATTGGCGTCAGCCCTTTTGCCTTTCCCTTGCGCAATGCGGCCGGCAGAGATAATTTCGATCTTCACGGGACCGCCAATCCACCCTCTACCGTCCGGAACGGCCTCTCGAACCTCGATTTTTGTGGCCCGCGCGAGAATCTGGGCATCGCTAGCCCCCGTGGGAACGGTGATGTTGGTTGGCCTCAGGTTGCGACGATTTCGGACGTCGCCGAACCTCCTCCCTTTCCCGGTGTCGCCAGGGCATCCGTGTTCTTCATCATGGGAACACTTTTCCGGCCCGTCCTCGGCGGGAGAAGACCCACCGGAATCCGAACGCCGGCCACGATCGCGGCACGAATGCGAGGACGACTGCATGTGGCTGCCCCCTCCAAGCGCATTAAGACCCCACATGATGCCTACTGTCAGCGCGATCGCGGACACCACCGCGCCGACGCACACCCCCAGCGAGACGGTTCGCGCATGTGGTTTGACATCGTCTTCGCCGCCATTGTCAGCCGCACAATTCGGCGAGGCGAAAGCGACCGCCTGGCCAAGAGGCGCCGATAACCGTTCTCCCCCGACCATCGAATAGTGGGGTACGGTGTCAGGTTGTGCATATCGTTCGTCTTTCGGTGAGTATTCGGAGCCAGTCATGAAATCTCCTTAAGCGCGTGAGCCGGAGTCGCCGACGTCGGTGAACCCTCGGCGCCGTCAACCTTACCCCATCAGATCGTTTTAATCGCATCGAAATCACCATTAATGGTCGCTAAAAGAAGAAAGAGACAAAATAATTTCCTTATTGATACGAAAGCTTGAAAAATGACGTTTTAAGTTACCTTTTTCTTTATTCTTTCCTGACGCGGATCAGAATTTCCTATATGCCCGACGTCGTTAAGGTTCGCGCACCGTCAACGAGCCGCAGTTCCGCACGAAAGACGGTTCGACGCTGCGGATTGACATTCGCTCGGCCGCCGCAGATTGACATTCATTCGACCGTCACTGGCTGATTGACTTTGTAAAAAATCATCGCCTTGGCGCGGTTCTTACCCTCGGTTCCTTGACTCGCCTTTCCGCTGCTGGCATCATCCGTCCCACTACGGCTCGTCCCCGCGCTTTCATCCTCGCCTGGATCGCCGCTATCCGGACCATAGGTGCCGACATCGTCCCCATCACTCGTCCTACCGACTTTTCCACCTGCAGGTGTTTGGCTAGGCCGACGTCCCGACGTCTCATCGCTCTCGTCATCCGGCGTTCCGCTAGCCTCCCTGACCGGCGTGCTGGTTCGCTCTCTCGGGATCACGCTCGCTCGACGCCCTGGCGTTCTGCTGGCCTTGGCCTTCGGTGCAAAACCAGCTTCATCATCCTGTATGTCGCCGACCTGACTGCCCACAATGGAGCCTAAGCCGCTTCTTGCAATTCCAACAACTTCGCCTCTCCACACACCGCTGATTTCACCTCCCCGCGTGCCGGCGGCTTGATCTTTCGGCATGCTGTTTCGATTTCCCAGCATGCCATCAGCGCGGTCCCTTCGAGTGCCGTTTTGACTTCCCGACGTTGTTCTTTGACTTCCCGGCGTTGTGCTTTGGCTTCCCCCCGGTGCGCTTTGGCTTCCCGGCGCGCTGCTACGACCCTCCGGCGTACCGCTTGCGCCATCGTCGGCTCCGCGCACGCCAAAGAAAAGCGTCCCCTCGTGGAAGTTCTCTCTCACTTTGAGAAGAACTTTCAACGTCGTCTTCTGCCCCCGCCTCACCATCGCGTCCTCCCCCAAGCCGACGTCGGCCTTAGACGAACTGTAATGGTGGTGCTCGGCATCCATAAGAGCGAAATCGAGGTTTGCCAGAGAAACATCCTTTTGCCCGTTGTTTGTAACGTCCAAGACAACCTCGATGAAATACTCCGCCTTGTCTTGGGAAGGCGCAGTTTCGCCCTTGCCGCGATCGATTTTTCCCGTGACAATGCGGGAAAACCTCTGGATCTCAACCTTCATCGAACCGCCGCGCCAGCCATTGCCGTCGGCAACGGCGTCCACGACCTTCGCCGACGTCGCCCGTGCCAAGAGCTGCGCGGCATTCGCCCCTCGGGGGCCGGGAACGTAACTGGTGAAGGCATCGTCAGGTTCGTCTGTGCCCGTACCGGAAGTCGGATCCGTCGCGGTGGGCGTCCCCACGGAACCGGACTGTGACGAGCCGGACGGCGCGGATTCTTCCGCCCAGCTCCGCCCGTAATAGACAACGATCCACCCAAGCAGCAGGATCGCTCCGAGAGCGAAAGCTATCGCCACCACTGCGAATTGGGTGCGTTTCTCGCCGGGCTCCTTTCCCGCGGGGTCAGAAAAAACATCATCGACAGACCCACCGGCATCGGAATCGCGCGGGATTGACATCATTATCCTTAGATTTAGAGACAAGCGGTTTTAGGTGGCTGTATCCAGCCTACGGTCACACGGCGACGAAGCATAGGGGGAGCGTTACCCTGCCCGACAGCTGTACGCGACTGGCTGTGCGCGGCTAGCGCGATTCGCCCTGCGCGACTAGCGCGATTAGCGCGAGCCGCATTCGGCTAACGCATATCTCGCGTCACTCACAGGTGCTGGCAGAGCATGGAAAGGAAACGCATAGCGCGAAAAAGGCACGAAGATTCAAAAAATTCTATTGCAGATAAATTAGGAAATAGGAATTCGCTCTTTGACCGCCGAGAATCACCAGCCGCCCTTGTCGCCCGCATCATCCAAACAATCCCACGAAATTACCTCACATTTTCCGAATTGTTTTTCGCATATTTTCGAATCTTCGTAATAGTTTTCCGAATTTTAAATATCTTTTCGAATTTTCGAAGCCGCCTTCCGGCCATCGCGAAAAGCGGCTTCAATTCGAGGCCAACAGAAGCCTTATTCAGAGGCTTTATTTGAGAAAAGGCGGAGCTTTCAGCGACTCGACGCCGACTCCACCGACTCCTTGAACCACCCGGTCACGGTTGTCGGGTGCGTGATCGCCGTGCCGACCACTGCGGCCCACGCACCAGCCTCCATAACGGCTCTGGCCTGCTCGGGAGTGTGAATTCTGCCTTCGCAGACGACCGGGAATTCGGGAAACTCGGCGACCATTCGGGCAAGCAATTCGACGTCGGGCCCCTCCGTCTTCGGCCGCTCTCCCGTATAGCCAGCGAGGGTGGTGGAAAGGATGGCGCAACCGGCGTCGGCGGCTTGGCGTGCGTCGTCGAGCGATCCGCAATCGGCCATCACGGCAACCCCATCCGCCTTCAAAGCGCTTACCGTTTGAGCGAACGTCAGACCGTCGGGGCGCGGGCGGCTTGTCGCGTCAATCGCGACGACGTCGGCCCCCGCGCTCACGCAAGCCCTCGCGTGCCGAAGCGTCGGGGTGATGTACACGCCTTCGTGCCCTTCCTTCCACAAGCCTATGACGGGAACTTCGACCTGTCCCTTGATCGCGGCGATATCCGCCAGCCCCTGACAGCGGATGGCAGCCGCTCCCCCGCGCTCAGCTGCGAGAGCGACTTGCGCCATCGTCTCGGGGTGGCGCATCGGCTCACCGGGATAGGCTTGGCACGAGACTATGAGGCGGCCTCGAAGCGAGGCGATCATCGGATGCATCTTTTCTCCTTTCGGCGACGGCGAGATCACCGCCGTCGCATTGCGATGTGGCCTGACGGCCGTGACTATGAAGCTTTGGCGAAGAAACGATGGAATTTCTCGTGTATAGCCCAGAATTTTTGTATATGTTGCGGTTTATGTAGATACAATCAGGAAATTTTCCAATTATTGTTTGAACCTGCTGTCACAGGCATAGGCCAGAGCTCCCAACAAGGGCGCGTCTCCGCCAAGCCTTCCACGCATCAGCGGAACCTCGCGGACCGGATCCATGGCCTGCCGCCGATATCCGCCTCGGAGAGCCTCCCACCATTGTTCGCCCGCACCGGTCATCGAACCGGAAAGCACAATCGCCTGCGGATCGAGGCTATTGGCCAGCGATCCAAGAACCTCGCCAAGTGCCGTGCCCGCGTCGACGAAAGCCTTCAAGGCTTCGGCGTCGCCGTGTTCGGCAAGCCTGAGCAATTCCAGCCCGCCGCTTGGCACGGCCTCTTCTCGCTCACGCGGCGAATCGGCCGGGCTCGCATCCCCGCTCGGACTCCAATAGGCAATGCTTGCTGTACGCACCTGATCGTCTGCCGCGCGCGAGATATCGGCTCCCGCGCTCACTCTGCCGGCTCCCGTGCGAAAACGATAGAGATCGACGACTCCGGTTCCCGAGGCGACGGACTCAATGTGCCCCTGGCGCCCACAGGAGCACATGAAGCCCTCCGCGAGCCGATGGTGGATGTGGCCCAGGTGGCCGGCGAGATTGCGGGTCCCGAACAACACGCGCCCGCCGACCACGATCGCCCCGCCGATTCCGGTGCCTACACCGACGACGATGGCGTCTTGAATTCCCGCACCCGCGCCACATCGCATCTCACCGAGGGCGTGTGCATGGACGTCGTTGAGCACGAACGTGGGAAGTCCTGTGGCCTCGCAAAGGGCCGGGCCAAGCGGTGTCCCCGCCCAACCGGGAATGAGATCCGTCGCTGACGTCACGGTGCCCGTCTCACGATCGATCACTCCCGCGCTGGCAACCGCGACGCCAGCCAGTGAGTCGCCCGCTTCGCGGGCAACATCGCCGGCCAATTCGAGCACGGTCTCCAGCACCGCGGCGCCCCCGCGAGCCGGCAGGGTGGGCCGAGTCGCCCGATGATTCAAAGAAGTGAGACCGGGCGTTCCGACGCCCGCCGCTATTTTCGTGCCGCCAATGTCCAAGACGAGATATCGTCCAGGAACCGAAGGCGCCGTCGCCCGATCCTTCATCGAACCAGCATTCCCGCCGCGATGAGGACGTCCCGAATCGCTTCGACGTTCGTCCCCTCCAGTGCCCGCACGGGGCGGGGCATTTGATTGGTCTCGAACACGCCGAGCAGCTGCAGTGCCGTCTTGAATGCCCCGACTCCGGCTCCGAAGCCCACGGCACCCTTCGTCACCGAGGTGATGGTCATGAGCAAAGCCAGCCTGTCCTGAATCTGCGCGACGGCTTTCCAGTCACCCTCGCGATACGCCTTGTACTGCTGGACATATCCGCAAGGATCGACATTGCCCAGCCCGGGAACCACTCCATCGGCACCCGAGAGAAACGCTCCGTCGACGACGACCTCATGGCCGGTAAAGAGCCTGAGAGGGCTACCAGCCGCCCTATTTTTGTGCACGAGAAAACGGAAAGCGACGTCGTCGCCGGAAGAGTCCTTGACACCCGCAAGAACCCCTTCGGTTCCCAGCCTAACGAGCATGTCCGCGTCCAATTTCTTGTGGACGCACACCGGCAGATCGTAAGCGAACAACGGAAGGTCCACGTCGTCGTGGATTGCGCGGAAATTGGCCTCGATCTCATCGGGCCCCCCGAGGGCGTAGAAGGGGGCCGTCGCCACAATGGCGTCGGCGCCGAGGTCGCGGGCCACCCGAGCGTGTTCGATCATTCGCTCCGTTTGCGCGTCAATGACGCCGACCAGCACCGGGACTCTACCGGCCGCCGCTTCGATGCCGGCTTCGATGATTTCCCGACGTCGGGCATCGGTGCAAAAGACCACCTCGCTGGACGAGCCGAGGAGGAAAAGCCCGTGAACTCCGCGTTCGATCATTCGATCGATCGATCGGCGGAAGCTGACGCGGTCGAATTCCCTATCCGCTGTCAGGGGCGTGACAACAGGCGGGATGACCCCGCTGAAGTCCGTGTGGGTTGCCATGTGCTCATTCCTTTGCTGTATGGCTAGTTTTATGCTGTCTGGCTAGTTTTGATTTCTTGACGCTCGACTTCGAGCTCATCGGGGATGCTGGGGTGCAAAAGCGAGGGAGCCGCGCCAAGGAGTTTGCGCGTGTAGGGATCCTGCGGATCCGCCAGCAGCGTCGCAGCGGGGCCCTCCTCGATGATTTGGCCTCCGTTCATCACCACGATCCTGTCCGAAACATAACGGACGGTTTGAATGTCGTGGCTGATGAATACCATGGCCAACCCCAATTCCTCCTTGAGATCCGTCAGAAGGTTGAGAATCTGGGCGCGAACGGAAACGTCGAGGGCCGACGTCGGCTCGTCGGCAATGATCGCCGCGGGCTTGATCGCGAGCGCGCGGGCTATGGCCACACGCTGACGCTGGCCACCCGAGAGCTGGCCGGGCAGGGCGTCGAGGGCCGACGTCGGCAATCCAACCATCGAGATGAGCCGGCGGACTCGGGCCTCGCGTTCCTCCTTGGAACCGACCTTGTGCACGTGGAGAGGGTCGGCCAGTTGATCGCGAACCGCCATCCTCGCGTTGAGCGCCGTCGCGGGATCCTGGAAGACCACCGAGACGACGCGTCCGATGGCTCGCCTGTCAGAAGCCGTGCGCTTGGTGACCTCACGCCCTTGGAAGTAGACGTGGCCGGCGGTCGGCTTTCGCAGCCCGCACATGATGTTGGCCGTGGTCGATTTGCCGCAGCCGGATTCGCCGACGATACCGATCGTCTCGCCGGGCATAAGCTCCAGGCTCACACCGCGCACTGCCCTAATTGATTTGCCGGCTGTTCGAGTCCGGAATGTCACGTGGACGTCATCGAGTTTGATGATGGGCGCCGGTTTGGATTGAGCCTGGCCGGCAGCGGCTTTGGACGCGGCCGTCCCGGCTGGCCCGCCGGAGGCGTCGCGCGATCCGACAGCGCCGCCAGACCCGCCATGAGGCGTGATGGAATCGGCGTCAGCGCCTGACCCAACGGCGGCACCTGAACCGATGGCGGCACCTGAACCGATGGCGGCGGTCCTTTCGGCATCGCGGGGTTGACGAGTTTCGGGGCTCATCTTTCCTCCATTTCGTTGGCGAGATTCCCGGCGGCCGCCTTTTTCTCCGCGGCTTCAAGGCCACCGACAACCGCGAGATCTTCAACAGCCGTATCGCTTGCCGCGGCCGGTTTGGATTTTTCGAGAGCGGCAACGCGGGCGCTTGCGCCGCTGAGTGTGCCATCGCCGCGGGCGCCGCTACGGGCATTACCCTCGGGAGCACCATCGCCGCGGGCGCCGCCACG
>ERZ773049.461-NODE-461-length-25271-cov-25.931829_pt1 | contig 25271 bp, 19 predicted proteins | sample MGYA00580633_ERZ773049 | MGnify/ENA primary metagenome ERZ773049 (study PRJEB29015, sample SAMEA2737991) | human oral metagenome | biome: human oral; feature: human-associated habitat; material: dental | place: China | collected 2066 ...
GCCTGGCACCGTTGGGCATTCGCTACAACGAGGAAGAGAACATGAAGCGTTCCCCTGAACCGCGCCTGATCTCAACCGAGGATTCGAGCATTGCTGTGTTCGTCATCCCCACCAATGAGGAGAAGGCGATCGCCGAGGCTACCGAAGAGCTGGTGCGCGCATAACCGTAACCTTGTAGCACACGTATAAGCTGCTGACAAGCGAAGGCTGCCGCAGTGTGCCGTGTGCGTCCCGGTTTGAAGCCCGGTGTCTCCCCGCAGAAGGGGAGGCGCCGGGCTTTAAATGTATAAAGTTTTAGTGAATACCCCCGTACTATATTCCGTGGCAACTATGATTAAATATTCTTGAGAATGCTATTTTTATTTCTAAAAAATGAATACTTTATGGGTAAAATATTCCATTTTTTACGGTATTTTGTGGTGTAAAAGTAATAAATATTCTGCATATTTACACATTCTGTATGTTTCGTTATTCCGACTGGTGCGGTTCCCCTAAAGTCGCGGTATGACAGGGGAAAGCCGCCAAAAGCCCCCACGTGAAGGCCTGCTAAAAATATTTAGTGATACCGCACATAGAATGCACAAAACGCAAAAAAGCGAAGAATTATACTGCTAGACTAAAGGGGTCAGATGCGGCAGATAATGCATTAGGGCAGTATCCGCAAGAAAGCGGAACCCCCGACCTCGTTACACTTCATGTATTATCAGCGGCCGCAATAAAAAAGTAGCGCCGATAGATAAGAGAATACGGATGAATAACAATATTTCACGCCGCAAACTTGTGGCAGGGGCAGCGTGGTCAGCTCCGGCAGTGCTAGCCACCACCGCAGTCCCGGCGTATGCATCATCTACCGAGTGCCTGCCCGACCAGAGCAAAGGCGGGCTGAGAAAACACGAAAACTACGCGCAAGAACTCGTGTGGGACGTTCCCGCAGACGCCAAAGAACTGCACTTTGAAGTCACCGGAGCCGCAGGCGGCTCATTCAGCGACGACTCCACCGGCATCACCGGTATAGGCGGTGCGGGTACAACCGTTAAAGGCATCGTGCGCCTTAACGGCACCGGAAAATTCACCTTTATTGCTGGCGAAGGCGGAGGCTACAACCGCGGCAACAGCGTAAACCCCGGCAAAGGTTACGGCAACGGAGGCGCCCACGGGCCCTCCCTCACCGACAGGGCCGGTGAAAACGCTAAAGAATTCTTTGGCCCCACCGGTGGCGGCGCATCCGCCATCCTCTTTAATAACGAGCCCCTCGTGGTTGCTGGTGCCGGTGGTGGCGCTGGCATCCTCATTAACCAGCGCTCAAACGACAACCAAGACCTGTACTGGCAGATGAACGAGCCGATCTACGGCGGCTCGGGCGGTGAGAAAGCAAACGCAGCGACTAGTGCGGCAGCAACCTTCGTCAACGACACCTCGGCGGCCATCCCCGCCAACGGCGGTCAGGGCGGTGAGCCCACCGGAGATGGCGGCCAAGGCGGCCCCAACCCGGCGCTGCAGCTCCCCAGCGGCGGGGCTATCCACGCCGAATCATCCCAAGGGGTGAGCATCGTCAATAACACCATTGCGGGCCAGAAAGGCGGCAAAGCCGGCGAGGACCGCAAAGCTGACGGCGCGCAAAGCTCCGCACAGTACTCCAGCGTGACCCTTGGCGCTGAAACCCTCGCCACCATTGTGCACTCCGGTACCGGTGGAGGCGGCTACGGCGGCGGCGGGTCAGGGTCAGTGGCCGCACTGGCCGCATACCAGGGTGAAGGCGGAACCGCACCCGGCGTATCGGCCCCTGAAAAAACTAAAGACTCGGCGAAAAGTACGCCCGCAGAGGACCACGCCAAGGGCGAGACCAGCAAAGGTATCACCCGACCCACCGGAGCGTTCAGCGCGGGCGCATTCGGCGCAGGCGGCGGCGCGGGCGGCAGCTACGTGGATAAAACAGTCGAAAAAGGCATGATCGCGCCCGGAGAAAACTGGGGCGTGGTCGGTCAGCGCATCCACGGCGCCATTAAGTTCTGGTACTGCTAAACAAGCAGGACCAGAAGTTATGGGGGTGTAATGGAGCGAGTGTTGTAGTAGAGCGAGAGCGGTACAGGGTTGTAAGGTGCCCTGTATTCTTCGGAACATCCCCATAACTTAAAGGCTAGGGGCGGTTCCCGCCGGTGAGGTAACGAGCGCCGGCGGCGGGCCGCCCCTTGTGCTGTTCATATGCGGCCGCACCACACGCTTGAAACCGCGCACACCTAGTCGCACGGCACGCAGTGGGAGGCAGCGAATGCGTGCAGCTCACCCAGGGCTGCCCCGGCCCCAATGAGGGAAAGGCACCGCAGCTGCGTGGCGTACTCGCGGGCTAGCGCGGCATCTGACGCCGCCTCACCCTGCGGGTAGTGCAGAAGATCCACGCTCTCTGCGAGCTTATCGCTGCAGTACAGCGCGTACACGGGGTTAGGGTCAAGCATAAAATCGTACAGGTACGACAGCGCAATCAGCGCGTTCTGGGCCAGTACCGCCGCATCATCCGGCAGATCGTCAGTATCGGGAATGAGAGCAAATATTTTCTCACGAATACGCATATTCTCTGGTGGGGATGAGAACTCACCGTGCTCCAGATGCCCAAAAATCCTGCGCAGGAACGCATCGGCGTGCTCATAGCACCCCGGTGCCCGCCCACAATCAGCCAGTAACCGATCATAGGAGGCCACGCACCGAAGTATCCGCTTCACACAGCACGCACCAAACAGCAGCTGCTGTTCAGGGGCCACGGCGCGCAAGCGGGCCTCTATGCTGATTCTTTGAGCATCCACCCTTCTACCCTACCCGAGCGGCAGCACCCACCGCGCGGTCATGGCCGGACAACACACCCCGGCGCGGCCCACCCTAAAGTGCCGTGAGAGAGCCGCCAACCGTGTACCCGCCCTCAAAGAAACACGGTACAGTTGGGATAAAGACAAAAAGACACCAAGAACTGGACTACTGCATGACCCAGCACGGACCGGACCAGCCGAACCCCGCCAGCGGGGGCGGCCTGCCCAACGACCTCAGTCAAGGGTGGCTGCCCGAAGACAAACGGCAAACCCCCACCAGCCCGCTACCCGCCCCTAAATTCTGGGGATTTCAAAGCCTGCTGCCGTATAAGGCTGTCAACGGTTTGCGGCACCCCGGTGAGCTGCCCTGGCTCATTGCCGCCTACTCGTTTACCCTCATCTCGTACATTGGTCTGATCGTTTTCATTATCGAATCCTTCCTGCTTGTGATAGACAGCAGGGACTCCCTGGGGGATTTCGGTGATTACCCGCGTACCGGATCCGCCGAATACTACATGCAGGAGTACCTCCAACAGTTCGTGGTGCTGCTGGTGCTGGGGCCGCTGCTCATCTACATTGCGCGTGCCATACTCTACGCACAGCAGCGCGTGCGCGGCATCCGCATGTCTCCCACCCAGTTCCCTGAGGGGTACCAGATGGTCGTTGAGGCCGCCCGCGCCGCCGGTCTGCGCCGCGTCCCCGACGCCTACGTTATTAGCGGCAACGGCACGCTGAACGCCTTCGCCGCTGGCCACGGGTTCCGCCGCTATATTTGCGTATACTCCGACATGTTCGAGGTTGGCGGTAAAACCCGTGACCCCGAGGCGCTGCGCTACGTCATCGGGCACGAGGTGGGGCATATCGCCGCAGGCCACGTGAGCTATTTCCGGCTGCTGTTCACTAATAGTTTCATGCGGCTGCCCGTTGTTGGGCAGGCGCTTTCACGCGCGCAGGAGTACACCGCTGACAACTTTGGTTACCGCCTCTCACCCGATGGCGCCAGGGGAGGCATGAAAGTGCTGGCCGGCGGTAAGTACCTGAATAAGCAGGTGAACTTTGACGAGTTCGCCGACCGCGCTGTCACCGACGGGGGACTGGCCGTATGGTTCGTTAACCTCATCTCCTCCCACCCGGTGCTGACCTGGCGCGCCCACGCGATCCGCAACCGCCAAGAACCGGGGCGCCTCTTCTGGCGGCCCACCTACAACCCGCCCTCGGTGCCCGCGCTCATCCCCTCCTCCGAGCCGGTGCCGCTGTGGCCCGACCCGCTGCAGGCGGACGCATTTATGCAGGAACAGAAGCCTGCCTGGGAGAACTACAGCCTGGACACCGTGCAGCTGCACACCCCACCCAACCCCGAGGGCGCACCGAAGTTCGAGGGCACCCTATACACCGGGTGGCAGGATGCGGCTGCCCGCGCCGCCTACGCATCCCGGTGGGAACAGTACGCCGCCAGCGGCGGGCAGCAGCCCATGTGGCAGCCGCCCGGGTACGGCCCAGCACCGCAGCCGGGGCAGCCTCAGCCGTACCAGGCACAGCCGCAACAGTACCCGCAGCCGCAGCAACCCGCACAGCCCGGGCCGCAGCAGGGCACCTACGGATACTATGTGCAGCCTGGGCAGCAGCCCGGCGGTGCTCAGCCGGGTACTGCACAACCAGGTACCGCACAACCAGGCGGCGCTGGGCAGATGCAGCAGCCGTACGGCTACGGCCCCGGTTCGCAGGTTGCCCCGAGCCGCCCCGGTCAGTCGCAGCAGCCTCAGCCTGGGCGGGGCTACGGGTACTATGTGCCAACGGGGCCGGATAGCTCAATGGCACCGCAGCACGATGGTGAAAGCGCACAACAGCAGGCCCATAATACATACGGTATTGACCCGCAGGCAGGCTCTGAACCCGCCGAACCAGAAACCCCGGCTGAACAAACCCCAGTTGAACAAACCCCGGCTGAGCCTGACACCACGTGCTCGGACACCGACGCGCCCGCCGATACCGGCGACTTTGCGGGGGACTCCTGCGCAGACTCTGCCGCAGATTATGATTCAGGGTCCAGCTCGGACGTCAGTACGGATAGCGGGTCAGACTCCGGGACGGATTTCGGCTTTTCAACGGATTTCGGCGGATCCTCCACCGATTAAATATTCTAAAAACTGAATATAACGTTTTGCCCTGATATTGCGGGGCAGCGCGCGGCCGTCTTGCAGGTACTGTAAGGCGGCCGCCGCGTACCACAGCGCATAAGCGCCTCGGGTAACACCGGGCGCTCGGTACGGTAAACACGGCAGGGAAAGCGCCGCGTGAAGGCGCCGCAACCTGCAGGCGCACCGGTGCGTTCAGGAGCCCTAAGGCGCCTGGGGTGCGAGTAGAATGGGGTCATGCTCAGCAAACTCAAGGGAAAACGTCCCGATGCGCTTATTGTCATGCTCATCACCGCCGTGATACTGGCGATTTTTATCCCGGCACGCGGGGACTTCGCCGCATGGTTCAGCACCGGAACCAAGTTTGCTGTGGCGCTGCTGTTCTACCTGTACGGTGCGCGCCTTTCCACCAGTGAAGCCCTCAAAGGACTGGCGCATTGGCGGCTTCACGTCATGATTCTCACCTGCACCTTCGTACTTTTCCCCCTGTTCGGGTTGGCGCTTTACCCGCTGCGGTTCGTGCTTGGTGACGGGCTATACCTGGGGCTGCTGTTCCTGACGCTCGTGCCCTCAACGGTGCAGGCATCAATCGCCTTTACGTCCATTGCCGGGGGGAACGTGGCGGCGGCGATTGTCAGCGCGTCCCTCTCAAGTATTGTGGGGGTGCTTGCCACCCCGCTCTTAGCGATGCTGCTCATGAACAGCGACCATGTGGCGATCTCCGGCAGCGTGTTCCTCGATATTGCTATTCAGCTGTTCCTGCCGTTTCTGCTGGGGCAGCTCACCCGGCGATGGGTGGGGGAGTTCGCGAAGAAACCCACCACCAAGTGGCTCGATAAGTTCTCGGTCATGATGATCGTCTATTCGGCGTTTTCAGCCTCGGTGGTGCAGGGGGTGTGGACGCGCGTGGACTGGTGGCAGATTGTGCTGCTGGTGGTTATTACGGCACTCATGGTTGCGTTCATGCTGTGGGTGACCGATGTAATCGCCCGAAAGCTCGGGTTTAACCGTGCGGACCGCATCACCATCCAATTTTGCGGGTCGAAGAAGTCGCTGGCGGCGGGCCTGCCCATGGCGATTATTATTTTCGGTTCCGGCTCGCTCGGGTTATTGATGCTGCCGCTGATGGTATTCCACCAGGTGCAGCTGATGATGTGCACCTGGCTCGCAACCCGCTACAGCCGCACTCTGGGGTTGGCCTCCTCATAATTGGGTGCACCCACGGCGTGGATTCCACAATTTGAGAGGCTGCCTGCGCACCGTATATTTCGGAACCGAAATATGGTGCTGTTCTTCGCCCTGAGCTAGAAAATTCGGGGACTAGTCGTGCATTTTGAAGAGAATACAGGCAGAATAGGTATAAGCTTGAGTTAGGTTACACGCGCAAGCGCAGATAACAGACACACCGTCACAGTGAAGTGATAGAACTTCGGAGGCATACCTTGTCAGTGAGTGACAACGCTATGGGACGCTACTCTGGCGCCGATGCATGGATAGAGCAATACTTCCACAACAGCCCGGACACCGACCGCGAAGGCTACACCTCAGCGCAATTGGAGGCGCTAGCCCGCACACACCGTGAGCTGGCGCAGACACGCGCACCCGGCACCCCCCTGATTGAGGTGCACGATACCGAACATTCCACCATGGTGCTCATCGTAAATGACGACATGCCGCACCTGGTAAGCTCCATTACCGCCTATGTTTCCTCTGAGTTCGGCGGTATCGAGTCGATCTTCCACCCGCTCTTCGTGGTTGAGCGCGGCCCCGACGGTAACCTGCTGGTTGTGCGCGGCACCGGGGTTGATAAGCCTGTAGCCAGCGGCGACACCGCCACCTTGGGTATCCCCGCCCTGAAACTCTCAGAAGACGCCCCGCCCGGTTCAAGCGTGGCCGTGGAGTCGTGGATTGCGTTACGGCTGACCAGGCACCTGAGCGCCGAACGGGTTCAGACGCTGCGTGAGGGCGTGACGAAAACCCTCTCCGACGTGCACGCTGCTGCCCGCGATAACGAGAAAATGATCCTGCAGGTCAATAACATCATCACCTCCATGGATGCCCTGCGCGGGGTCACCCTTGGTGACGGGCAGGAATCGTTCAACGCCCACCCCGGCGGGAATGAGCCAGCCGCACGGGTGATTACCTGCCAGGAGTTCCTGCGCTGGCTGACCCGCGGGAATTTCCTGTTCCTCGGCGTGAAAGAGCGCGTGCTCACCTCGGGCGCTGCAGGGTTTGAGCTTGTTGACAAGCCCGGTAGTGCCTTGGGTATTCTGCGCTCCACCGAGGGTAAGCACAGTATCGCCCTCTCCGGGGAGGCACTGGACCGTGCTCTTACGCCCCGCCCGCTGTATGTGACGAAAGCGAACACCCGCTCCACTGTGGGGCGCACTGACTACCTCGACTATGTGGGGGTGCGCCGTTTCGATGCCACCGGCCGGGTGGTGGGCGAGTACGTCATCCTGGGGCTGTTCTCCCGGCAGGCGTACTCACTGCCAGCTGTTGAGACGCCGCTGATTCGTGAGCGGATCGCTATGGTCCGCCGCCGTCTAGGGTTCCACCCCGGTTCCCACTCCGATAAGGCGCTGATTGGCGCTATTGAAGACTACCCGCGCCTTGAGCTGATTCAGGCGTCGGTGGATTTCCTCACCGAAACTTTCAAAGGGATTATGGGGCTGGAAGAGCGCCGTAAAACCCGGTTGTTTTTGCGTGTGGACCGGTTTGACCGGTTCATTACCGCGGTCGTGTACCTTCCGCGTGATCGGTTCAACACCACCGTGCTTAACCGCATCCAGCAGGTGTTCCGTGAGGAGTTTGACCTGCAGGCCATCGACTACCAGATTTACCTCTCGTCGTCGTCGCTGGCCCGTATATTTTTCCGTATCCGGCTCTCCGACCCCGCGGCTGTGCCGGAAACGGATATTAGCGCTCTCGAAAAGCGGCTGCAGACGGCCACCCGCTCCTGGGCGGAAGCCACCGCCGCCGCACTTGAGGCGCTTAAACCCGGCATTGAGGGCCGCCGCCTGGCCGCAGCTTGGGCGGAAGCCGCACCCATGGCCTACCGTGCCGAATATGAAGTAGAAAATGCAATTGAGGATATCGTGACTTTTGAATCTCTAATGGCTGAGACCACTAAGCCCGCCGCTATCAAAGTTGAAAACGGCGCAGGCAACGTCACCCGCCTGAAGACCTACCTGACCAGTCCCCACACCCTCACCGAGCTTCTGCCCGTCATGCAGAACATGGGCCTGATCGTCGCCGATCAGAACCCCTCCGAACTCACCAGGGAAGACGGTTCACGCGTCTACCTGTACGACTTCGGTGTGGAATTCCCTGAGGGCGTGGACCCCGAGGAAGTCGCCTCGCTCTACGAGGATGCGCTGAACGCCTACCTGCTGGGCCAGCGCGAATCTGACACGCTCGATAGGCTGATCCTGGTGGAGGGCCTCACCTGGCAGGAGGCGAGCCTATTCCGCGCCTTTAACCACTACCTGATTCAGCTGGGTTTGGGGTACACCCCCTCGTTTATGTCGAACACCCTGCTGGCGAACTCCGCCGTCACCTTGCTGCTGGTGGACTTCTTCCACACCAGCTTTAACCCGAAGAACGGGCTCACCGATGAGGCTCGTGAGGCTAAGCGCGCCGAGCTGATTGAGCGCCTGCGTGAAGAGCTCAATAAGATCCCCACCTTGGACGCCGACCGCTACCTGCGGTCACTGACCCGTGTGATCCGCGCCGTGCTGCGCACCAACGCGTACCTTAACCGTGAATCCTTGGCGTTTAAGGTCGCCTCCGAGGAGCTCAATTTCGCGCCCCTGCCGCACCCCAAGTACGAGATTTTCGTGTATTCCCCGCGCGTGGAGGGCGTGCACCTGCGCTTTGGTGACGTGGCCCGCGGCGGTTTGCGCTGGTCGGATCGCCGCGACGACTTCCGCACCGAGGTGCTGGGCCTGGTCAAGGCGCAGATGGTGAAGAACGCCGTGATTATTCCCACCGGCGCCAAGGGCGGCTTCTACCCCAAGCAGCTGCCCGACCCGGCCGTGGATCGTGACGCCTGGATCACTGAGGGCCGCGAATCCTACAAGGTGTTCATCCGCTCCCTGCTGGATGTGACCGACAACCTTAAGGTGTCTGCTGACGGCACCGAGACCGTGGTACGCCCCGAAGGTATTGTGGCCCGCGACGGGGACGACTACTACCTGGTGGTCGCCGCCGATAAGGGAACCGCCGCATTCTCCGATACCGCAAACGCGATCAGCGCCGAGTACGGGTTCTGGCTGGGCGATGCGTTCGCATCCGGCGGCTCGGTCGGGTACGACCACAAGGCGATGGGCATTACCGCCCGCGGTGCGTGGGAGTCCGTCAAGCGCCACTTTGCGGAGCTGGGCCACGACTGCCAGAGCGAAGAATTCACCGCCGTCGGTATTGGTGATATGTCTGGTGACGTTTTCGGCAACGGCATGATGCTCTCGCAGAAGACCCGCCTGGTTGCTGCCTTCGACCACCGCGACATTTTCCTAGACCCGAACCCGGATGCGGCGATTTCGTTTGAAGAGCGCGTGCGCCTGTACAACCTGCCGCGCTCCTCATGGCAGGACTACAACCGTGAGCTGATTTCCGCTGGCGGCGGCGTGTACTCGCGCAGCGCCAAGTCGATTGAGATCACCCCGCAGGTTCGTGAAGCCCTGGGCCTGGGCGAGGACGTGACCGAACTGGCGCCCCCGCAGCTGCTCGCGGCGGTTCTGAAGGCACCGGTTGACCTGCTCTACAACGGCGGTATCGGCACCTACGTGAAGGCATCCACCGAGGATAACCTGCAGGTGGGCGATAAAGCCAACGACGCTTTGCGTGTGAACGGTAACGAGCTGCGCGCCAAGATCGTGGGTGAGGGCGGCAACCTGGGCTTCACCCAGCTGGGCCGTGTGGAGGCCGCCGAGAACGGCGTCATCATTAATACTGACGCGATCGACAACTCCGCCGGTGTGGAGACCTCCGACCGTGAGGTGAACATTAAGATCCTGGTGGACCGCCTGGTGACCGGCGGTGAGCTTGCCGCTGAAGAGCGCGCCGACTTCATCGAGTCCCTGCGGGACGAGGTGGGCGCTAAGGTGCTTGAAACCAATATTGAGCAGAACGTGCTGCTGCAGGGTGAGTTCCACGAGACGTTCCTGGGCATTAACGTGTACAAGCGCCTGATGCGCCACCTGGAGGCGAATGCAGGGCTGAACCGCAAGGTCGAATTCCTGCCCACGGACAAGCAGCTGCAGGCGCGTTTTGAGACGACCGGGCTGGGCTTGACCCGCCCTGAGCTGTCGGTGCTGGCCGCCTACGTGAAGATTTACCTCACGCACGCCCTGGAGCAAACCGATTTCGCGGACGACCCCTACCTGAGCGGGGTGCTGCGCGAGTACTTCCCGGCACCTTTGGTGGAGCGTTTCGGCGAGTACCTGGAATCACACCCGCTGCGTAAGGAGATTATCTGCACCCGCGTCGCCAACGAGATGGTGAACCTGGGCGGTATTACCTTCGCCTACCGTGTGACGGAAGAAACCAATGTTGGTGTGGACGCTGTGGCACGTGCCTTTATTGTTGCTCGTGAACTGTTCGAGCTTGGCAAGGCTGCCGCGCTGCACCGCGCACTGCCGGCCACCACCGCCCTGGAGGCATGGTACACGGTGCTGCGTGATAACCAGCGTGTACTGGACCGCGTGGTGCGCTGGCTGATTGCTGAGCGCGGCGTGGTTGCCGGTATCAGCATCGGCCAGATGCTGCAGAACTTCGGCGAGGTCGTCTCCCTGCGCCACAACCTGCCCGAATACCTCTCAGAAGCTTCCCGTGAGCGGGTACGCGCTAAGCGTGTGCTCGGTGAAGAGTGGGGCCTGCCGGAGGAGCTTATTGTCATCTGGATTCGCGGGTTCGAAGGTTACGCCCTCATGGACGTTATCCGTTCCGCACGGGACAACAGCCTGGGTGCAACCGAGCTGGCGCCGATCTATTTCGCATCCTACGACCGGTTCAAGGTGGATCAGCTGCTGGGCCTGATCAGCGAGCTGCCGCGTAATGACCGCTGGGAGACCCTGGCACGGCAGGCGATGCGCGGCAGCCTGTACGAGACCGCCGCCGAGCTGGCGATCTCTGTGGCCTCTGAGAACGGCAAGCATGAGACGCACACCCCCGCCGGGGCGCAGCTGGCGCTTCAGGAATGGGTTGAGAACCACCCGACCCGCGTGGGCAATATTGACCGTGTTCTCGCCGAAATCCGTGAGGCTGAACCGGCACCGGCCGGGCACCCGCGTCTGGCTGTGATTTCGGTGGCCCTGCGCACGCTCTCTAGCGCATCCTAGAGGCGTTACCGCCAGAATAAGGCCGAAAAGGCCCGGTGCTCCCACTCCACAGGGCGGGGGTGCCGGGCCTTTCGCTGTGCTCGCTCTGTCTCTGCCCCCGGTTGAAGAGATGTCCTGAAAGTGCACCGTAGGCTGGGAAGGTGCACCGCGCCCGCCTCCGGGTGGTGCAGGCCATAAAAAATGTGGGTTTTAATGTGAAACCCCACACATAGTGAGGAATTTATTGGTAATCTCAATTTGACGTACCACGGGGGTATGGGGGCATTATTAAACGTCTGGAGATTGTTGCCACAGGCGGTTAGCACGGTATTTTACACAATACGTCAAACAAACGTGGCGCGAATAATATTTCATTTTATTCGCCGTTAAGTAGAGATTTATATACACCACGCCGAAGGAAAAATACTCTAGAAATCAAGGTAAAACCCGCAATTACGCGGAAATAACCCCGACGATAAACACGCGCATTTATACCGGTTAATGAATACCATCCCGGTGTGCGCTAATATCATGTACAGACTGAAAGTTAACGTAAGCCTATACCTCGAGGACAACATGATGGAAAGGCCCGCCCGCAGCCGACTCAGACGCAGATAAAACAATATTTAGGCGAGACAAGCACCAGCCGCCAACACTACACACATTGCACGGTGCACCCACCCGCACAGGGTGTGAAGGTCTCGCTCGCAATCACCGTAGACTAGTACTATAACCAGCCACACCCAACCACTACCCCAACCACAAAGGCATATTCCCTTGGCACCCACCGACGCACAAGAGGACGCCACGCGTAAAAAACTGCGTCTTCTTTACAACTTTTTACTCTACGTATCGCCCGTCGCCCTGCTGATGGTCGTCTTCCCGGTTGTCACACCAGAGCTGGGCAAGTACCGTCTCGGCGACGTTCCCCTCGTACACGTTATTCTTGCAGCATCCATTACCGTACCCTGGCTCAGCCAGGCCGCCTGTATGCCCATCTACCGCGCCATCGAACTAGAGCATAAGCGGGTCGCAAAAAACCGTCAAGAACTCACCGAAAGACTTGAGACGGAACTCAAGGAAGGTACCGTCGAAAAAGTTCGCCAGCTCAAAGCCCTCCTCAAAACCCCCGCATACCAGCGCGTGAGCGACGTAGCCGCGTTCGCCCGCAACTGGCCATACATTTACCTGACCACCCTGCCCCTCATTATCCTCTTTGCGCTGCCGCTGATCTTCATCATGCACTGGAGCGCATCCGCTGTTGTCTCCTACCTCATACTCAGCGTGCTTAACCTCGCCTTCGCGCAGCTGCTCGTGCTGCCAAGCCTGGCTAAAAACCAGGTGGACTGGTTCTTCGCCTGGCTCGGGTACGCGGCGGCGCTGCTGTTCTTCCCCATCTTCTGGTTCCTGCCGCCCACCGCAGGCATTATTGTGCTGCTGCTGTGCCTGCGCAAGAATATTCGTCAGCTCAAAGTATTCAGCCGCACCCCCATTATTCATGTGGCCCAGGATGCGCTGCGCGGGTTCCTCACCGGCTCGGTGCTGTGGGCCGATAAGTACGTGCTGTTCGTCGCCGCCCACGGGCAGATTAACGTGGTCGCCATCTACATCAGCCTCATCCCGTGCGTGCTGGCCTACAACTACTTCTTTGTGGCCGAAGCAGACCGGGTGAACCTCGTCATTAAGAAACTGTGGAGCACCTTCGAAGAGAAACCCTTCGCCCAGGTCACCAACACCGCCAAAGAAGCAACCCACGTGTCGAACTACGCGATGGTTCGCAGCCTCACGGTCGCCATTTTCGCCTCGGTCATTACCGGGCTGATCATGCTCGTCGCCATCCCGCACGTGTTCCCCGTAGGGTTCGCCGGCATTATTGCCGCCGGGCTGTTCTTGGTGGTTACCCTGTGCAACTACCAGATCGAATTCATGGGCCTGTACCGTATCTCTCAGCTTATCGGTGTGGCGCACCTGGTGCTGGTATGCATCATCTTCGCCATTATGCCCAACGAGGGCGGCTACTTCCCCCTTATCCTGGGGGAGGCCATACTCGCCATTATTGCCTACACCTTCTACCGCCGCGCGTGGGCTTCGCCGGAGCATTCTCTCTTCTGGCGTCGCGCGCTCGCCTGGTAGCTTTCCCGCTAGGAACACCACATGCGAAACGTCTATGAACCTCTGCGCCGCCCAGCACCGGCGCCGCGCACCCCAGACCCCGACTACCCGGATGTCGATGTCGCTATCGTCATGGAGTCCACCTACCCGTACCTTAAGGGTGGGGTGTCGTCGGTGGTGCACGACATTGTCTCGGAGAACCCGGATCTGACGTTCGGGATTATTCACATCGCCTGGGACTCAAACTCCCCCCAAGAAGACCTCTACGGCGTGCCGGAGAACGTTAAATGGGTGCGTGTGATCTACCTGAGCATGGAGGAGTTTAAGGAAGAGTTCGCCCACGACTGCGACCCCACGCACCTGCGCATGAACGCGCGGCAGCGGAAAAAGCTGGTGCGGCGCATCCTTGAGGCGTTCTCCGCGCTGGTGAAGGGGGACATGAACCCGCTGTGGGACCTGTACGATGAGGGGATTAACCCGCGCACCCGCTCCTTCCCGCTGTTCTCGGTGGTGGGCAGCCGCGAGTTCATGGAGGCGATGGGCACCTGGGGGTTCCTCTCCGAGATTCCGCTGACTGAACTGTTCTGGAAGGTCCGCGATTTCACGTCTTTGCTGTACGCCCTGCTGCGCCAGAACATGCCGTACGCCCGCGTGTACCACGCACACACCACCGGGTACGCTTCGCTCATTGCGGCCGCCGCTGCGCGCGATTACGGGTCGAAGTTCCTGCTGACCGAACACAACCTGTATGTGCGCGATACGGCGAATACGAAGCTTGAACGCCCAATGGATAAGCCGGTCACGGCCGACTATAAGCTGTTTATGGAACGCCCGGTCACCTTCGACGAGCGAGTCTGGGTCACCTGGTTCGTTGAGATGGGCAGGTTCTGCTACCCGAGCGCCGATATGATCACCTACCTGTACCCGAAGGCCCTGGAGGAAGCGCGCGGTTTGGGTGCGCCCATCGACCAGCTGAACCCCGGCGATCGTGAAGACCACGCGATTATTTTGCCCAACGGTATGCTGATTGAGAGCGTGCACGCGGCCCTTGAAGCCCGCATGGCTGCGCGTATGAAAATCTTTGAGGACGCCCGCAACCACGTGTGGCGGTTCGTGTTCATTGCGCGCGTGGTGCCGATTAAGGGCTTGGCGGATCTGATTCGCACCCTGGCGCAGATGCGTGATGCCGGGATCATGAACTTCCATCTGGACGTGCTGGGCCCCACCGACCACCGCATCGACTACTACCAGCAGTGCCTGAACCTGATTGAGGATTTGGGGATGGACCAGTTCATCACATTCCATGGGACGGTGAAGGTGCGCCAAATGCTGGCGAACTACGACCTGCTGTTAATGCCCAGCTATAATGAGGGGCAACCCGTCGTGGCACTGGAAGCGATGGCTGCGTCTATACCGCTGGTGAGTACCGATGTGGGCGGCATGTCGCAGCTGATCGACGATATTTTGGACGCCCCCGACGGGAAAGAAATTGGTAACTGTGGCATCTTAACTGTTCCGGGGGATGTGACCGGTTTTGCCCGCGCCTTGCGCATCATTATGGAAACCCCTGGGCTGTATGAGCAGTATAGCCGTAACGCGTATGCGCGCGTGGAGAAGTTTTTCCAGTTGAGCCTGGTGATGGAGCATTACAACCGCATCTACCGTAAGCTTGGTGGGCTGCCCGCACGACCGTCAAAATATACTGAGGAATGATTAATAATACAGCTCTGCGGGCTGGTACGCCCGGCCGTTTTGGTGCGTGGATACGCTACGGTGGGGACCCTATCACCCGGAAACAGCTAGAGTTTGCTGTGCAGAACTATTCGGTTGCTATTCTGCAGCCCTGGGAGCAGGACGCGGCACTGTACCTGAAAAAGAATGCTCCGGATATGGTGGTGCTGGCCTATAAATGCCTCTCCTCCACCCGCTCCTACGAGCCGGGGCCCATCTACTCCTCCGGGGTCTCCTGGGATACGGCGCAGCAGGCGCTGCAAAACGGCAAAGACCTGTACGCCCGCCGTACGGACGGCTCACTCATTGAGTGGCGCGGCTACCCCCAGCACTACCAGATGGCGGTATGGAACCCCGACTACCGCTGGTACTGGATGGATTCGGTCGTCAAAGAACTACGTGACTCGCCATTTGACGGGGTGATGGGCGATAACGATATTGAGAGCGACTACTACGGGCTGAACCTGCCTATCCGCAACGTCGACTCCATGGCGACTGTACGCGCGGGCCTAGACCACCTGATCGAGTACGCGGGCGCCGAGCTGAACAAGGCCGGTAAGATTCTGGTGCCAAATATTGCCGAGGCCCGCCTGCGGTGGGGCAAATGGGAGGCGCACAGCGCCTACGGCGGCGGTTTTGAGGAAGTCTGGCTGGGTTGGGGTGCCCAAGAATTTCTGGACTCCACCTACGCCATGCTGCAAAGCCGCCACATTGGCCGCGGCGCCCAGGGGCAGGTGCGCCTAGCCTACGACGAGGGGCTTCAGCGCGCCGATCGGACAGCGCCGAAAGTGACGATCCTGCGCACCCCCTCCGGCGGCCCGAAAGCACCGGTGACGGGCACGGACGAGAACCTGCTGTACGGGCTGGCGGGGTTCTGGATTTTCGGCGGCGGGCGGTTCACGGGCATTGCCGCCACCGAACACGATAGCTACAACGGAACCCCGTTCTCCCCAGAAATGTCGTACGATCTGGGCACCCCCGCCGAGGCGGTGAAAAGCGACGGGGCGGTGCATGCGCGGGCGTTTACACACGGCTGGGCGGCCATTAACCTGGGCACCACCTCCCGCATGGTGCGTGTGCCCAGCGGGCTCAAAGACGCCGCCGGCAATACCCCGCCCAGCACGCTGACACTTCAGGCACACCGCGGGGTTCTCTACCGCAAGTAGGGGTCATGCGCGGGCGCTGCCCGACGGAATTATGCTGCACTCAGCAGGGTGCTGGGCCGCGCACGCCCGGTCATTGAGGCCCCAGGCGGGGTGCTGCGGGTAGGCAGGTTAAGAAACGGGTCGTTTTTTGCGGTGCGCATCGGTAGGCTGTTCAGTGAGTACCGGTTTGAGCGATTAAGGAGCGAACACGTGAATATCCTACTTTTGGACGGCGGCAAAGCATTCGGCCACTCGGCGGGCCGCCTGAACCACACCCTGCATCAGACCGCCCGCAGCGCCCTGCAAGCTCAAGGGCACCACACGCGTGAAACCGTCATTGATGAGGGGTACGACCTGCCGCAGGAGGTAGATAAGTTCCTGTGGATGGACGCGGTGATCTGGCAGATGCCCGGCTGGTGGATGGGCCCGCCGTGGACCGTCAAAAAATACATGGACGAGGTGTTCACCGCTGGCGCGGGTATGCTGTTCGCCAATGATGGCCGCAGCAGCGCCAGCCCCACCGAGGGGTACGGCACCGGCGGCCTGCTCACAGGCCGTCAGCATATGCTCTCACTCACCTGGAACGCACCCCTTGAGGCGTTCACCCGTGCCGGTGATTTTTTCGGCGGTGCGGGCGTGGATGCCGTATACCTGCCGTTTCATAAGGCTAACGAGTTCATCGGCACCTCGCAGCTGCCCACCTTCATCTGTAATGACGTCATAAAAAACCCGCAGGTTGAACAGTATATTGTGAACTATATAGCCCACCTGGAGAAGGTGTTCGGCCCGGCTTAGCGGTGCGGCCGAAAGACTGCGGGTGCCGCCAGTATTCCTGTAGCCCGGCGGGATTCTGCGTATTCAGCGGGTCAACCCCTGAGATAATGGAACGGTCACAGTTTTGACCGTGTAGAGGACATGTCATGGACGCCGCACAGTTCGGTGAGTACCTTCACCTGATAGGGTTTAAGCCCACCCGGTGCGACCTTACCGCACTGAAAACCCTGCTCACCCGGCACATGGCGGCATTGCCGTTTCAGACCCTGAGCACCGTCCTGGGCGAGCCCGTGCCGATTGATAGCGGCAGTATTTTCCGTAAGCTCGTTGCGCAGCGGCGCGGCGGCTACTGCTACGAACTGAACCTGCTACTACTTGATGCGCTCACCCTGCTCGGGTTTGAGGCCCGCCCGCTCACCGGCAGCGTCATCCCCAATAACCGGTTGGAGGAGGCTGGGGCGCGCACCCACATGTTGCTTCAGGTGACGCTTAAAGGGCAGCCGTGGCTGGTGGATGCGGGGTTCGGCGGGCTGGCCCCAACCGCCCCGCTGCTGCTTGAGAGCGAACAGACGCAGCTAACCCCGCACGGGAAGTACCGCCTAAAACCGCACCGGGACGGCCTGGTTTTATGCGCTGTCACCGGTGCCAAGCAGCAGCTGCTGTACACCTTTGACCGCCAGCCGCAGCGCCGCATTGACCTTCAGGTGGGTAACTGGTTCGTGTCCACCAACCCGCACTCGCCGTTTCGCACCCGCCTCATGGCGGCCCGCGCTGTTCCGGACGGCAGCCGCCACACGCTGCTGAATACCCGCTACACTCTGCACTGCCCGGATGGCTCCCGCAGGGTGCGCACTATCACTGATGCCGCGTCGCTGCTGGATGTTCTGCGCTCATGTTTTACCGTGAGCCTGCCGCAAACGGACGGGCTGCAGCGGCGCCTCCAGCAGTTTTTAGACACCCACAGCGATGGTGATGCCGGTATACAGCGCACTAGGGGAGAGGGGCAGGCACAAGAGCCGCATGTTTGATTTTTTCGTTAAAAACCGGTTGAGTCCGCAGGAATTAGCGGCTTTTATTGCCGTCGCCCTGGGCTGCCCGGCGGAGAACGTGCTGGCGGTCACCTCTAGCGAGCTGCAGGGCATCCCGCCGGTGGAGCTCAACGCCCTGCGCTGCCTGTGCCTGTACTGGCATGTAACGGGAGACGCGGCGCTGCTGGTGAGTCTTTACCGGGTGGAGGCAAGTCCAGAAGAGATCCAGGAGAAAGTGGCCGCTGCATCACGGGCCGCAGGGGTTGTGTGCTACGTGCCGAACGATAACTTTAACGGGTACCTGCTATGCGGTGAGGCAGAACCCGTGCAGGTTTACGAGGATGAGGCGGCATCATCCGATGAGGGCCTGCACCATATTTTCCGCAGGTGAAAGCATAACTATCTGCTGGTGCAACGTGCGTGCCGCCTAGGGGCAGGAAACAGCAGCGTACCCAGATCTTCCCTAGCCCCGCCGCCAGATAACTGCGTTCCCGCTCCCGAAGGTGACCTCATGAACACCAGCAGGCACGCTGAACTCACGGTCAAGACTGCCCGAATACACGCCGTTTGAAAGCCTCTGGCGCAGAATAATATTGACGCGACCGCCGTGGGTACGCACCGTCACCGCGCAAATCCCCAGTGCACTATTGCCCAGCAGCCCCGACAGCCTGATGCGTGCCCCGCCGTTGCCCTCTGTGACGGCCACACGGAAATCGTTGAGTTCTTCCTGCCTAACCTCCCGCGACACCCACCGGGTGCACGACGATAGTAGCCTCCGCACCCTGCCCGTCACGGGTGCCTTCGGGTATCCTGTAGCAGCGCCAGGTAGTCATCTTCAATATCCACCAGCTGCCGCCCGAGCGTGCTATCGAGCGGCCACGAATCAACCACCATCCGGCTCATGAGGGCGTGCGCGCCCGCGGCGGGTGCGGTGTGGTGCCGCAGGTGGGAGGCCATGCTGGTCAGCTGCTCCCGCATAAACATCAGCTGCTCTCGGCTCGTATAATCACGGATGCTGCCCGCGTCTAATATGCCGTCAATAAGGTCTATGGCGTTCACGATTCTGCCTGTGAGCGTTTCCGTGCCCATAGCTGACCTCCTTCGCGCGCTGCGGCGGATACCCACCAGAGAACGCTGCGGCGTCAAAAGAGCAGCCCAAGCCGTCTTTTGACGCCGCAGCACTTATGCCGTTACTCGTCGGTGCACCGCCGAGTGCGCAGGCCGCAACCTACTGTGCGGGGTATGAGGGTGCCTCTTCACCCACCAGGCGTTCCAGCACGCGCACCACCTGGCAGGAGTACCCGAACTCGTTGTCGTACCAGACGTACAGGATTGCCGAGTCGTCGGTGACGACGGTGGCAAGCGCATCCACCACACCTGCGTTACGGGAACCCACGAAATCGGTGGAGACGGCCTCATGCGAATCGGAGTAACCAATCTGGCGGCGAAGCTCACCGTTGAGGGCAACCTGGCGGAAGACTTCGTTCAGTTCATCCTTAGACCCGGCGGGCTTAGCCAGTTTCACGTTCAGAATAGCCATCGAAACGTCCGGGGTGGGAACGCGAATAGCGTTACCGGTCAGCTTGCCCTCCAACTGGGGGAGTGCCTTAGAAACAGCACGCGCCGCACCGGTTTCGGTAATCACCATGTTCAGCACCGCTGAACGGCCGCGACGGTCACCCTTGTGGAAGTTATCGATCAGGTTCTGATCATTCGTGAAAGCGTGCACGGTTTCCACATGGCCGCGTTCCACACCGTACACATCATCAAGAACTTTCAGTGCGGGGGTAATCGCGTTGGTCGTGCAGGATGCCGCCGAAAGAATCTTATCGTCGTCGGTAATGATGTTATCGTTCACGCCGAAGACGATATTCTTCATATCGCCCTTACCGGGGGCGGTCAGCAGAACGCGGGAAATGCCGGGGCGCTCAAGGTGCTGGGTCAGTCCCGGAACATCGCGCCAGCGGCCGGTGTTATCGACCAGAAGCGCATCCTCAATACCGTACTGGGTGTAATCCACGGTGGTCGGATCCGAGGAGTAGATGAAACGCACCGGCAGGCCGTTGGCAATAATGGTGTCGTTCTCGGCATCTACCGTAATCGTGCCCTTGAACGGGCCGTGCACCGAATCGCGTGCCAGCAAAGATGCACGCTTCTCAAGGTCGTTCTCGGTGTTCTTACGCACCACCACTGCACGCAGACGCAGGTTTGCCCCCAGCGATGAGGAACGCTCCAGCAGAATACGTGCCAGCAGGCGGCCAATGCGCCCGAAACCGTAGAGCACCACATCCTGCTGCTTAACGGTCTTGCCCTTCTTGCCAACCGATGCGCCAACCTGCTCGGGCAGCCACATGGAAAACTCCGGGGAGCCCGCATCAACATGCTGACGGTGCAGGGACGCAATATTGATCGAGCAGGGGCCAAGGTCAAGGTCGGCCAGGGCCCGGACCAGCTCAAGGGTGTGCGCGGGGTTCAGGGGCGTGCCGTCGATCTTCGCAGCGCCATCATGCAAACGCAGCATCTGAATTACGGATTTATTGACCAGGCTACGGCCGTGAATATTCAGCACCACGCCGTTCTCACGGTTAAGCTTACCGATGAGGGGGATCAGCTCCTCAGCCTCGGTCTCGCGGGCAATCCACTGTGCGTGAGTGTTTTCGGGAGTCGTCACTCTTGACCTTCTTCCTAGGTGGACATCGTCGTCAGTAATATACTCGCCGCACCCCGGGATGCCAGGGGCGGTTTGTACCGGTCTGTGCTGACCGCTTCACCTCAAGTCTAACGGGTAATTCTGGTTTGTGCGCTCAGAACCGCCTGGGAATACGCACATGTCACACGCCCATTTGTGGTACAAGCGCAACAACCCAAACAACCCCTCACAAAGAAGAGAGAAGCCACGGCAAAAACCCACAAAAAGACAGGTAAGAAGGTGGTGATTGCACCACGAGGCAGGCCCGCACACAGGTAGAATTGAAAACATGCTAACAGTGATCGGTGAAGCCCTCGTAGATGTCGTCCACAAACAAGGCGAACAAACCCACGCCTACCCCGGCGGGTCCCCCATGAACGTGGCGGTTGGGGTGAGTCGCCTAGGCCACGCCACCCAGTTCGTGGGGCACTATGGCACCGATGACTACGGCCGCGCCATCAGTGAGCACCTGGGGGCCTCCGGCGTGAACGTGCCATTTGCCCCCACCGCTGCGCGCACCTCCACCGCACAAGCCCACATTGGGCAGGACGGCGCCGCAGAGTACGAGTTCAATATTGACTGGTCGTTGGATGCGCTCGCTAACGAACTGGTGGAGCTTGCCTGCACCTCCCAGGCACTGCACACCGGATCCATTGCGGCGATGCTCGAACCTGGTGCACACGTGGTCGCCGACGCGCTCACCGCCGCCCGTGAGAGCGCGCTCATTAGCTACGACCCGAATTGCCGCCCCAGTATTGTCAGCGACCGTGCCGCCGCGCAGGGGTGGGCTGAACGGTTTGTGGGGCTCGCCTCTGTGGTGAAGGCCAGCGATGAAGACCTCACGTGGCTGTACCCCGACCGTTCCCTTGCGGAGACGGCACGCGCCTGGGTGGCGCTTGGGGCTGAGCTGGTGGTGCTGACCCGTGGCGAGAGAGGGCCGGTTGCCTACACCCGCGCCTACCCTGAGGGTATTGAGGAGCCTGCATACCGTGTGCAGGTGGCCGATACTGTGGGTGCGGGCGATTCGCTCATGGCGGCGCTCATCTGCAGCCTGCTCGATCGCGGTATCGCTGGCTCAGGTGCGCGTGCGAAGGTGGCGGCGCTTGAGCGTGAAGAGATTTCTGAGCTGCTGCGTTTCTCGGCGACCGCAGCCGGTATTACAGTTTCCCGATCCGGGGCGAACCCGCCAAACCGCCACGAACTGCTTGCCGTGCTCAACGGCTAAAGATCCGCGTTATAGCGGGCTAAAAACCTTCATTCCGGATACAGAATATAAGGAGAGTAGCTATGCCCGACTACACCCCCACCAGCCACGCACCCCTGCCCCGCGACCCCTACGAGGGTTTGACGAAACTGCCCGAATTTACGCTCACCTCCACCGACATTACTGATGGCGGTACGGCACCGACAACAATGCTGTCGGCGCTGTTCGGCGTGCCCGGCGGACAGGACCTTTCGCCGCAGCTGTCGTGGAGCGGCTTCCCTGCAGACACTAAATCGTTCGTTATCACCTGCTACGACCCCGACGCCCCCACCCCCAGCGGGTTCTGGCACTGGACCATATCAAATATCCCGGCTGCTGTTACCTCTCTTGAGGCGGGTGCCGCCGCACCGCACGGTGCGCTCACCCATCGCAATGACGCCGGTGTTCCCGGGTTTTTGGGTGCGGCACCTCCGGCGGGGCACGGGCCGCACCGGTACATTTTCTGCGTGACCGCCGTGGACGTACCCGAACTTGAGGTAGACGAGAACACCTCACCTGCCGTCGTGAACTTTAAACTCTTCTTCCACGGCATTGCGCGCGCCTTTTTGACTGTCACCTACGAAGAAAACTAGCCGTTACCGCATGATTAGACTGATCGCCAGTGACCTTGACGGCACGCTCATTGGGAAGGATTTCCGGTTCCGCCCCCGCACCCTGCACGCCCTTCAGGCTGCGCGGGCGGCGGGCATCCAGATCGTGTTCGTGACCGGACGCCCCAGCCGCTGGCTCACACCCATTAGGGAACAAACCGATTTCGACTCCTACGCCATCTGCTCGAATGGGGCGGTCATCTATCACCTGGGGGCTGACGAGGTGGAAGCTGTGAACGGGGCCCCGGCGCATGCTATCCGCAGCGCCCACGAGCTGCTGCAGCCGGTTTTTCCCAACGCCACATATACCCTTGAAACCGTCGATACCGTCTACATTCAGGGCCCGTATGAGGGCGGGGAAGTGCTTGAGGGCGCGCGTGTGGTGGAGCAGCATCTGCTGGGCGCGCTAGACGGGTTTGCGGGGGAGCAGGTGATTAAATATTTGGTGCACGTGCCCGGCATGGACCCGGATATTCTGCAGGCGCGTGTGGCGCAGACCGTGGGTGAGCTGGTGTCGGTTACGCGCGGGGTTGTGGGTGAGCCGCTGATTGAGATGGGCTCGAAGACCGTGAATAAGGGGTACACTCTCGCCCAGTTTGCCGCACGGCACGGTATTGAGGCGCACGAGGTGATGGCCTTTGGTGATATGCCGAATGACGCCGAGATGCTGTGCTGGGCGGGCCGCGGGTATGCGATGGCATCCGGACAGCCCGCACTGATCGAGAAGGTGGGGCGCACCTGCCCGCCCTTCGGGGAAGACGGCGTGGCGCAGGTGATCGAGGCAATGCTTCAGGAACACGAAGAGGCAGAGCCCCGAACGGTGTAGCCTTCGCGCGGCTGCGCGCCGTACGGTCTCATCCAAATCCTCATCTAAATTTTTGCCTCTCATCTAAAAATTTTTGGATGAGAGGCGTATTTTTTGGATGAGGGAGTCGTCGAAAGCGCGTACTGGGCATAAAACGGTTATCTATATAGAAATAATTCTTTCTATTATCGCTTATACTAGAAATAGTTCTTTCTATATGAGGGTATGGAGATTATGGCGTATATTCCCACCAAGGTGCGCCGCGCCGCGCGGACGATCGGCGAGCAGTTGCGCATCCAACGCAAACTGATGGGTCTGACCGCGCAGATGGTCGCGGAACGTGCAGACATTACGACCGTGACCCTGCGGCGCATTGAGCAGGGCGAATCGGTGCGTACTGACGTGCTTTTTCGTGTGCTGCGGGTGCTCGGCATGCTGGATGCGGTCGTCACCGCCACCGACCCGTATCTCACGGACGTCGGCCGCCTGCGTGCCAGCGAAAAACTACCCAAGTCGGTGCGCATCCCCAAAAGCGAAATGGGCTGGTAACTATGAGTGAAACAGTGCAGGTTACTACAGTGGCAGGCGACCGTGAGGTAATCGCTGGTCGTCTTTTCATCAACCGTGGAACCGGAGTATTTCACTACGATGCAGCATATCTAGCGAACCCTACCGCCTATGCCCTTGCCCCATCGCTCCCTCTTGTTGCTGGTGCACAGCCCCTTGAAGGGTTGGGCGGACTGAGCGACTCTGCCCCTGACAGGTGGGGACGTAAACTCTTGCAGCGTGCACGAAAACGCACCTCGCTCAGTGAGTTCGACTATCTTCTGGGGGTAGATGATGCCGGACGGCAGGGGTCTTTACGATATTGGATAGACGATACCCCGTTAAGCTCCGATGGTACGGGTATACCCCATGAGCTGGATTTGCCCGAACTACTGACGACAGCGGATGCTATAGAGCTTGATCCGTCTGCCGTAGATGATATTCAAGCGCGGCGCCTTTTCCGTGCTACCGGCTCGCTTGGCGGCGCCCGCCCAAAGGCAAATGTGCTGATCAACGGCGAGTTGTGGCTCGCAAAATTTCCTAAACCTGTGGGTGATGAGTGGGATCTCATGGGGTGGGAGTACACTCTCAACCGCCTAGGTGCCGATCTGGGTATTATCGTGCCGCAAGCGCGCCTGCTGGAAATTACCGATATTAATGGGGAAGATCGGCATATCTATGTGGCGCGTCGTTTTGACCGCCTGCAGGACAAACGGCAGCGCATCCCCTATATTTCTGCGATGACGGCATTGGAAGCGTCAGACGGCGAGGGTGGGGACTGGGTCGATGTGGTGGAATACGCCCGAGAAGAAGGTGCAGATACCGAGCAGCTGTGGAAGCGCGCTATGCTTGGGGCTCTGGTGGGGAATACCGATGACCATTTGCGTAACCATGGGTTTTTGCGGTTTGGGCGTGAATGGGGAATAGCTCCGTGTTTCGATATGAATCCAACCCCTGACGGCGATACCCATCAGCTGGCTCTCTTCGGGGATCCCTCGTATGAACCTTCTGCGCTTGTCTCTAAAGATTCGCTTTCTCTTTTTGGAGTATCTGAACAGGATGTGCATGGCTGGCTGCGAACTGCAGCTCCTTTGCTGGAACGTGTCCCGGAACGCGCTCGCGGCTATGGGGTGGATGCGCCCAGCGTCTCTGTGATGCGCCCGCGTTTTGAGCGTGCAACACAAGCGGTGCGGGGGCTAGGCAGCTGAATATTTTTGGCTCGCATCTTTATAAAGCTATATAAAGCTGATGGGGTGGTGTGTACAAGGGAAGGAGCACACATGCCTAAGAGTTTAGCGACCGAAGAGTTCATCACAGGTGTTCTGCACGATACT
>ERZ773049.463-NODE-463-length-25193-cov-15.118386_pt1 | contig 25193 bp, 24 predicted proteins | sample MGYA00580633_ERZ773049 | MGnify/ENA primary metagenome ERZ773049 (study PRJEB29015, sample SAMEA2737991) | human oral metagenome | biome: human oral; feature: human-associated habitat; material: dental | place: China | collected 2066 ...
TTTTTACGAGATTGCAAAAGGCTAGGGCATTAAATTTTAAAAGCTCTTTTGCGGCGCAGCGCGGCAAAAAGCGGCTTGCATTTTGGCGTCGTCACAGGCGGTGCCCGCCGCCCGTAATCTATAGAAGCGGCGCAAGGAGAGCGCGTTTAAATTTGGCGCCGAGTTGCGTTGCCATAGATAGAGTGCCTGCCGCGCGAGCTAAAGGTGGCGCAATGCTAGCTAGCGTTAAATTTAGCGCCGAATTGCGTCGCTGCAAAGATGCTAGCACGCCCGGTTTAGGAAACGATGCTGCCGCGGTGCGTTGGTCTTTAATAGGCTAAGCTGCGCTCAAAAGCGTCGCTAAATTATCAAATTTATGCACACGGCGTAAAGATACAGACTCCAAGCGGCGCTTTTGGGTACCGGTAGATTATTGAAGTAGGCCTAATGGATAGCAAAAGCGGGCTTGGCTCCGCGGCAGATCGCGAAGCGCGCCTTAAATTTAGCCTGCTTGCCGTGCTTATTTGGGTTTTTTGCGTTCATTTTGGCGGATTTTAATCGGCCCGTGTGCCGAATGCGCGCTCATGCACGATACCTGCGTGTTCAAAGAGCTGCGATCGGATAGTATAAACGCCGCAAAATTTTATCTCATACTTCGGTCTTTAAATTTAAAATTTAGCCCGCAGAATTTGATTGCGCCGAAATTTTGATGCGGATCGCGCTAAAGGCTTCAACATAAATCGTCGCGGCCGATAAAATTTAATTCGCGTCGTTTTGCCGCGATAAAATTCTATGAAATTTTTTGAATGGTGGCTGCAAAATTTCAAGCCGTTGCGCGCCTTGCGGCGATGCTAAAATTTTGACGCAATAGAATTTTGCAGCGGAATTTTACGCCGCGCAGCGTATCCGCTAGAGAGTGTTTGAGCGATAAAATTTTAGGCAGAGCTGCGGGCAAAATTCTAAATCCAAAGTAAAATTTTGCCCGTCAAACCTACTGCGCGACTACTTTATCGATCCAGTTAAAAAGCTCCTCAAGATCGTAATCGCCGCCGTGTCCTTGCCCCCAAGGCACCGCAAAATCGACGTTCTTGCCCGCATTTTGCAAGCTAAGCGCCAAAATCGCGGGGATCGCAAGCGCCGTATCGCGATCGCTCGCGCCGTGTCGGATGCGGTAAAATTTCGCGCCGTTTTCGTTGCGCACGAAGCTCATCGCATCCATCATCTCTACGAGCTGCGCATCCGCGATCAGCACCCCTTTGGCGGGGTCATTCATCGCGCCAAAATCCGTAAAATGCGCCGCGTTAAATTTGGCGCCGCCGAACAGCTCGTTTTCGGGATTTTCAAGCGCGAAGCCGTCGAATGCGGGCGGGGTCTTGGCGCGCGGCTCGGAGGTCGCGTAGCCCCAAAAGAGCATATGCGATTGCGATGCGTCGTCCTTGATCTTTGCAGCGAGGTATAGGGGCGCTTTCGCGCGCGGATTTTTCGCCGCAAAATTAGCAAACGAAGCCGATATGAGCCCGTTTATGTAATCTTTGAAGCTGCCATCGCCGTTTTTATCCAAGCTTAGCGCGCGGCCGCCTCCGTCCTTTAAGCTTAGCGAGTTCAGATAGGCGGGGAATTGCGCCTTTAGCTCGTCTGAAATTTTAATCTGCGCTGCGCTTAGTTTGCCGCTTAGCATCTTACGAGCGGGCTTTGCGGCGCTTTGATTTGCGTCTTTTTTGGAATTTGCTTTTAGATCTCCGCCGCTAGAATTTTCGCCGCGCTCGTTAAACCCCGTCGCATCAAGGCCGCTAAAATCCATCTTTTCATATTCGCTCTGCGCGCCGAACATCCACTCATACGCCGCGTCCGCGTGCTTTAGATTTGTGATCGGGCAGTATACGGACGCCGCGTAAATTTTATCGCTCGCCTTCGCAGCGCCCAGCTCTTGCAGATACGGTTCGTACGCAGCCTCGTCTCCGCTCGTGCCCAAAAGTGCCGAGAGCGCTCCGCCCGCGCTCGTGCCGTTTGAGATGATCTTGTTCGCGTCCCCCGGCATCACCGCGTCGTTAAATTTCAAATACCGCACGGCCGCCTTTAGATCGACGATCGCTGCGGGCGCCTTGCCGATATAATCGCCGGTTGCGCTCTTTAGCGTGCGTCCGCGCGCTGCGGGAGCGGCTACGACATAACCGCGCGAAAGCGCCGTAGCAATCGCGTTTGGTTTGCCGCTTGCGTCTATTTTGACCTCGCCCGCTTCGCCCGGCATGTAGCCGCCCACGCCGTTTGGTAAAAATATCGGCGCGCTCGCGGCGTCAAATTTGCCGCTCTTGCGCCCCTCAAAATACTGCTGCGGGATGAAGATATTCATACTCTGATAGTGCGCGCTTACGGGTCTAGCGACATAGATTATGTTTTTATAGGCGCGAAATTTTATCTTTTTGCCACCTACGATTACGCTTTCTTGCGTAAAATTTGCGGCGTTAAATTTCAGATCTATTTGCGCGCTCTGCGTCGCCGCAGCCTCGGCGTTTAGGCTTAGCGTGCCACAAAGTATCGCAGCGCCTAAAGCAATGGATTTTTTACTCATTGCCGCCTCCTTTCTATTTTGATATTGCCGCTTTTTAGCCATTCAAGCAGCTTAGTGACAAAGCTAATTTTAGCAAAACTCGGTGAATACTTAAATCCGCTGCGCGCCTAAATTTTGAAATTTAAACGCAAAGGCATCTGCAAGTTGAAAGGAATTTTAAACTCGAAGTGTTATTTTAGTGGGCATTTGCGGTCCGCCGCCGTAAATCCGGCTGCATTAAATTTCGCTCGTTAATTCATAAGCTTGAGCTGCGTTTCGAAGGCGGATTTGGGGTAGAGGCCGATGAGCTTTTTAACCGCTTTGCCGTTTTTATCGTAAATCACCGACGTAGGGGTGCCGAAAATGCCGCCTACGATGGTTTCAAAGTATTTCACCGAGCTCGCGCCACTGACGCTTGGGAATTTTATCCCCTTTTCGCGAGCGACCGCGGCATCTGCTTCTAGCCCCTTGCCGTCGCCCAAAACGCCGATGATCAGCGCATCGCCGCTAGCTTGTAGCTCGTTTAGCACCGGTACTTGGGCTTTGCACGCGCCGCAGCTGCTGGTGTAGAAAAACAGCACGAGCGGCTTGTCGTTGCCCTCGATCTTTAGCGTGCGCTCGGAGGGGTCGAATTTGGAGGCAAGCGAGGTACCGTCGCTGCTTAGATGGTGCTTCCATCCGTCGCAACCTGCGAGCAGCAGAGCAAGCACGGTGGCAGCAACTTTTAAATTTAAAAATTTTATCATCTAAAACCCGCCTTCGGGCGCGCTAAATCAGCTTTTAAATTTGCGTTTGAAATTTTAAAATTTACGGCGCGATCCTTGTCGGAATTTATATCGCGGTATGCGTTGAAATTTATGTCTCGATACGCGCTGAGGCGTATGTCGAGACCCGCATCGAAATCTGCGCCCGTAGCGTTTCGGTTTTTAAAATTTAGACTTTTAAAATTTCGGCTTTTTAAATTTTTACCCACTCCGCTTGGCGTCGCATCGGAGCTTGATCTTTCGAGGCAAACGGCTTCGGCGGGACGTGCGCAGCAAAGAGCCGCGCCTGCTAGCGCGAGCCTTAGGCGGATCCAAAAAGAGCGCGCGGCGCAGGCGGTGAAATTTTTAAATTTTAACGTAGCTTTATTTTTCATCATGCGAGCTAAATTTTACGCACCGTCATTTTGCGCGCCCGAATTTTTACCACCTTGATTTTCGCCGCTTAAATTTTCAGCGCTCCGATCTTCGCCACCTAAATTTTGCGAGGCGGGATTTTGTTCACTCGCAGCTTCGGCGCTAGAGTTTTGCGAAGCGCTTTTGTTTGGATTGCGATCTGAAATTTTATCTTGCGAGCCGAGATTGTGCTTCATCGTGCTTTGATCCAAAAGCTCTATTCGATCGAGCTTGCCGTGTCTTAGGCGTACCACTTTGTCGGCGAATTTACCGAGCTCTTCGTTGTGCGTGACCAAAAGCAGCGTCTTGCCCTCGCTGCGAAGCGTCTGAAAGAGCTGCAAAACCACGCGCTCGTTGGCCTCGTCGAGGTTGCCCGTAGGTTCGTCGGCGATGATGATGTCGGGATCATTGATGAGTGCGCGCGCGATGCAGACACGCTGCTGCTCGCCGCCGCTAAGCTCGCTAGGGCGGTGCGTGATGCGGTGTCCGAGCCCTACTTTCTCAAGTGCTGCCTTGGCGCTGTCCTCGTCCACGCAGCTGTGGTAGTATTGATTTAACATAACGTTTTCGACGGCCGTTAGATAGGGGATTAGGTGAAACTGCTGAAACACGAGACCGATCTTTTTGCGGCGAAATTCTAAAATTTGCTCGTCGTTTAGCGCGCTCGCGTCGGCTCCGCCTAGGATGTATCTGCCTGCGGTGGGGGTATCCATCAGGCTTAGGATATTTACGAGCGTGCTCTTGCCGCTGCCGCTTGGGCCCATTATGCTGACCCACTCGCCGCTTAAAACGTCGAAGCTGATATTATCGAGTGCCTTGACCTCGCCGAAGTATTTGCAGATGCCTTCAAATTTTAAAATTTCCATGTCATTCCCTTAATAGATTCGCTAAATTCGGATTCAGCGCCTTTTTGATCGGATAGTAGCTTGCCGCGAGCGCAAAAATCAGGCTCAGCGCGACCGCCGCAAAGAGGCTGATTAGCCTAAAATCCACGCTACTTGAAAATATCAGATGCCCCAGCAAGATCGCGAGCAGGTATCCCACGAATACCCCCACTAGCGAGCCTGCGACGCAGACGGTTAAAATTTCGCTCAGGATTAGGTGGAGCAAATTTTGCTTGCTCGCGCCGATTGCGCGGATGAGCGCGAACTCTTTGATGCGCGAAAGCAGGATCGAGCTAAGGCTCGTGTTGATGCAGACCGAGGTGATCAGAAGGATCGTAATGCCGATAAGAAGCATCAAAAGCTTGATTTTATTTAAGATGATGCCTTGGGTCTTGGATACCTTGCCGATCGGCGCGAAGCTCATCTGCGCATCGCTTAGGCTCTTTGAAATTTCGCTTAGCTGCTTAAAATCGCCGCTTACGATCGCTTCGGCGTAGTTTACCTGCGCAGGCTGATTTAAAATTTTTTGCGCCAGCGGCAGCGAGATTAGCAGCATGCCGTCCTCTTTCTGCCCGTCATAAACGATGCCTTTTATCTTTACCTTGCTCGTTTCGTTTGAGCCGATCGGCGTGATCTCGATACTATCGCCGAGCTTCGCGCCCAAAAGTTTGGCGAGATCCTGCCCGATGAGTGCGTTTTTATCGTCGAAATCTACGCCTATAAACGAGCCCTCTTTAAGATCCAAAAACGGCATAGTATCGCGCAGAGAGGAGAAATTTACCCCCATGATGATGCCTGAATTGACGCCCAAATTTGCGCTGCCGAAAAGATATTTATTCGCGCTTTTTAGCGCAGGAATTTTGGCAAATTTTGCATCAAGCGCCGCTTCGTCCATATGGGAATTTTCTAAATTCGCAGGGCTTACGATTAAATTTGCGCCGTAGCTGTTTAACTCGCTGGCAACCTTTTTATCGATGTCGGCATAAATATTTACGAACGCCGCGCAAACCGCGCTGCCTAGCATGATCGCGACGAAAATCACGAAGCTGCGGATGCCACTGTTGATGATACTTTTAAAGATCGCGCCTCTAAAAAACGCTCCGTTATTTCCTGCCATAAAGCACCTCCGCAGGCAGTAGTTTGATCACTCCGCGTAGCGGCAAAATCGAGCCGATGATACAGATGAGAAGTCCAAAGACGATACTAAGCGGAAAAACCATAAGCGAGACGCCGATAAAGGAGCCAAAAATTTGATACGCGATCGCCCAGCTAAGCGCGTAGCCCACGACTGCGCCCACGAGTGAGCTTGCTACGCAGATGACAAAAATTTCGGCGGCGAACTGGATATAGATCATAAAGTTGCTCGCTCCCAGCGCCTTAAGCAAGCCAATCTCCTTTTTGCGCTTGTAAATCTCGCTGCTTAGCAGGCTTGTGATGCAGATGCTTGAAATTAGCAGTGACAAGATGCTTACGACGCCCATTAAATTTTGAATTTTTTTCGTGATGCCACTTTGAGCTTCGCTGACGCTAAGCACCGCCTTAGCAGTTGCGTTTGGATACTCCTCGGTGATCTGATACGCAATGGAGCTTACGTAGGCTGAGCAATACCAGGTGTCGTATTCTGTGGCGTCTAGATTATCGAGGCTCCTTCTTGCCTTTACGGACAGATCGTCTTCGGGGATAGTCATGGCGCTAACTTCTGCCTTGGCGATTAGGCCCTCTTTGTGCGTTAGCTTTTGTACCAGAGATAAATTTGCGATCAGCTTTTTGGCTTCATCCTCCGCGCCGTGCAAAATCCCAACGACTTTAACCTCATAATCTCCAAGCTTAACCGTATCGCCGATCTTTAGCCCAAGCGCGTCTCCTGCAAGCACCTCATTCTCGGCGCCGTCTTTTACCCACTGCCCCTCTACACTCCAAAACGGATAGAGCGAGCGCACGCCAGATCTGAAATCAGGCTCATCGCTAACGCCCACGTCCTTTTCAAAGTAGGTCCCCACGACGTCGTAATCTCCCGCGCGGGTAGTTAAAAAGGGCGCAAAGGCGGTGATATTGTTGCGCCAAAAAATTTCTTTGATCTTATGCAGCTCGCTCTCTTTTAAGAAATCGTCATTCTTAAGCGGCGAGTATTCGCGCCCGCCGATCTCGATGCTTAGGCTTTGCGAGCGCGGTAGTACTACGATATTTGAGCCGTAGCTGCGTAGCTCCTTAGCGACCTGATCGCCGATTTTTAGCGTGATATTTAGCATGCAAGCGATCAGCGAGACCGATAAAAATATGGTCAAAAACGCTAGAATTTTGCTATCCCTGGAGTTTAAAATGGAGGATTTGATGATACGTAAAAACATTATTTAAGCTCCTTTAGCGTGCCGTTTTCATCTACATAGCGCTCGGGGTGTGCGGTAAAGGCGTTTGCATTCGCTTCGCTTTCAAAAAAGTAGGTGCGTCCGTAGTAAAGATAGCTAAATTTAGAGGTGTTTAAAATTTCTTTTCTACTGACCGGATCGATCACCTTTTTATCCACAATCTCCGAGAAATAGGACGCGCCGTCTTCAATCGTCTTAAGCGCGATGACGATATTTTGCCCCTCTAGCTTATAATCCAGCGGGATCGGATTGCAGCCGCCAAGCTTGCCGACGCTCGGCAAAAATATCCGCACGTTGCAAGCGATGCAGATGAGCTCGTCGCCTTTTTTGATGTAGCCCATATCGCCGCAGATCGAACACGCGTCAAAAACTGCGACCGGGGCAAATTTGTCCGTGAAGCGGTTTAGTAGAAAAAACCTAACCTTATGCCCGTCGTCGGTTACGTAGGCAAAGCGGTGCAGCTTGCCGTCCTTTACGATGTTTGCATCGATTATGAATTCCGCGCCTTGCGGCTCGATGATCTTAGGCTCATCGATCGTAGGCGGTTTTGAAGCGACCAAGATATAATAAAGCCCCAAAAAGCTGATTAAAACCCCAAGCGATAAGATCAGGCTAAAATCTCTAAAAATGGCGAATCTGCCCGCTTTAACCTCTCTAAATTTTATAATGTCCGCTTCGCGAGGCACTCGACTTGGCGCACGAAATGCCGTAAGCAGCGCAATTAGCGCGGCTATAAGACAAAGAGCTAGCGTCAGATAGGAGTTGTTGTAGTGGATGATTTTAGCGATGACGCTTAGAAACTCGGACGAGCCGATCGCGTTTGAAAGCCCTTCAAAACCCTTCGCAGCTAGTGCTTTGGGCGCGTCTGCCTGGCGCAGATCAAGACCTAAAAAGCCGATTTTAGCAATAAAGGCAAACGCCCACGCAAGAGCGAACGACGCCAGCTTTGCGCCTCTGCTCGCGCGCGCTAGAGCTGAGCGATAAATAAAATAGAATAAAATGAGCGCCAGTGCACCTAAAACAGCCATAAAGAGGTTGGTTAGGCTGAAGCTATCCAGCAGCTCGCCGGAGAAAATTTTAAAATTCATCCCTATGAAGCGGTATTCAAATCCATACGCGCAGCCAAGAGCAAAAATAACTGCAGCGGTAAGATAGAATCGCTTAAGCCTAAACGCAAACAGTAGCGCGAGCAGCGTTAAAAGTGCGAGCGCGTCAAATATAATCTTGCCTGTATCGGCGTTTGCCGAGCGCGCAAATGCGCTAAAGCACAGCGCCCCAAATACAACTCCTAAAAGCGCGGGCAAAAACGATGCGCTGATAAAGCGCCTGCTGCCCAGATACGCGCTTAAAAATGCAAGCGGAAAAAGAGCCAAGCTAACGTGATAAAAAAATATCGTCATTAAAAATCCTCATCGAGCCTAATGCGCGTAAATCGCCTATAATTGCTTAAATTTTAAAACCTACGCCATTTTGTAAATTTTAAAATTTCAAATCAGCCCGCAAAAAATTCGCAACGGCAAGAGCCGCCCGCAAAGAGAAATTCGCCTCGCTCTTGTTTTGGTTTTATCTCGCCCTTGCAGCGCGCTAAATTTTAAAATTCTAATTCTCTTGAAATTTTAAAATTTTGCCGCAGCTAAAAAGATTCGTAAGCTTAAACGCATTAAAGCAAAAACGATGCGCTTTGGCTGCGGCGTAGCGGCTAAATTTAAATGGGCTAAATTTGACCGCCTTAAATTTAAAGAGCGCGGTTAGAATCCAACACCCTTAAGCTCCGCCGAAACCGACTCGGCGGAGCTTGCTATAATTTACTCTTTAGGAGCGCCAGTGTATTGGAAGGTGTATTTAACCGAGAACGGCTCCCACCATTTGCCTACGCCTGTCGCTTTGTCCGCGTGGCGGCCGAATCCGTTGACGCTTGGATTTTCGATATTATAGGTTAGCTCGTAATTGCCCACGCCGTTTACCATTTTGATATTGGCGCCATAGTGAGGGCCGTCGCTAGCTACCATCGGCATGAAATTTCCCTTTTGAATCTTACCTGTGTCTAGGTTTTTAAGCACGTAAGCGATCTTTAGGTAAGGGATCCACTCGCCCTCACCAAATCCGTTTGCGTTGCCTTTGATAGCGTGGATGTCCGCCTCTAGGTGGATGTCCGCTTTGCTAGGAGCTAGATCGATGCCTTTAGGTTCCATATCGATAGGCTGAAGATAAACGGCCGCGATCTCCATTCCATTTTGCTCGATAGGCTCGCCGATCGGATGCTCTCCCGCCATTGCTATAACAGAGGCTAGGCTTAGTGCCAACATACCTGAAAAAATCTTTTTCATCTTTTCTCTCCTTATTAAGATTTGTTTTTTTGCTTATTTTTTAAGATCAAAATTCCTACGATTAGAAGCACGATCATCACCGCTTGCGGCACGAGGCTCTGCACGTAAGGATAAAATCCGATCCACGTAATCGTAGGAAGCCCGTCTATCACCGTAGGCACGAATACCTTGCCCTCGACTAGCTCCATCACGCCCTTACCCACAAATACGACGGACATATAAAAGATAATGACTGACGTAGCGATGAAAAATGGCTTGATAGCGATTTTAAGCGAGAATTTTTTGATGACGATATAAACTATGATAAGAGCCGCTAGACCCGCTACAAAGCCTGCTGCTACCATGCTAGTAGCTGCTGGACTTTTAGCATCGAAAAGTAGCGCCAGATAAAATAGCACCGTCTCTGCGCCCTCACGATAAACCGCCAAAAATACCGTCCACCAAAGCATCTTGCTATCGCCAGAGCTTAGGCTGCTTGAAATTTGACCTTGGATATAGGCGCTCCACTTTTTGGAGCTTGCATTTGAAAGAAGCCAAAAGCCCACATAAAATAGCAGAACTACGGCGATTAACATCACCGCGCCCTCCATCACTTCGCGCGTTTGTCCTGCATTTTCGCTACCGAAGATATAATTTAGCCCGTAAGCCGTAGCGATACTTAGCACAACCGCAACGCCAAGAGCGCTGTAAACGATATTTAGGTGCTTTGAATTGCCGGATTTTATAAGTAGAGCGATGACTGCGGCTACGATGATGAGCGCTTCAAATCCTTCGCGCAAGATGATGATAAACGCGTATAAAAATAGATCCCAGTTGCTTGATTTCTTCGTTAGCTCTAGGCTTTGGGTAAGCTGATCAAATAGCTTATTTTGCGCCGCTACAATCTGCTCTTTGGAAGCACCCGCGCGCATAAGAGCCGAAATTTTATTAAAGCTTGCTTCGGTGTCTAGCTTAAGCTGAGTATTTTTAGCACCGACGATATTTTCCATGCCGCTCTCTTCGTATTCGTCGAAGTAGATATTGCCGCTCTCGTCGATCGCGTCATCAACCTTGCCGCTCTCGTAAAGCTGCAAAACCTTAGCCATTTTGTCTTTGATATTTTGCACAATCGGCGTAAAATCCTTGCCCTCATCCTCGCTAGTATCACTTTGAGCTAACGCAGTCTGTGGCGCTATGGAGTAGCTTTCTTGCGGCAAATCATTTACGGCTTTTAATGCTAGATTATCTAGAGCGTTTATCGCTTCGTCAAATTTTGATTTGTCTGTATCCGCATCCTCGCGCAAGAGATTTCCGATAATTTGCTGGATTGATTGATCGGTCTGAGATGAGACATATTTTCGCACTGCCTCTTCTAGGCGTTCGTTGCGGTAGATATCAAATTTAGCGCGATTTAGCGCAGCCTTTAACGCAGTAGCGTCTTTTTTATCAAACGCAGCTTTAGCGTTATCCAGCTCAGTTTTAAATTCCGTATAGACGCTCATCCAAGGCGAAGTTGTACCGGATGCTGCGGAATTCCCACCTGAGGCTGGCGCAGAAGTGCTACCGTCGCCTCCATCTTGATATTCTGCCACTAGGCGGTGACCTGATTCTATCACTGGCAAGACCTCGTCGATCTCGCGGTTTAGATTATCTATCATCGCTTGGATCTCGCTTACCGGCTTTTCTGCTTTGATCGCCTTGCGGATATCGCCGAACTGCTTCTCCATATCGTAGGATTTTTTCTGTCCCAAATTTATGCGAATGCCGGCTTCTAGATTTTCAAAATGCCCAAAATACGCCTCTTGAGTTATCTTTCTAGCCTCAGAATTATTACCATCGACATAAAGCTTGATCGCTTGAGCAAATTTCTCTTTTATCGTCGCTGCTTCGGCGCGATAATCCGTATCCGCAAAAAGCATAGCAAGCGGAAAAATTAGAGCTAAAACCGCAAATTTAAAAAATTTCATCTGAACCTTCTTGAGTTAAATTCATACATTAAATTTCAAAATCGAGCGGCAATTATATGTAGAAAAATCTTAAAAAGTAATAAAAAAAGCGGTTATCATAAAGCACGAAAGCGGCTAAATTCTCAATTGCAAGAGCTTTTTGATAGATGGAATTTAATAGAATTTAGGATATGGCGGAATTTTAAACGGCAGTCGGATTTTGCTCCGACTGCTAAAATTTTAGTGAAGTTTCGACCAAATTTTGCTTTTCCAAAGACCTGCAAAAACAGAAAGGATCAAGAAATAGATCATAATATTTATGGTTGTAGCTTCACGCTGCGATTTTTTGCTGTCGCCTACGTCAGCCAGATACTCCACGACCTTGGCTTCAGCGTTTTCGTTCAAGCCTACGCGCGGCATCGAAGTGCCTGGAAGCTTCTTTTGCGTATCGTTGATAAACTCGTGTAGATAGTTGGCGCCCTTGGAACGGATCATCATCGAAAGATCAGGAGGCGTCGAGCCCATATACGCAGCCAAGCTAGCCTTGTCGCTGGATGCAAAGAGCTTATCGTATTTGACGTCGTGGCATCTTAGACAAGCATCCTCAAAAACCGCCTTACTTAAAAGGAATTTTTTCTGCGCTTCGTTTAGTTCGGTGCCTTGCTTGATACCGCTAGCAGCAGCCTCAGAGGCGATTAGTTTATCCTCGCTAGGAGCGAGCGACTTTAGATAGGCTACGATATCGGCGATCTCTTGATTTAGATCACCGCCCGCACCGAAAAATCCAGGCATCGGAAAAGGTTTTTCGTCGCCAAATTTCTGATCTAGCTTAAGAGCCATGATCGGATCTTTGATGAGTGCAGCTAAGAATTTATCGGTGTATAGATAGCCTGCGCTGCTAAGATCCGGCGGATTGACGCCGTATGCGGCACTAGCGCTTGCCGCGTCCATAGGAGCGGGGATGTTTGCACTTTTTACTCCATGACATGCGGTGCAGCCTGCATTTGTAAAGGTTTCAGCGCCGCGCACGGCATCGCCTTTGCTAAGATCGATTTTATTTATCTCGTCCCAAAAAAGCACCGTTTTGTCTTGTTGCTCTTTCGCGCTGGCAAGGGCTTTTTTAGAATTTTTTATCATCGTCTCATCCCCGCCCTTTTCTGCTGCGGCCAAAGCACTTTCTGCTGCGGCTACGTTATGCGCAGCTAAAGCCGTATCGCCTGCTGCAAAATCGTAATTTACCGGATCTGTGTGCGGGCTAAGCTTAGTATGAGCATAAGGCTCGATAAACCAGTATAAAATTCCCACACAAAAAAGCACTAAGATTAGGGTTCTTATCTCTTTCATGGCTAGACCCTCTTTCTTTCTGCGATTGTAATTAATGGAAGCACTACGACGAGCAATCCGATATAGATGATCGATAAGGCAAAGCCCCAGTATTTATTTTCGATACCGAGCTCCGCGCCGTCTGCAGGGAGCTTGCCGAAAAGGCTAAGCAGGATCATGTCGATTACTAAAATCCAAAACCAAATGAAAAACGCCTTGTTTTTGTGCGCGGGTGCTACTACGCTGCTGCGATCAAATAGCGGTATGAAAAACAGCGAAACTCCGGCGAATGCAAAGGCGATAAGCCCGATGTCGGCAGCCTTAAGCGGCCCTACATCAAAGTAAAATCCGCGCAGAATTTCATACTCCCAAAGGAAGTACCATTCCGGATAGATATGCGTCGGGGTTTTGAGGCTGTTTGCCGGCTCGAAATTTATCGGATCCATAGCGAAATCGAAATGAAAGCCCACCAGATAAAAGAAAAATATCATAAAGATACTGACGTAGAAAAAATCCTTCGCCAAAAAGCCCGGCCAAAACGGAATTACCTTGCTTTCGCTAGTTTTGCCCTGCAGATACTTCTCACCCTCGAGCTCAAAGTCAATCTCCTCGCCGTCTAGGTTATTTACATGCGGAAATCTAAGCGAATAAAAATGCACTGCCAGCACCGCAACCACCACGAGAGGCAGTAAGCAGACGTGAAGCATAAAAAATCGCGTCAGCGTTGGATCACTAACAGCATAATCGCCGCGAATCCATTCGACTATTGCATCGCCAACTACGGGAATTCCACCGAATAAATTCGTAATAACCATCGCCGCCCAGTAGCTCATCTGCCCCCATGGAAGCATATAGCCACTGAAAGCCTCCGCCGAAAAGATGATGAAAAGCAGCATTCCGCTTACCCAAATCATCTCTCGTCCTTGCTTATACGAGCGGTAATAAATAGCTACTAAAGTATGAATGTATAAGATCAAAAATACAACCGATGCCGATACCGCGTGGATATGACGCCATAGCCAGCCGTATTCGACCTCTTTCATAATCGTGAAATTTACGCTATCGAACGCGAGATTTACATCCGGTTTGTAATACATCACAAGCATTAGTCCACTAACAAACAAAACTATAAATAGCGTCATCAAAATAACGCCCATCGCCCAAAGGAAGCTGATATTTTTAGGAATCCAATACTCGCTTACCATAACCTTGAAAAATTTCGTTACGGCGAGCCTTTGGTCGAACCAATCCCAAACTCCCGTAGCTTTTCTTATATGTGCCATCTGCGCCTCCTATGCTTTCTGCTTTAGGGCTTGGTATTCGGGGCCCTCTTCGCCTAAAACGAGTTTCGTTCCGTCGATTTTAAATGGCGGTATATCCATAGGACGCGGCGGCGGACCGAACACGTTTATGCCGTTAGCATCGAAAATCCCGCCGTGACATGCACAGATGAATTGTTGCGTCGATGGCTTGTAGCTAGGAATACAGCCTAAATGCGTGCAAAGGCCGATGCAAAGCGTATATCTAGCATCCCCTACGACGACATCGCGGGCATCGTTTTTAGGCATATCGGCAGTCTTTTTAAGCACGAAAATCGGCTTTTTGCGCCACTGCGTTTGATAAAGCTCGCCCTCTTTGATCGGACTTAAATCTACTGTAGTGACGCCGGCGGCGCGCACGCTAGGAAGCGGATCCCACGATTTCTTCATCCCCACGAGTGCGAAAACGCCACCCACAGCGGCAACCGCGCCGAAAGTAAGCCCGATAAAGCCTCGTCTATCCTGTTTTAGATCAGACATCTTTATCCTTTCAAATTAAGAAATTGACAAGCGTCAATTTTAGCCAAATAAAGATTAAATCAATATGATTATAAGCAGAAATTTAGCTTAATCTTGCAAGCTAAATTATATTTTAAGATAATTTTAATGCCTGGCGAGGCGTTTTCGCAGTTTAAAATTTTATAAATTTTTCCAATTTTATTATATTCTATAACATGGCGCGAAATTTAAAATTTTAAAATTTTGTCACGCAAGAATTGCTGCAACAAAGGCATGCGAAATTTTAAAATTCGACGCCATAAATAAAATTTCATAAAGTGCGAGATTTTAAATTTAAAGCTACAGACGAAATAGAATTTATAAAATCAAATTTTAAAATTTCACCCCTCAGTCATGGCAGCGGCGGACCGGATTTTACACTAGCACGCTAGCTGAAATTTTAAAATTCTAGAATTCGTCGCACTTCCGTCGTATGAAAAAATTCCGCTAGAAGTAAAATTTAAAACATTAAAATCCCATAGCGGTGCAAATTCTAAATCATTAGAATTTTACGACATCTTAAAATTTCAAGTATCAAAAAATTCTGTCGCGATGCAAAATTTTAAAATTTAGCGCAATCGCGAGCCGTAAAATTCTATAAAATTCTGCGGGATTTCAAAGCCTAGCCAAAATTTAAAGATAAATTCCATAAATCCCTAAAGCCTCGGCAAACTGCGAAATCCGGGCGAAATTTCAAAATTATTATTCTGAAATTTGGGCCCCACCTATCTAAAGTCTAGCCGATTTGCCCGAGCGGAAATACGCCGCGATCGCAAGAGCTATCATCGAAACGACCATCGCGTATGCCCAGCCCGGCACCGGAATGCGCTCGCCGCTAGCGTATGAGTGCATGCCGCTTAGATAGAAATTTACACCAAAATAGGTCATTATGACGCTAAAATACGCAAACATCGAGGCTACGGCAAAGGCGAACTGATTGTTGAGCTTGCGCATAAACCTAAAATGCACGACCACCGCGTAGATAAAAATCGTAATGAGCGCCCAGGTCTCCTTCGGATCCCAGCCCCAGTAGCGCCCCCAGCTTTCGTTCGCCCAGACGCCGCCTAGGAAGTTGCCGACCGTCAGCAAACAAAGCCCTAGGATCATCGACATTTCGTTGATATGCGTGGCCTCTGCGATATTGCGCGCGATCTCGGGGTTTTTCCTGTCGAATAAAAACATCACGAGGGTGAAAATTCCAAGCAGCATGCAAAGGCCTAAAAATCCGTAGCTCGCGGTGATTACCGAGACGTGAATCGTAAGCCAGTGAGATTTTAGAACCGGCTGGAGATTGGTGATCTGCGGATCGATGTCGCTAAGATGCGCCACCATCAGCGTTATGCCCGCCATTATTGATGTTAGCGCCAGCGAAATAGCGGATTTGCGCGAGAAAAATATTCCGCTTAGCGACAGCGCCCACGCGATGTAGATGAGCGATTCATACGAGTTGCTCCACGGTGCGTGCCCTGAGACGTAGCCGCGTAGCGCAAGGCCCGCGGTATGCGCGATAAAAGCGACAATATTTACGACATAAACGAGCTTAAACGCGCCGCCTAAGCGAAGAGCGGGCTTCATCATTCGCAAAAAGATAAAGATCAGAAGCAAAAATCCCGATATAGTGTAGATCGGAAAGAGGCGAGAAAAAATTTTAGCCTTATTAAATAAAATTTCATATTTTATCGCGCTCTCGCTAGGCATTAAATTTGCGCCGTTTTGTGCCTGGTATTTTTTGACATAGCTTAGCATCTTTTCTGCGCCGCTCCAATCCCCGCTTTCTTGGGCATAGACCACGGACGAAACAAATATTCCCATCATCTTTTTAACTTCAGCAGATTCGTTTTGATCCAGCGCATCGCCTAGATATAGCGGCGAAAGCCACTCGTTATTTTTAGCGTTCTTAACCGGAATAATTCTAAAATAATCCCCCATAAACGCCGAGTAAAAGACGTTTACGCGCTCATTTACCTTGATGATCTCTTTATCGAGCACGCCGCGATTACCCAAAGGCTTGCGGTTGATCTCCTCGACCATTTTATCGAGCTTGTAGTAGCTCTCGCCTCCTTTAAATTCAAAAAAATCCATCATACTGGCGTGGCTTTGCTTCTCATCCATACCTAGAATTTTTTTAAGCTCCGGCTCGCTAACCTTGATGATTGGCGCACGCCTCCAGTAGCTTTGATTTAGCATAAACGAAAGCGCAGCGGCGTTATGGTTTAAAATTTCACCATTTGGTGCCTTATAGTCGTCGGCACGGTAAATTTTATTTAAAAGCTCCCTAGAAACTGTATCAAAAGGCTCCATTCGCCCATCAAATCCCTGAATTACGAGGCTTGCTAAATCCTCACTAAATTTAGGATCAAATTTCGGCACGGCTAGCTCGCCTCCCATAGTAGAAAAATTATGCGGTGGGACGGAGCCTTGCTCCGCTGCAGATTCTTGCGAAGCGGAGCTCTGCTTGGAATTTTCAACGGCGGAATTTTGCGCGGAATTTTGCGAAGCGGGATCTTGCACGCTAGCCGAGCTTTGCGGCGCTGAATTTTGCAAAATAGAATTTTGAGTAGTGGAGTTTTGTTCGGCATTTGCTGAGCTAGGATACAATGCGCTCAAGCTCAAAGCCAATGCGCCTACTAATGCCAATGCCGCGCCTTTAGTACCGCGTCGCGTTTTTTTGATGCGTTTTGATGCAGAGCTTTCTACTGGGCTCGCAGGCGTTGGATTGGATGCGGAATTTTTAGAATTTACATCTTTTTCTCTAGCAAGATGCGTATTTTCGCTGATTAAGCGCGAGAGCTTGAAAAAGCGCGAGCCTCGGTTGAAAAAGTTAAAAAACATCCCCACACAAAGCAAAAAATAGCCGATGTAAGTTGGAGCTTTGCCGGGGTCTTTATTGACCGAAAGCACGGTACCACGCTCATCCGTATCGTATGAGCTTTGGAAAAATCGGTATCCGCCGTAATCGAGCACGTGATTCATAAAAATATCATAATCAAAGCTCGTATTGCCGTCTTTTAGCGTGATTTCACTTTTATATCCAGAGGGCGAATTGGTGCCTGGATAGCGATCCATCACAAAGTCGCGAAGCGCGATTTTAAAAGGCAGATGAAGCATCTTTGGTGCCAAGGCTACGATGAAATTCTTATCTCCCACCTTGTAGCTAGCGCCATGCGAATCCCTAGGCACGTAGATTTCGCGACTCTGCCCCGCAAAGCTTAGCGTAGCTACTACGCCGGGCTCACCCGGTAAATTCGCATCGACCGGGACGAATTTCTCGACCGCGGAGCTAAGCAGACTAACGGGGGCGAAATTTATTTCGTCAAAGCTGTAAAGCAAGAGATTGCCTAGCGGATTATCCTCGTTTCTCTTAAGCGGTGCAGTGCTCATATCAGCCATTTTAGTCGCGTTTATATCAAGGCTTGAGTTTAGATAGAATTTGCCGTCTTTGGATTTTATATAGATGAAATTCTTACTTTTAGGCTCTGCATTAAAAGTAATACTAAGCTCGCCTATATCCATGCTTTCACCCGATTGCAAAGAGACATCTTGGCTGCCAACATTGTTTGAAAATAATAGTTCCACGCGCGCAGGAGCCTGTCCGGTCGGATCTTGCACCCATTTTAGCTCGCCGTGTTCTATTAGCTCTTTAAATTTTAAATTTGCGATCCTGCCCTCTACGTCTAGATTGAGATCGAAGTTCATCCGTCCTGCGCCGTTTAAAAATTTGCTCTCGTCAGCAGATATAAACTCGCCGTCACTGCCTAAAGTAAGAAGTTGAACGACCTCGTCTTTGGTCGTTACGATCGAGCTCTCGCCGCCCTCTCTTATATGGATATTGCCCTCAAAGCCGAAATATCTCGTCAAAATCGCTCCAACAAGCATAAACAAAAAGCTCGCGTGAAAGATTAGCGCAGGCAGAGTGCGAAGCTTAATCATGCGGTAGCGATAGATATTGTAGGTTAAATTTATTCCCAAAAGCACCATCAGCGCGCCAAACCATGCAGTAGAATAAACCATCGCCCAAGCTACTTCCGTGCCGTAAGCGGTCTCTATGAAAGTGGCGATCGCACAGGCTAGCGCCAAAATCAGTAGCATCACTGACGCGCACTCCATACTAAAAAATGTCTTCATTGATTTCCTTTAGATTTACGAGGGTTTTCAAAATCGCGAGATTTTAGCAAAAATTGCTTAATTTTTCATTTTACGACCTGCAAGCGCACGCCTACTAGCGTAGTGCGAATATGCGTTAAGATGCTTTGATAAAGCAGTAGAATTCTCGCCTTAGGCATTCGCGCAGGAATTTAACGGCGCGGATAAATTTTGTAAAATGCTGCAGAATTTGGTAAAATTCTATGTAAATTTCATGCGTCATCTCATCGCGTAATTTCTAATTTAAAATTCCGCTGCGATAAGATTTTATCTTTACGAAATTCCTTCTTATTATTTTTTGCCTTGGGTATATGCGAGCTCGCACACGTCGCCCACAGCTTGGCGGCATGGGATCGCCGAGATCGAGTTATTAGGCGAGCCATCGATCACTTTGTCTGAATAAACCAAATAGATTATCGAGCCCTGCACTGCGTCATAAAGCCTAACTACGTGGGTCTTTTTGAAGATCAACGAACTGCGTTTTTCAAAAATATCCTCTTTTTTCAGCTCCTCTTTAATGATGATTTTAGGCGCTGTCTGCACGCACGACACAGAGGCTTCGGAGCGGTCCTCCTCCACGCCGATGATCTCTTTGGCACCGCCTTTTTTGGCGTAAGAGACGTAGCAGGTCACGCCGTCGATCTTAGGATCTTTAACCGCGATAACTTCGATGCGATCGTCTTTGCCAAAAATTCTAAACGAAGTATTTACGCTACCTACGAGCTCGTAATCGCCCGCGCAAGCAAAAGCCGCTAAAATCGCTACTAGAATAAATTTTTTCATAACCATCCTTTGGAATTTTAGCGGCGATTTTATCATTTATAATATAAATATTAAGCAAGTTTTTATAAAATACCGCGATTTAAATTTAAAGGAATTTTATGATCGAAGATATCTTTAGAGAATACGATATTCGCGGCATCGTGGGTGAGGAGCTAAACGAGCGCAGCGTAAAAGCGATCGGCTTCGCGCTTGGCAAACATATCGCAAATCTAGGGCTTGAGCGCGTTAGCGTGGGATACGACGCCCGTCTTAGCGCGGATGAGCTTTTCGGCTATTTCGTAAGCGGGCTAAATTTTGCAGCTCTGCGGGTTTATAATATCGGCTTGCTACCGACGCCGGTGGGCTATTTTAGCGTATTTACGCATAAATTTGACGCAAACGTAATGATTACCGGCTCGCACAATCCCAAAAATTACAACGGCTTTAAGATCACGATCGGCACGGATAGCTTCTTTGGCTCGGATTTGAAACGCCTAGGTGCGCAGGTGCGGGAGCTGATGAGTTCAAATTTTAAAATTCCAACCGATATAAGCACTCAGAAGTACGACATCTTAAGCGAGTATCTAGCATATTTTGAGAAAGAATTTGCGGCTCTTAAGGGCTTTGCCGCGCCTTTTATCATTGACTGCGCAAACGGAGCTGCAGGCGTTACGACTACTAAAATCGTCGAAAGGCTAGAGCTAAACGCTAAAGTTTTATTTCCACAGCCAGACGGTAATTTCCCAAACCACCACCCAGACCCCAGCGAGGAGAAAAATTTAGCTGATCTTAAAGCTGCGATGAAGCAAGACGGCGTGAGCTTGGGTTTTGGTTTTGACGGAGATGCCGATAGGATCGCCGTGCTTACGCCGCGCCGCAATATCAAAGGCGACGAGCTAGCCTGCCTGCTTGCCTTAAATATGCACCATCCGCGCATCCTAGGCGAAGTCAAATGCTCGCAGGCGATGTACGATACCATCGATAAGATCGGCAAAAGCTTCATGGGCAAGACCGGCCACAGCAATATCAAGAAGGCGATGAAGGAGCTCGGTATCGATCTTGCCGCGGAGGTTAGCGGGCATATTTATTTTAAGGAGCGATATTTCGGCTTTGATGACGGCGTATATGCGATGATGCGCGTGCTTGAGCTCGTAGCTAAAGGATATGATTTAGACGCCGAGCTAGACAAGCTGCCGCGGGTTTTTAGCACCGATGAGATTAAATTTAATACGAGCGAGGAGGCAAAATTTAAGATCATCGAGGCTCTTAAAGCTCAAATCCACGCAGGTATCGCGGAGCTACCGCCCATCCGCGATATTATCGAGATCGACGGCATCAGAGTGCGGTTTGATGACGGCTGGGCGCTCGTACGGGCAAGCAACACCACGCCCGTGATCGTAACCCGCTTCGAGGCTCGCAGCCCCGAGTTTCGCGACGAGATGCAGCGCGTATTTTTAGGTAAACTAGAAAATTTAAAGGACCAGAGATGAACGAATCTGAAAAGCAAGAGGTTGAGAAAAATATAAAAGAGCTTTTAGCTGCGAGAGCGGAATTTTTTAAATTCTTAGATGAGCGCGTGCCAAAAATCGCGGATACCGATGTATTTGATTTCGAGCGCGCAGGCGAGGCTAGCTTGAAAGAAGTTTATGCGAAATTCTACGGATACGACTACGCTGCGCGCAAGCTGCTGCCATACTTATACCGCACTTATGGGCTAGACTTCGATGTCTGAGATCATCTTAGATCGCGACGCTTATGCGCACAATCTAGCGCAAATCGCCGCCAAAGTAGGTGGAGCGGAGCGAGTATTTTTGGTAGCCAAGGATAATTCATACGGCCATGGCTGCAGACTTTGCTGCGAAGAAGCGGCAAAGCTAGGCTTCGTACGCGCCGTAACGCGAAGTACTGCGGAAGCTGCGCAGATTGCGGATTTATTTGATGAAATTTTAGTGCTTTCGCACATTCCGCGCGGGGATGAGGACGAGCGGTTTTGCTACGCGGTAAATGATCTGAGCTACTTCGCGCGTCTTAAACGAGGGCTTAAAATTTATATCGCTGCAGATACCGCGATGCACAGAAACGGCATCGCTGCGAGCGAGTTAGATGAGGCGCTTAGGCTATGCAAGGCGGGCGGATTTAAGCTTCGTGGCTTTTTCACACACTTTCGCGCAAGCGACGAGCTAAGCGGCGATTTTTTCGCACAAAGGCAAAATTTCATAGAATTTAAGCGTATCGCGGGACAAAAAGCCGCCGCCGCGGGCTTTAGAAATTTAAAATTTCATTCGAGCAACTCCGCAGCTATCGAGCGAAGTGCGGGCTTTGAGGACGAATACGTGCGCGTGGGTATGGCGCAATTTGGATATCCGCAATTTGACGAGAGCCTAAATTTACACCCCGTGCTAAAGCTCTATGCCGATCTGATCAGCTCGCGCGTGCTAAAAAAGGGTCAGCGCGTCGGCTACGGCGCGAAATTTGAAGCGCCGCGCGATATGAAGATCGGCACCTATGATCTGGGCTATGCCGACGGGCTATTTCGCTACGACGGCGAGGACGAGCTGGCGCTTGCAAGCGGGCAAAAAATGCTCGGAAAAATGTCGATGGATAGTTTCTGCGCAGAATTCGGCGGCGAGCGCATCTGCGTGCTGGACGACGCACGAGCCTGGGCAAAACACTTTGGCACGATCGAATATGAAATTTTAGTCAAATTAAATTCCAACATCCCAAGGAGATTTCAATGAAAGAGCTGCAAGGAGAAAATAACGAGCGTATAGGTTACGACGATAAAGGCTTATCCGCGCGAGGCGAGAGCTTTGGCGGAGGAGAGTATCCGCGCCAAAAAGGAGGGCTTCATATCTTAATCAAAGCTCTAATCGTCTTAGTGATTGCAGCGATTGCGTTTGCGATATTTGCAGTACCCGTTTACAACAAGCTCGTAAGCAAAGATGAAGAAGTTAAGGCCGCGTGGAGCCAGGTACAAAACCAATATCAGCGTCGCGCCGATTTGATTCCAAATTTCGTAGAAACCGTCAAGGGCTACGCAAGCCATGAAAAAGATACCTTAGAAGGCGTCATAAATGCCCGCGCTAAGGCAACCGCTGTCAATATCAATGCAGAAAGTTTAGCGCAAGATCCAGAGGCGTTTGCGAAATTTAACGGCGCCCAAGGTGAGCTTAGCTCAGCCCTATCACGCTTGATGCTGGTAGTCGAGCGTTATCCGGATCTTAAGGCAAATCAGAATTTCGCCGACCTGCAAAATCAGCTCGAAGGCACGGAAAACCGTATCGCCGTAGCGCGCAAGGATTACATCGCCTCGGTGCAGGAATACAACAAGCTAATTAGAACCTTTCCTACAAACATTATCGCGCGCATCGTAGGACTAGGCGGCGCCAAACCTAGCTTTAGCGCTGATAGCTCAAGCCAAAAAGCCCCTAGCGTCTCGTTTAAATAACGCTAAAGGCGGCAAATGCTAAGCGAGCAGTGCAAGCAAAAAATCCACGAGCTAATCACGAAAGCCGAAGCCGCAAGCGGTGCGCAGATCGTCTGCGTGGTCGCGCGCGAAGCAAGCGAGGACTGCGAAGCTGGCTATAGCGCGGCGGCAGTGACGGCGTTTGCGATCGGCATCGTTCTGTGCTTCGTGCCGCAAATAAGCAAAGCTGAGCTACTGCAGATCGTAGCGCTCAGCTTCATAGCGATTAAAGCTCTGCTAGCTAAATGCCCCGCGCTTTTAACTCTAATCACGTCTAAATCCCGCAGAGTTCGGCTCTCGGGCGAGTTTGCGATGCTAAAATTTTACGAGCGCTACGGCAGCGTAAAAGAAGCGATAATGTTTTGTGTCTGCGTCCGCGAGCGCTGCACTCATATCATCTGCGGCGCGCGAGCGGCGGAGTTTATCTCTAAGGGCGAGTTTGAACGTATCACGACGGAATTTAACCCTAGCACGCAAGGCCTTGAGCCTGCTGTTTTAAAGGCGATGGACACGCTGTGCGAGCTAGCCATGCGAGTGCCTAAAGATAGCGAAAATAACGAGATAGAAGAGACCTTGGTGGAGCTGCGATGAGAGTGGCTTGTAGATTTGCTTTTTCCCTAATGGCGCTATTTGTAATAAGCGTCGCCGCACCTAGCGAGTATCTAGCCCATCCAAACGGCACCGCTGTAATCGATGAGGCTGGTATTTTACGCCCAGCCGCGAGAGAGAGTCTGAATGAAATTTTAATGACTTTCGATAAAAATTCCACAAACCAGATCATGTTCATAAGCCTAAAATCGCTCGGCGGCTACTCTATCGAGGAAATCGGCTTAGAGCAGGCGCGCGCTCTTGGTATCGGGCAAAAAGGGCGCGACAATGGCGTACTGCTGCTTGTTGCTCCGCACGAGCATAAAGTGCGTATCGAGGTCGGATACGGGCTAGAGGGCGTGCTAACCGATATGCGCGCCAAACGCATCATCAGCAATAAAATTCTGCCCTATTTTAGGCAGGGAGATTACGAAAGTGGCGTCATTAGCGGGATTTCAGCGATCATTAGCACGATCGAAGGCGGCGATATAAAATTTGACCCGTTTAACGCCAACGCGCAGCAGGATCCGAGCAACAAGGACTTTGCGATCTTCATGGTGCTTTTTGCGGTCTTGCTTTTTGCGATACTAAGCCGCCGCGTGACGCGCCACAGTAGAAGCGATGAGGATATAATCTCAAGTGCAGACATCATAAACGAAATCGCGCGCTCACCGCGCATGAGAGGCAGCCCATCTGGGGATTTTGGCGGATTTAAAGGAAGTGGCGGTTTTAGTGGAGGTGGTTTCAGTGGGGGCGGCGGAAGCTTCGGCGGAGGCGGTGCTAGCGGAAGCTGGTAGCCACAGAAATTTTATCAAAATTCCAAATCGTAGAATTTTGTATAAATTTTAAAATTTTAGAATTTCTAAATTCGGCTACTTGCGTAGAAAAACAGCACGAGCGGCTTGTCGTTGCCTCAATCTTTAGCGTGCGCTCGGAGAGGTCAAACTTGGAGGCGAGCGAGGTGCCGTCGCTGCTTAGATGGTGCTTCCATCCGTCGCAGCCTGAGAGTAGCAGCGCGAACACGGCGGCAGCAACTTTTAAATTTAAAAATTTCATAATCTAAAATCCGTCCTTAAATCTGCTTTTAAAACTGCCAAATTCGCTTTTAAATTTGCGTTTGAAATTTTAAAATTTACGGCGCGATACCTGTCAGAATTTATGTCTCGATCCACTCCGAGGCGTATGTCGTAATAATCCATGCTTGGGTTCATGCCGTGACCTTTAACGAGATTTATGCATAATCCGCGCTAGAATTTATATCGTGGCATATATTTAAATTTAAGTCTCGATCTGCGTTAAAGTTTATGCTTTGGCATGTGCTGCAACAATATGCTTAAGACGTATGTTGCGATCCGTGTCGTAATCCGCGCTAAAGTCTATGTAACGACTTGCCTCGCAATTTGTACTCGTAGCGTTTCGGTTTTTAAAATTTAGGCTTTTTAAATTTTTACCCACTCCGCTCGGTTTTGCATCGGCGCTTGATCTTTTGAGGCAAGCAGCTTCGGTGGGACGTGCGCAGCAAAGAGTCTCACCTGATTGCGCGAGCTTTGTGCGGATCCAAAAAAAGCGCGGGCGGGCGGTGAAATTTTTAAATTTTAACGTAGCTTTATTTTTCATCATGCGAGTTAAATTTTATACATCGGAATTCTGCGCGTCCGAATTTTTAGTATCGGAATTTTTGCCGTTAGAATTTTCGCCGATTAAATTTATTCTTTGGAGAATTTTAAATCCGAATTACGCGCCCTATTATTTCATCACGTAATCACGGGTTATTTACGTAAAATTTCACCTATTAAAAATTTGGACGAAAATTCCACCTGCGAAATCTTGATAAAATTTTGCCATTAAATTACGAAACGAAATTCTACCTCGCAATTCCGCCGCTATTTCTTGGCGATTTTATAGTAG
>ERZ773049.465-NODE-465-length-25138-cov-8.891560_pt1 | contig 25138 bp, 18 predicted proteins | sample MGYA00580633_ERZ773049 | MGnify/ENA primary metagenome ERZ773049 (study PRJEB29015, sample SAMEA2737991) | human oral metagenome | biome: human oral; feature: human-associated habitat; material: dental | place: China | collected 2066 ...
TGGGCGATGGGCTACCGCCTCTCGCTGGCAGGTGTCGCCGGTCTGATTATGGCAATTGGCGTGACCACCGACTCGTTCATCGTCTACTTCGAACGTGTTCGAGACGAGGTCCGAGATGGACGTCCGCTCCGCGCCGCCGTCGAGGAAGGCTGGGATCGCGCCAAGCGCACCATCCTGGTGTCCGACGCCGTCAACCTGGTTGCGGCCGTGGTCCTCTACCTGCTCGCCGTTGGTGGCGTTCAGGGCTTCGCCTTCACCCTCGGTATCACGACAGTCATCGACATCGCGGTGATCTTCCTGTTCACCCACCCGATGATGGAGCTGCTGATCCGGACCCGCTTCTTCGGCGAAGGACACAAGCTGTCGGGTCTGGACCCCGAGCACCTGGGCGCGAAGAGCTCTCTCGTGTACGCGGGTCGCGGACGCGTGGTCGTGCGCGGTGAATCCGCCACGACGAAGGACAAGGACGACGAGGCCGGCGACGGTCTGTCGATTGCCGAGCGCCGCCGCGCCGCCCGCCTCGCCGCTGCCAAAGCCGAGGAAGAAACCGTCGACGACGCTTCAGTCCAAACGACGGATGACGCCGCAGACCTGACCGAGGAAGAGGAGAACTGACATGATGAGTTTTGCTCAGTGGGGTAACGCCCTGTACTCGGGCGACAAGTCCTACCGCGTTGTTCCCAACCGGAGAATCTTCGTCGGCCTCGCCGCCGCCGTGATCGTCCTCGGCTTTGCGCTGGTGGGCATCATGGGCCTCAATCGCTCGATCGAGTTCACGGGTGGCTCTCAGTTCGACGTGGCGCACGTGAGCGACCAGAGCGAGTCCTTCGCGGCGCGCGCGGTGTCCGACACCGGCCTCGTCGAGGGGGCACCCAAGGTGACGCGCGTCGGGTCGGATTCGGTGCGAATCCAGACGACCTCCCTGGATTCGGGGCAGACCGCCGCCATGCGCGAGGCGCTCGCAGGCGCGTACGGCGTTGACGTCTCGCAGGTGCAGTCCTCCTCGATCGGCCCCTCGTGGGGATCCTCCGTGACCACCAAGGCCGCCCAATCACTCGTCATCTTCATGGCGCTGGTCGCCCTCCTGATGACCGCCTACTTCCGGTCGTGGAGGATGGCGGCCTCGGCGCTCCTGGCGCTCCTGCACGACATCGCGGTCACGGTCGGCGTCTTCGCGATTCTGCAGGTGGAGGTCTCTCCGGCCACCGTGATCGGCTTCCTGACGATCCTCGGCTACTCGCTCTACGACACGGTTGTCGTCTTCGACAAGGTGCGCGAGCTGACCGGCGACGTCTACGAGCAAAAGCACTACACGTTCGCGGAGTACGTCAACCTCGCCGTCAACCAGACGATGGTCCGCTCGATCAACACCTCGGTCGTGGCGCTGCTTCCGGTCGGAGCTATCCTCGTGATCGGTTCACTTGCTCTGGGCCCCGGAACCCTCGTGGACATCTCGCTGGCCCTCTTCATCGGTATGATCGCGGGAACCTACTCCTCGATCTTCATCGCCTCCCCGCTGCTCGTGAGCTTCCAGGAGATGTCGAGCAAGACCCGCGAGCACGACGCGGCCGTTGAGCGCGAGCGCGCGGACCGCGCCGCGGGGGAGTCGGCCTCCGACGGCGAGTCCGTGAAGGTCGCCCCCATCAAGCCCGGCAAGCGGCTGGGCAACGACCGGCAACCCCAGAGGAAGAAGAGCCATCGATGATCGGTGAACTTGGCGAGCGCATCGCCACCCTCGTGCAGGACAACATGCTGGAGGTCCCGGACTTTCCAGAACCCGGCGTCCTGTTTCGCGACATTACCGAGCTGTTCGCCAACGGCCCGGCGTTCAAGGAACTCGTCGAACTCATCGGCGCCCGCTACGCGGGCCAGATCGACGCGGTCGGAGGGCTGGAATCGCGTGGCTTCATCCTCGGCGCGCCGGTGGCCGCGGAGCTTGGCCTCGGCATGCTCACGATCCGCAAGGCCGGCAAGCTGCCCGGCCACGTGATCGGGGTCGACTACGCGCTCGAGTACGGCACCGCCCGTATGGAGATCCACCCGGAGTCCGTTCGCCCCGGCCAGCGTGTCCTGATCATCGACGACGTTCTGGCCACGGGTGGAACCGCGCGGGCAGCGGTCGAGCTGCTGCGCCAGTGCGGGGCGTCGGTCGAAGCGGTGGCCGTCCTTCTCGAGCTCGATGCCCTGGGGGGCCGCTCCAAGCTTGTCGACATTCGAGTGGAGACTGCTCTGCACCTGTGAACGCCTGAGAATACGCGCGCCGGCGGGTCCGGGGATCGACGATCCCCGGACCCGCTCTTTCGTGGCTATCATGGGGGAATGAGCAGCGACGACACGACTTCAGGGTCCGCCCTACCGGCGGCTGGTTCCCGGGTACGATCCGGCCTCGTGTGGTTTGGTTCCCGCGGACGTGCCACGATTCCCGAGATCGAGCCGCTCGTACGTGCCCTGCGAGCGAACCACCCGAAGGCGGACATTAGCGTCGTTGAGCGCGCCTATCGCACCGCTGAGTCCCATCATCGCGGCCAGATGCGAAAGTCGGGTGAACCCTACATCACCCATCCCGTCGCGGTGGCAACGATCCTGGCCGAGATGGGGATGACGATTCCGACGCTCGTCGCGGCGCTGCTGCACGATACGGTTGAGGACACCGACTACACGCTCGAGGAGCTGGCCGCCGAGTATGGCGAGCCCATCGCCAACCTCGTTGACGGCGTGACGAAGCTGGACAAGGTGCACTACGGCGCAGCCGCACAGTCGGAGACGCTGCGCAAGATGCTCGTCGCCATGAGCCGCGACATCCGCGTTCTCCTCATCAAGCTGGCCGACCGCCTGCACAACGCCCGTACCTGGCGTTTTGTCCCCGCCGCCTCCGCGCAAAAGAAGGCCCAGGAGACGCTGGAGATTTACGCTCCCTTGGCGCATCGCCTCGGGATGAACATGGTGAAGTGGGAGCTCGAAGAACTCTCCTTCAAAACCCTCTATCCCGAGATCTACGACGAGATCGATCGCCTGGTGGCCGAGCGGGCGCCCCAGCGCGAGGAATACCTGCGCGACGTCATTGATCAGATCGAGGAGGATTTGCGCCGCTCGGGAACGAAAGGCACGGTGAGCGGACGACCGAAGAGTCACTATTCGATCTATCAGAAGATGATCGTGCGCGGGAAGGCCTTTGATGAGGTCTTCGATCTGGTCGCGGTGCGCGTGCTGGTGGAGTCCATCAAGGACTGCTACGGGGTATTGGGTTCGTTGCACGGGCGCTGGAACCCGATTCCGGGGCGCTTCAAGGACTACATTGCGATGCCCAAGTTCAATCTGTACCAGTCTCTGCACACGACGGTCGTCGGTCCGGGTGGCAAGCCCGTTGAGATCCAGATCCGCACCTTCGACATGCACGAGAGGGCCGAGCACGGGGTCGCGGCGCACTGGAAGTACAAGCAGAATCCGAAGGCATCCAGCGGCGATTCGGATCGCATGAGCTCGGACGAGCAGGCGAACTGGCTGCGCGCTCTGGTCGAGATGGAGCGCGAGACGGGCGATCCGGAGGAGTTCCTCGACTCCCTGCGCTACGAGATCGCCGGCGACGAGGTGTATGTGTTCACGCCTAAGGGCGAGGTCATTGTCCTTCCCGCGCGCGCCACGCCCGTCGACTTCGCCTACGCCGTTCACACAGAGGTCGGGCATCGCACCGTCGGAGCGAAGGTCAACGGACGCCTCGTCTCCTTGGACACGAGGCTCGAGTCCGGCGAGACCGTGGAGGTCGTGACGGCAAAGTCGGACAAGGCGGGGCCGTCGCGCGACTGGCTGGCTTTCGTCGCCTCCCCGCGCGCTCGGTCGAAGATCAAGGCGTGGTTTTCCAAGGAACGCCGGGAGGAAGCCGTCGAGGCGGGCAAGGAAGCGCTCGCCCGCGCCATGCGCAAGCAAAACCTGCCCCTGCAGCGCCTCATGAACCACGAATCGATCCTGTCGGTGGCGACCTCCTTCGGCTATCCCGACGTGTCCGGTCTCTACGCCGCCGTCGGCGAGGGCCACATTTCGCCGCAGAACGTCGTGTCGAAGCTCGTGGACAACCTGGGAGGAGGAGACGGTACGGAGGAGACGCTCTCCGAGGGCGTCACGCCGGGATCTGTCAAATCCCGCTCGGGTATCTCGGGCGACGATGCGATCATCGTTGCGGGATTGAGCCCGAACGACATCTGGGTGAAACTGGCCAAGTGCTGCACGCCGGTGCCGGGCGACGACATCGTCGGATTCATCACGCGCGGGCAGGGGGTATCGGTTCACCGCAGCACGTGCGCGAATGCGGTGCGCCTCGGGCAGCTGCAGCCCCAGCGTTTTGTGGACGTGTCGTGGAACGCGCAAAGCACGGGGACGCCGTTCAGGGTGCAGATCGAGATACGCGCGCTCGATCGTGGCGGACTGCTCTCCGATCTCACGCGGGTGCTCTCGGACTATCGCGTCAACATCCTGTCGGCCTCGCTTCACACCAACGGTGACCAGGTTGCCGGCGGTAGGTTCTCCTTTGAACTTGCCGACCTCGGGCATCTCAACGCCGTGCTGTCTGCGCTGCGGCGGGTTGACGGCGTTTTTGAGGCAGTGCGCATCGGCGCGACGCCTCGATGAAACAGGTGGTACAGGATGTGGACAATGGGGAGTGTGTTACATCCATCCCCTTTTTTGGCCATTACTTCACACCGTCTCGTTAGATGTGACACACTAGCTGTGTGTGTCACATCGGCACACCACCGCGCCGGGCGGAAGCCCTCGTCCTAGAAGGAATATCGTGACCACGACGCCGATTCCGAGCAACGAAACCACTCCCGAAGCTGGGGTGCCCGCCGAGGCCGTCAATGCTTCGCCAACGATTCCCGCGTCCGAGGTGCCCGCGCATCCCTTCGCGCGTATCGGCGAGGACGGGACGGTCTACGTCAAGGACGGAGACGAGGAACGTGTTGTCGGTGGCTTTCCGGAGGGCATACCGGCGTCGCCCTACGCCCTGTACGAGCGTCGCTACGCCGACCTTGAGGCCACCATCAAGCTCTTCGAGGATCGCCTGGCGACCCTGAGTCCCAGGGACATCGACCAGACGCTGGCGACGCTGCGCGAGCAGGTCGTTTCCCCGAATGTCATCGGTGATATTCCGGCGCTGCGCAACCGGGTCGAGGCCGTGGCCAAGGCCGCGGAGGAACGCAAGGAGGTGGCGCGCGAGGAACGCAAGGCCGCCAAGGCTCAGGCGCTGGCCGAACGCACGTCCGTTGTCGAGCGGGCGGAGGTCATCGTTGCCCAGGATCCCGCCAAGACACACTGGAAGCAGTCGGGGCAAACCCTGCGCGACCTGCTCGAAGAGTGGAAGACCCTGCAGCGTCGCGGTCCGCGTCTGGAAAAGTCGGTGGAGGACGAGCTGTGGAAGCGCTTCTCCTCGGCCAGGACGCAATTTGATCGCCACCGCCGCCAGTTCTTCTCGCAGCTGGACCAGGCGCAGTCCGAGGCCAAGAGGGTCAAGGAAGCCCTGATCGCCGAGGCCGAGGCCCTGTCCTCGTCGGTGGACTGGGCGCGCACGTCCGGCGCTTACCGCGAGCTAATGACCCGATGGAAGGCAGCCCCGCGCGCGTCCCGCAAGGAGGACGACGCCCTGTGGGCTCGCTTCCGCGCGGCGCAGCAGGTGTTCTTTGACGCGCGCCGCGCCAAGGACGAGGCCACCGACGCCGAGTACCGCGAGAACCTTGCCGCCAAGGAGAAGATCCTTGTCGACGCCGAGGCGATCCTGCCGGTGACTGACGTCGAGCGAGCCAAGGCACAGCTCCGTCAGATTCAGGACCGCTGGGAGGAGGTTGGGCGCGTTCCCTCCTCGGACCTGCACCGCGTCGAGGGGCGTCTGCGCGCTGTCGAGGCAGCCGTGCGTGAGGCCGAGGAAAAGGAATGGCGGCGTACGAACCCGGAGACCCGAGCACGCGCCGCTGGCATGGTCGGCCAGCTCGAGGAACAGATCGCCCAGCTGGAGCGCTCGCTGGCAGAGGCAGAGGCCGCCGGGGATACGAAGAACGCGTCAAGCGTGCGCGAGGCCCTGGAGACAAAGCGCGCCTGGCTCACGCAGATCTCGTCGTCCATGGAGTGACATGCGACTGCACGTGATTCCGTCGCCGTTCTACTCGGCGAATGGGCTTGTGCTCGTCCCGTCTGGGGCGGGCACTGCCCTTGTTGTCGATCCTTCCGCCGGCATCCGTCATCTCATTCGCGAGGTTCTCGAGCACGAGGGCGTGGGAGTCGGCGCGCTTGTGCTCACGCATGCGCACCCCGATCACGTCTGGGATGCCGCGGAGGTTGCCACCTGGGGCCGCGATGGGCGCGTTCCCGTCTACCTTCCCGGTCCCGACATGTACCGCATGGACGACCCCGCATCCCACCTGCCCATGCCCACTCCTGACTTCGCGGGGCCGTGGGTTAAGCCGAGCGACCTGCGTGAGATGCCTGCCGACTCCTTCGAGATATGTCCGGGGCTGACGCTGCGGATGCTTCCCGCCCCCGGCCACACGGAAGGATCAGCGCTTTTCCTCGGACACGGAGAACTGGACATTCGCGTGAGCGACCAGTCCTTCTATTCCTCGCACGGCCCGGTCCCGTGGGCGCTCAGCGCCGATGTCCTGTTCAAGGGCAGCGTCGGGCGCACCGATCTGCCGGGTGGAGATGAAACCCAGATGCGGCACTCGCTGCGCACGATTTCCAACGTGCTTGACCCGCGGACGATTCTCATACCGGGGCACGGACCGGCCACGACGCTGGCGGATGAGATTCGCTCCAACCAGTACCTGATTCGCGCCCGCCGCATCGGCTAGCGCGCTCACCGCATCACAGAAGGACGCTTTCATGGCTCGCACCTCACTGTCCGGTTTCCCCGAGTGGCTTCCCGCCGGACGCATCATTGAGACGCACGTTCTGGATGAGCTGCGACGCGTGTTCGAACTCCACGGCTTTGCGGGGATCGAGACGCGGGCGGTCGAGACCCTCGAGCAGCTTCAAGCCAAGGGTGAGACCTCCAAGGAGATCTACGTGCTGGATCGCCTTCAGGCGAGCCGCAACCCGGGCGCCAAGGCCTCCAAGGAACGAGGCATGGGCCTGCACTTCGACCTCACCGTCCCCTTCGCGCGCTACGTCGTGGAGAACGCGAACGATCTCGATTTTCCCTTTAAGCGCTACCAGATTCAGAAGGTCTGGCGTGGAGAACGCCCACAGGAGGGACGCTTCCGCGAATTCACCCAGGCCGACATCGACGTCGTGGGAAACGGTGAGCTACCGTTCCACTTCGAGGTGGACCTGCCGCTGGTGATGGCCGAGGCACTCAACAACTTGCCGATTCCGCCCGTGCGGGTGCTCGTCAATAACCGCAAGGTCGTTCAGGGCGTGTGTGAGTCTCTCGGCGTCACCGACGTGGAGGCCGCCCTGCGGGGGCTGGATAAGATCGACAAGATCGGCCCGGAGGGGGTGGCGAGCGAGCTCGCGGACTCCGGTATTGCGGGCGAGCAGGCGTCCGTGCTTCTGCGGATGGCTCAGATCCGCAGCGCTGACTCCGAGGAGGTGCGCTCCAGGCTCGGTGAACTCGGTGTTCGCGGTGACCTCCTCGAGGAGGGACTGGGCGAGCTGATCCGACTTCTGGACACCGCCAATGCCCGCATGCCCGGAACGGTCCTCGCCGACCTCAAGATCGCCCGCGGCCTCGACTACTACACGGGCAGCGTGTACGAGTCGGAAATCGAGGGGCACGAGGATCTCGGCTCGATTTGCTCGGGCGGGCGCTATGATTCGCTCGCCAAGGATGGCAAGCGCACCTACCCGGGTGTCGGCCTGTCCATCGGCGTGTCCAGGCTGGTCTCCCGCATGATCTCGGCCCCCATGGTGCGTTCCTCGCGCAAGGTCCCGACCGCGGTCGTCGTCGCGGTGACCAACGAGGCCCAGCGCGAGCGCTCGGAGGCAATCGCCGCGTCGCTGCGTTCGCGCGGCATCTCGACCGACGTGGCTCCCAGTGCTGCCAAGTTCGGCAAGCAGATTAAGTTTGCCGATAGGCGCGGCATTCCCTACGTGTGGTTTCCCGGCGAGGAGGGGGCACCCGACACGGTCAAGGACATCCGCAGCGGCGAGCAGGTGGAGGCGGATCCCTCGACCTGGACGATCGCCGCCGCCGATGCGCGACCCGCGATTGAGAAGGTGACGGACTGAGTGCCGGGGACGGCGGTTGACGCAGCCCGCGCCCTCGCGGATGCTTTGACAGGCGCGGTCCTGGTCATGGACCCTCATGCCCGGGCGAGCGCCGAGCGAGCGCTCCGGCGCCTCCAGGACGTGGTCCTGCCGCGCCTGGAGGACGCGAATGCGCCGATCCTCATTGTCGTCGGAGGATCGACGGGCTCGGGCAAGTCGACGCTCGTGAACTCCCTGGTGGGGCGAAACGTGAGCCGTGCGGGGGCGGTTCGCCCAACGACGCGCTGCCCGGTCCTCGTGTGCTCGCCTCAGGCACGCGCCTGGTTTACCTCGGAGCGGGTCCTGCCGCGCCTGGCCAAGCATGTCGGCGAGGGGGAGAGTCCGGGTGCCGTCACGATCGCGGTGGATGACTTCTGGCGTCCGGGCATCGCCATCCTCGACGCTCCCGACATCGACTCGGTGGAGGAGTCCAATCGTCGCCTCGCGGCCGAGCTCCTCGACGGCGCGGACCTGTGGATCTTCGTCACCAGCGCCGCCCGCTATGCCGATGCGGTCGCCTGGACTCACCTGGAGGAGGCCGCCCGCCGCGGCCTGCGCGTTGCGATCGTCCTCAACCGCGTGCCTGCCGGTGCGCGCGGCGAGATCAGTGCCGATCTGGCGGCGCTCGCCGAGCGTCGGGGGCTGGCCGGTGTTCCCATCATGACGATTGACGAGCAGGAGCTGACGGATGGGCGTCTGCCCATCGAAGCCGTGGTTCCGGTGGGTGCCTTCCTCGAGTCGATTGGCACGGACGCGGACGAGCGCGCCCGGATCGTGCGCCGTTCGCTCGCCGGGGCCGTGTCCTCCTGCCTCGAGGAGGCTCGTGGTGCGCTGGCGCGCTCCCGCGAGGAGCTTGCGGCCTACGCGGGCGCGCTGGAGGGCATCGAGAGAGCCGTGGCCTCGTGCGTGCGAGACGTCGCCGCATCCTCCAGTGACGATCTGTTGCGTGGAGAGATCAGCGCGCGCATCGCGGACGTGCTCGGCTCGTGGGACGTGAGCAGGTCGCTGTCCCGTTTTGTTGCGGGCGTTCGCTCGCGCGTCGTGGACGCCGTGCGGGGGCGGGCCGCTCCCGAAGAACAGGTGCGCCGCGACCTCACGGGCGGCTTGGCGCAGCACCTTGCGGACCAGTATCACCGGGCGTGGCGCGAAGCCTACCGTCTCACCGAGCCCCTGGTGAATTCCTCCCTGCCCGACCCTGACCTTGATCCCGGCGAGGCCGATGCCCTCGGGCGCGCGATCGCGCAGGAATGGGCCGGGGAGGTCACGCAGATCGTCAGGACGCAAGCGGAGTCCTCGCGTGTGACGGGTCGCCTACTGGCCGGAGGAATCAACGTCGTGACGCTCTCCCTGATGGTCAGCGTCTTCGCGATGACGGGAGGCATCACAGGGCTCGAGGTTGGCGTCGCGGGTGCGTCGGCCGCCCTGTCGCAGACCGTCTTGGAGTCCTACTTCGGGGAACGAAACGTGCGTTCCCTCGCGCTCCAGGCGCGCCAGCTCCTGGAGCGCCTGGCGAGGACCTCCATCGAAGGAGTCGTGGCGGTCCTCGTGGAGCGCGTCGATCGATCGGGTGACGCCGTCGTCCTGGAACGCCTGGAGGCTGCCCTCGACAGAGCCGGAGAGGAACTGGCGTGAAGCGGCACGACAACGCGGTCGCGACGGCGGCCTCCCAGCTTGATGAGGTCTGCTCCCTTGCCGCGCGTGACATGGATGACGCGACGCTTGCGCGGGTCCGCGAGCTCATCAACGTGACCTCCGAGCGCGCCGAGTGCGATCCGCAGTGGTGCGTGATCGGCATGCTGGGAGGTACCGGCGCGGGAAAGTCCACTCTCGTCAACGCGCTGTGCGGGGGAGAGGTGGTCCGTGTCGGCGTCCTGCGCCCCACGACGAACGAGGCGTGCGCGGTCCTGCCGCGCGGGCGTGCTCCCGGCCAGCTCCTGCAGTGGCTCGGCGTCTCCGTGCGCGTCGAGGCCCCGGGCGCGCTGCCCGGCGACGTGGTCGTCCTCGACCTGCCGGACATCGATTCGATCAGGGACGAGCACGCCCAGGTGGCGGCACGGCTGGCGGCGCGCGTGGATTGCCTCGTGGTGGTTGTCAACCCGCAAAAGTACGCCGACGCGCGACTGCATGAGGAGTGGCTGGAACGCCTGCGCAGGTCGCACGCCTCGGTCACCGTTGCTCTCACCCACGTCGACACGCTCGACGCCTCCTCCAGGGATGCGATCGTGGCGGATCTGCGACGAATTCTCGACGAGCGCGGCCTGGACGGCGCGCCGATCGTCCCGGTGTGCGCGACGAATGGGCAGGGAGTCGACGCTCTCGCCGCGCACCTGTCGCGGGAGTCACAGCGGGTCACTCGCCAGGCCGCGCGAGCACAGGCTGCCCTGCGCGAGGCAGTCGCGCTCATCAACGACTCGGTGGGCCTTACCGGCCGCATTCGAGGCCTCGACACCGAGGGAATGTCTGAGGAACTGGCCGCTTCCGCCGCACAGCTGACCGGTGCGCCGCTCATCGCCGACGCCGTTGCCGCTTCGACCCGGAGGGCTGGGCGTCGAACGGGCGGATGGCTTCCCCTGCGATGGGTGGCCCGTCTGGGCGCCGATCCGCTGCGCCGCCTGCACCTGGACGATGAATCACGCTCGCTGGAGGGAACCACGCCGAGCCTGCTGACGCGCTCACCCTCCGATGAGGCGTCATTCGTCAACGCGGTACGCCACGAGGTCGGGCGCCGCGGGCAGGGACGCCCCTCGCGCTGGCGTAGCCACCTCATCGATCGCGCCGTCGAGGGAGCTCGCGGGGTTCCCGCCGCCGCCCACGGGCAGGTCGCCGGCCACGTTCACGTCTCGACCGGGGCGCCGCGGGCTGCCCGGGCTTTCGGTGCGCTGCAGCTTCTCGCATGGGTCGCGTGCGTGGCGGGGATTGCGTGGATTGGCGTGGTCCATGCGGGGCGAGCCGCCCTCGTGGAGATCGGGGTTCCGTTCATTGGGTGGGTTCCCGTTCCCACGGCGCTGGCGCTGGGTGGATGTGCCCTGACCCTCGCGTGCGCGTGGATGAACTCGCTCGCGTGCAGGTGGGTGGCCTCTCGACGTCGTCGCATTGTCGCCAGGGACCTGACGAGCCTGTGCCGCGAGGAAGTCGAACGCCTCGTCGTGGGACCCGTGCGTGAGGAGGACAACCGGCAGGTGAGGATCGCTTCCTTCATCGCGCGCCTGTCGCGCTGAGTACAGGCAGGCGCGCCGCGTGGCGGCGAGAGTGACGTGGCTGACGACGCGCGCCGTCGGAGGCGCCGTGCGGGTAAGCTAGGCGTAGCGATAAGGCGCTGCCCCTTGTTATGGTGCCCGCGGGATGCGGGAGTTGTTGTTATGGGTGAGGCCGCGCCGAGGAGCCGAGACGGCCCGCCCCCATGGTTTTGCTACCCCGACACCCAACACACAAGGATGACTATGCCTTCCGACGACTACATCGAGCCCCGTGACGCCCAGAACGAGCGCGACACCGCGCAGGTCGACGAGGAACATACCGACAGCGACCAGGCCGAGGAGGGTGTGACCTTCGCCAGCCTCGGATTGCCCGACGAGATTCTCGCGGCAATCACCGACATGGGCTTCCGAGTCCCAACGCCCATTCAGGCCGCCGCGATCCCGCCCCTGCTGGAGCTTCGCGACGTCGTCGGCATCGCCCAGACCGGCACCGGCAAGACCGCAGCATTCGGCCTTCCGCTCCTGGCCATCGTCGATGCCGACGAGCGCGACGTGCAGGCCCTCGTCCTGGCGCCGACGCGTGAGCTCGCCATGCAAAGCGCACAGGCGATCGAGGACTTTGCCGCACGCACCGCCCGCCTCGACGTCGTGCCCGTCTACGGTGGTTCCCCCTACGGTCCTCAGATCGGAGCCCTCAAGCGGGGCGCGCAGGTCGTCGTGGGTACTCCCGGGCGCGTGATCGACCTGATCGAGAAAGGCGCGCTGGACCTGTCGAACGTGCGGATGCTCGTGTTGGACGAGGCCGACGAGATGCTCCGCATGGGTTTCGCGGAGGACGTGGAGACCATCGCCTCGGCCGTCCCCGCACAGCGCCTGACCGCGCTGTTCAGCGCAACGATGCCCGCGGCCATCGAGAAGGTGGCCCGCGAGCACCTGAAGGATCCGGTCAAGGTCGCCGTCTCGACGGAGTCTTCGACGGTGGATACCATTCACCAGACCTACGCGGTCGTCCCCTACAAGCACAAGATCGGTGCCCTGTGCCGAGTCCTGGCCACCCGCGCGCAGCATATCGCCCGTGGCCAGGAGGAAGCCGACGCCGCCATCGTCTTCGTGCGAACGAGGGCGGACGTCGAGGAGGTGTCCCTGGAGCTGTCGGCTCGGGGTTTCCGCGCCGCGGGCATTTCCGGTGACGTTGCCCAAACCGAGCGCGAGCGCATGGTCGAACGCCTCAAGACCGGGACCCTTGATGTACTCGTGGCCACTGACGTTGCCGCTCGTGGCCTCGACGTGGAACGCATCTCGCTTGTCGTGAACTTCGACGTGCCTCGCGAACCCGAGGCGTACGTGCATCGCATCGGACGGACCGGTCGGGCCGGCCGACAGGGACGAGCCTTGACGTTCTTCACGCCGCGCGAGCACGGCCGTTTGCGCCGGATCGAGAAGCTGACGGGCACGGACATGGAGGAGGTTGCGATTCCGTCGCCCGCCGCCGTCTCAGAGTTTCGCGCGCGGCGTCTCCTGGAGGGCATCGGGGCGCGCATCGAGCGCGGGCGCCTGGACATGTACAGGGGGCTCCTGGCGGAGCTCGGCCAGGAGACGAGCGTCGAGGACATCGCCGCTGCCCTCGTGGCGAGCGCCGTCGGTGACGAGGGACCCGCCCCGCGGGTCGAGAAGGACCGCCGCGGCGCGGGCAAGGTCCGTCGCGAAGAGCGTTTGGACGAGTCCGGTGAGTTCGTCGGAGCATCTTTCGAAGCCGGACGGGACAAGGACCGCCCGATCAAGGGCGGCGCCGACGGAGCTCGCAGGCGGGCGGGGGGACGCCCCGCGCCCGGGTCGGGCACCCGCTACCGCGTGGAGGTCGGTAAGAAGGATCGAGTCAAGCCGGGTTCCATCGTCGGTGCCATCGCGGGTGAGGGAGGTATCGACGGGCGCGATATCGGCCACATCGAAATCTACCCGACGTTCTCGTTGGTCGATATCACGGCCGACCTCTCCGGTGAGCAGCTGTCGCGCATCTCGAAGGGCTACGTCTCAGGACGCCAGCTGCGCATCCGCGTCGACGAGGGACCTGGCAGGTATCCGCGCGGCGACCGCGATGGCTTCGACCGCGACGCGCGGACACGAGGGGGCTCTGGGGGGCAACGCGAGGAGCGGCCCGGCGACCGCGGGGACAAACGCCCGCACCGCTTTGAGAAGGGAGACGGATCTCGCCCGCGTCGCAGCGTGCGCTCCGAGCGCTGGGAGAAGGACATCAAGCACGCCCGGCGCGACCGCGAGGGAGGCTGGGACCGCGAGGGAGGACGCCGCCACTTCGGCAAGCGCCGCTACGACGACTGAGCGTCGCCTTGCGTAGAAGAAGGACGAAGCCGGAGCACCGCAAACACGGTGACGAAGGCGAGGGCGGTGGCGATCACCCAGTAGGGGATGTAAGCCGCCCCGCCGGAGACTCCGGTCGCCGTCCACGCGCTCATCATGACGGACACGGCGGCAAGCTCGAGGGCCGGTCCGGCCGAGTCCCCGACCTGCAGCCACGACGAGACGCGCCCATGCTGACGCTCGGGCGTGACCTCCAGGGCCATGACTGACAGGGGCGCGTGGAGCAGGCCGATGCCCAGCCCCATGGCGAGCCATCCGATAAAGGGAATCCACAGGGGAACGGCGTCGACAAGAATAAGTCCGAGCGGGAGGGAGCCGACTGCCATGAGCGCCCCTCCGACGACGGGCAGGGCGCGCCGACGCCTCGGGTCGTGCACGCGCGCCTGGCCGAGCGAACCCACGGCCCAGGTGAGTGACCCAACCGTCACCCACCACCCTGCAAAGGCCTCGTCCCAGCCGTGCACGCGCTGGATGACCAGGGGGATCATCACCTCAAGACCGATGAGCGCCGCCATGGCGCTGAGGCGTGCAAGAACCGCCGAGGGTATGCCCGTGCGCGCGAGGAAGGTTCCGCCAGGCAGCAGCCGGGGAAGCGCCCAGGCGGCAAGGACGGCGCCCGTGAGCAGAACGAGGGCGCGCGCAGCGAGAGAGGGAAGCGCTCCCGCGAGCTGGAGAGCCATGACGCCAACGCCCGCCAAGAGCGCATTGCGTGACAGGGACGCCAGATGGGAGGCCTGGCGTTCCTCCTGGGGGGCAAGGTCGCGCAGCACGAAGGCCACGGGGACGGACCCGGCCGCAATGAGGATGGGAACAACGCCGAAGATGTAGCGCCAGCCCCACAATTGCGTGACGTACCCCGCGATCGCGGGACCGATCAGGGAGGGGAGAACCCACGCGAGGGAGAACCACGCGAAGAACGAAGGGCGGCGAGCGGGAGCGACGAGTCTTCCCACGAGGACGTAGAGCGGGACGACAAGGAGACCGCCGCCGAGGCCCTGGAGGGCGCGCCCCGCGACGAAGACAACGATAGTAGGCGCGAGCGCGCTGACGACCAGGCCCGCGACGAACAGGGCGATGCCCGCAACAAGAACGAAACGCGGGCCCTTCCAGTCGGCCAGTACCCCGGCGACGACCGTTGCGCTCAGCTGGGTTGCCAGGGCCGCGCCCGAGGCGAGCGGGTACCAGGCGGATGCCCGATACGACGCGACGACGCTCGGCATGATCGTCGTGGCTGCCAGCTCCTCGAAGGCGACAAGGGTGATGAGCAGGATCGAGCCGAGCGCCAGGCCAATCTCGATGCGGCTCCATGCCGTAGACGAAAGGGACGAGGATTGCTCGGGCATGAGGCCTATCCTACTCGCGGCAATCGCTGGCGGGCGGACTGCGAGCGTACAATGGCCTCGCCGCCGCCTGTCTCGCGGATGGTACCAACGAAAGGAATAACAGTGCTTCGCACTCACAACATTGGAACGCTTGGGACTGACCTGATCGGTCAGACGGTGACGCTCACCGGGTGGGTTGACCGCAGACGCGACCACGGTGGTGTCGCGTTTATTGACCTGCGCGACGCTTCCGGCATCGCTCAGGTAGTCGTTCGTGACGAGAGGGTTGCCCACGAGCTTCGCAGCGAGTTTGTTCTCAAGGTCACCGGCGAGGTTGCGGCTCGCCCCGAGGGAAACGAGAATCCCCACCTGGCGACCGGCGCCATCGAGGTCATGGGCGACGATATCGAGATTCTCAACACCAGTGCGCCCCTGCCTTTCCAGGTGTCTTCCAATGCTGAAGATTCCGGCAACGTGGGCGAGGAAACGCGCCTGAAGTACCGCTACCTCGACCTGCGCCGCGAACCCGAGCAGTACGCCATCCGCCTGCGCTCCAAGGTGTCGCGTGCTGCCCGCGAGGCCCTCTACGCCCGGGACTTTGTGGAGATCGAGACGCCGACGCTGACGCGTTCGACCCCCGAGGGAGCCCGAGACTTCATCGTGCCGGCTCGACTCTCGCCCGGCTCCTGGTATGCGCTTCCCCAATCCCCCCAGCTCTTCAAGCAGCTGCTGATGGTTGCCGGAATGGAGCGATACTTCCAGATCGCGCGCTGCTACCGCGACGAGGACTTCCGTGCGGATCGCCAGCCCGAGTTCACCCAGCTCGATATCGAGATGAGCTTCGTGGAACAGGATGACGTCATTGAGGTCGCGGAGGACGTCCTGAAGAACGTGTGGGCGCTGATCGGCTACGACCTGGCAACGCCGATCCCTCGCATGACCTACAGGGATGCGATGGAGCGCTTCGGCTCGGACAAGCCCGACCTGCGTTTTGGCCTGGAACTCACCGAGCTGACCGACTATTTCAAGGACACGCCTTTCCGCGTGTTCCAGGCCCCCTACGTCGGCGCCGTCGTCATGCCCGGTGGCGGCTCTCAGCCGCGCCGTACCTTCGACAAGTGGCAGGAGTGGGCGAAGGCGCGCGGCGCCAAGGGCCTGGCCTACGTCACGATCGCCGAGGACGGTACGCTCGGTGGCCCCGTCGCCAAGAACATCTCCGAGTCCGAACGAGAGGGCCTGGCGGAGGCGACAGGTGCCGAGCCCGGGGACTGCATCTTCTTTGCCGCGGGCAAGCCAACTCCGTCGCGCGAGCTCCTGGGTGCCGCTCGCCTCGAGATCGGCAAGCGCTGCGATCTCATCGATCCCGACGCGTGGGCGTTCACGTGGGTCGTCGATGCGCCGCTGTTCAAGCCCACCGGTGACGCCGAGGCCGAGGGTGACATCGCGCTGGGGCACAGCGCGTGGACCGCCGTTCACCACGCCTTCACGTCGCCGAAACCGGAGTGGATGGACAGCTTCGATCGAGATCCCGCCCATGCGCTGGCCTACGCCTACGACATCGTCTGCAACGGCAACGAGATCGGCGGCGGCTCCATCCGTATCCACCGTCGAGACGTCCAAAATCGCGTCTTTGACGTCATGGGTATCGGCGAGGAGGAGGCGCAGGCGCAGTTCGGCTTCCTGCTTGATGCCTTCAAGTTTGGCGCTCCACCACACGGGGGCGTTGCGTTTGGCTGGGATCGAATCGTCTCGCTCCTGACCAAGTCTGAGTCGATTCGTGACGTCATCGCCTTCCCGAAGTCGGGCGGCGGCTTTGATCCGCTCACCGAGGCTCCGGCTCCCATCACACCCGCACAGCGCAAGGAGGCGGGAGTCGACGCGACGCCACGAAAGCGCGGCGAAGAGGCTTCGGGCGACGCCTCGAAGTGACCCGACTGGCGTGAGCTAGCGTACGAAACCCCCATCGACCGTCGGTCGATGGGGGTTTCAGGCACAATGGGTGTATGTCATACGTGGAGATGCACCCGGAGAATCCTCAGGCCCGTCTGGTCAGCACGGTCGTTGACCTGCTGGAGCGTGGCGGCACGATCGCCCTGCCCACCGATTCCGGCTACGCGATCGCAACCAAGATCGGTAACAAGGCGGGCATGGACACGATCCGTGCGATCCGCAAGCTTGACGACAAGCACAACTTCTCGTTGCTGTGCCACTCCTTCGCCCAGCTCGGGGAGCTGGTACTCATCGACAACCACGAGTTCCGCACCATGAAGGCCCTCACGCCCGGCCCCTACACCTTCATCCTGCGCGGCACGAAGGAAGTGCCGCGCATCATGCTCAACAAGAAGAAGCACACGGTGGGCGTGCGCATCCCGGACCACGTCATCACCCAGGCGATTGTCGGCGCACTCGGGGAGCCGCTCGCGTGCTCGACGCTCATCATGCCGGGTGAGGAAGAGCCGCTCACGGACGGATTTGATGTCGACGAGCGCATCGGGCACCAGGTTGACCTGGTGGTGGTGGGTCCGGTCGGCGTCGCCGAGCCGACGACCGTCATTAACTTCGCCGGTGGGGATGCGGTTGTCGCGCGCGTGGGAGCCGGCGACATCTCGCTCTTCGACTAAACGCGTGGCTTTCGGGGAATCCTCCTTCTCTCGTAACGGCTACTGTCGGCTGCGTGTCGAGCCGCCGGACGCCGCGTTTCGACACGGCGAGGCGCACCCGATCATTGGCGATCGCCTCACCGTCGACGGAACCGATGCGGTGCGTGTGATCTTTCAGTCGCGCGCCCGAGGGGCGGCGGGCTACGTCATCCTCAATACCGTGACGGATCGAGCCCGCGAGCACCTCGATGAGTTCCGCATGGACATCGGTGCACAGCGTGGTGGTCGTGCCACCCTGGCGTGTGTGCTTCCCGCCGACGCGATCATGAGCTACCAATTCGCGTGGGCCGAGCCGCGCCCCGTCGATCCGCGGGGGGTGACGGACGCCCGCGCGTGGGTGGCCTTCGTTGAGGAGGCGCGCCCCGATCCCTCCAACCCGCTGCGAATCGTCAACGGGCGCGGGCATCGCGCCTCGCTCTTCGTGGGGCCCGACGCGTCGGTGGTCTGGCCCTCGGTTCCGCGCCCGGACGGGATGCGCGCTCGGCGCGAGGAGAACATTGGAGCGTGCATCGGCGCGCGCCTGGGAGGCTCGTTGAGCCGTCCCGTCATCGTCCACGACGGTGAGACCGAAGCGAGGAGGACTCTCCTTCTCCTTGACGGTCACATATGGCGGGCCAATGGTGTCGGCTGGTTGACCCGGCGCTATCCGGGCCTGCGCATCGTCACCATCGATGCGGGGGAGGGGGTTCAGCGCGAGGCGGAGATGACCGATACCGCCCGCGTGCACGCGCTGGTGTGGGCCGTGTGCGACGAGGCCGGGGTGGGTCCCGTGATGGCCGCCGGACAGTCCTATGGGGGTCTTGCGGTTCTTGACGCCGCCCTGCGAACGGATGTTCCGCTCGACTGCGCGCTCTCTCAGTCCCCGTCCCTGTGGTGGGGAGGAACTGAGAGGGGACGGGGCGAGGGCATGCTCATGGCTGGCCTGCGCGCCGGATCGATCGTGCCGCGTGGGGGCGTGAGACTGCGCCTGCAGGTGGGAACCCTCGAACGGACGATGCGTCCTGTTGTGGACGACTGCGGGCGGATTGTGCGCAGCTATGGCGGCCCGGTCGATGTGGATCACTACCGTAGCGGGCACGATGTCGCGTGGTGGCGCGAGGGACTCGTGAAGGCGCTCGACGACTGGTGCGACCCCGCGGACATGTGATCGTGAGACGGGTCTCGCCGCCAGGAGAAAGCTAAGTTAGGCTTACCTTTGTCCTTGCGTTGTCTACGTGAATTGAGGTACCCGTGCACATGTCGACTCGAATCCGCACCTTTGTCGGTGTCGCGCTCGCCGCGCTCGTGGCCGGAGCCTGCTCGCCCTCTCAACCCACGCCCGCCTCATCCAGCGGACCCATGAGCATGGCCGCGACCGAGACCCGGATGGTGACCGACGCCTCCGGTCAGGAGGTTGCCCTTCCCCTCGAGCCCACTCGCGTCGTTACGCTCTCGGAGCCGACGACGGACAACGCCCTGGCGTTGGGGATTACTCCGGTCGGTGCCGTGTCCGGTCGAGGGCAATCCGGTGTCGCCGCCTACCTGGCCGACCGCGCCGGCGATGTTCCGATTCTCGGATCGGTCGGCACCCCCAACCTTGAGGCTGTCGGCGCCGCCCACCCCGACCTGATCCTCGTCGATGGAACGTCGGTCAAGAGTGACGACACCGACACGCTGAATGCCCTGAAGCAGATCGCCCCGGTGTTCTACACCGCACACTCTGGGGACGATTGGCGCGAGACCTTCACGCGCACCGCCGATGCGTTGGGTGTCACAGACGAGGCCTCCACCAAGCTCGCTGACTTTGACGCGCACGTGGCGGCCGTCAGCTCCCGCCTCAACGATGGCGGGTACCTGGACCAGACGTACTCCGTGGTGCGCTGGCAGGGTGACAGCGCGGGATTGATCCTCAAGGAGCTTCCTGCGGGCCAGGCGCTGAGCGCGCTGGGGATGAAGCGCCCGGCGAACCAGGACCGCAACGGCGAGGGACACTCCGAGCCCGTGTCGCTGGAGAACATCGATCAGATTGACGCCGACTGGATATTCTTCGGTACGCTCGGCAAGTCCTCGGTGAACAACCCGTCAGCCGGTGGCGCCACCGGAGTCGAGGCGTCCGAGGCGGCCCTGGCGGAGGCACGCGCGTCGGTCGGCTTCGACTCCCTTGCAGCGGTCCGCGCCGGGCACGTGATTCCCGTCGATGGGTCCCTGTGGACCTCCACCGGCGGATACCTCCTCATGGAGGGCATCGTCGCGAACATCGAGGATCAATTCGTTCGGGCGTCCTGACCGGGCTCGAGGCCCCAGGCTGCTCGGTCATCCCGGGATGAGAATCCGATATGCAGCGAGCGTCGCCACGGCCGCTTCTGTGGCGACGCTCGCGCTCGTCCTCAGCGTCGCCGCCTCGCTTGCCCTCGGCTCTCGACACATCGCACTCTCGGTTGTCTGCGATGCCCTCGTGAGCGGGGGGACGAGCCACGATGCGCAGGTCGTGGTGAGCCTGCGTGTTCCGCGCACGCTCGCCGCCCTCCTTGGCGGTGGAGCGCTCGGCCTCGCCGGTTCCGTCATGCAGGCGATCACTCGCAACCCCCTCGCCGACCCCGGAGTGCTGGGTATCAATGCCGGTGCCGCGTTTGCCGTGGTCGCGACGACGGCCACTTTCGGCGTGACGTCAAGCGGCGTCAACCTCGCCGCGTCGGTTGGCGGAGCCGCGGCAGCATCGCTGCTGGTGTTTGTCCTGTCGGGCAGGGGAGCAACGGGTTCTCGGGCGCGCCTGGCGCTCGCCGGAATTGCCGTGTCGGCCGCGCTCACGTCCGTCACCCAGGCCATCGTGTCCTCGAACCGGCTAGCGTTCAATGAGTTCCGCTTCTGGGCGTCGGGTTCCTTGGAGGGCGTCGACATGACGTCGGTCGTCCGTGCTGGCTGCCTCATCGGGGCCGGAGGCGTCGTCGCACTACTGCTCAGCTCCACGCTCGGCATCCTCTCCCTCGGCGACGAGGCTGCGATGAGCCTGGGCGTGCGGGTACGCGTCGTGCGGACCCTCGCCGTTGTCTCGGTCACCGCCTTGGCGGCAGGAGCGACGGCGCTGGCGGGTCCCTTGGCTTTCGTCGGACTGGCTGTGCCGCTCCTGGTTCGGCGAGTGGTCGGTGCCCGGCAGCGAGCAATTGCAGGGTGGTCGATCCTGGTTGGTGCCGTGTGGGTGTGCCTTGCCGATGTTGCCTCGCGGCTCATCCTGGCTCCGTCGGAGGCGCCTGTCGGAGTGATCGTCGCGCTTGTCGGAGCCCCCTTCTTCATCGTGCGTGCATCGGGAAGGGGAATGTCGTGAACCGAGGTCGCTATCGTGCTGTCCGCGTGAAGCACGGGGTGATACGTGTCCATCGTCGTAGCGCCATCGTCGTGACGCTTGGCCTCGTGTTCCTGTCGTGCCTCGCCCTGTACTCGCTCACGTTGGGCGACTACGGGCTCGGCGTCGCCGACTCCCTTCGGCGCCTAACGGGCGATGGCGGCCCATCCGAGGACTATCTCGGAGTCTACTTCGTGCAATCCGTCCGCCTTCCCCGTGTCGTGTGCGCGGTAGCGGTGGGCGCATCCCTTGCGATAGCAGGACGCATCTTCCAGACGATTTCGGGCAACCCGCTCGGCAGCCCCGACGTCGTCGGCCTGTCCGCGGGTTCGGCAACCGGTGCTCTTGTCGCCATCATCATCCTTGGCGCAAGTCCGGCTGCGACGGGCACGGGTGCGTTGATCGGGGGCCTGGTCTCGGGTGCTCTGGTTCTGGCCTGCAGCGGTGGAACCCGAGTGACGGGCATTCGCGTCGTCCTGGTGGGGATCGGCTGCTCCGCTGCGCTGCGGGCCCTCAATTCGCTGCTCATCGTCAAGGCTCCTCTTGAGGCGGCTCAACGCGCCCAGCTGTGGAGCGCCGGCTCGCTGAACGGCGTGACTTTCGTCCGAGCGTTTCCTCTGATCGTCGGGCTGGGAATTCTAGGTCTCTCCTGTGTCTGTGCAGCTGCATCCATCGGCCTGCTCGCGATGGGTGATGACGTCGCCACGGGACTCGGGGTGCGCGTGCGCGTCGTGCGTGTGAGCGCCATCGTCTCGGCGATCGTCCTCGTCGCTCTTGCGACTGCGGTCGCCGGACCGGTCGCTTTCGTCGCGCTCTCCGCTCCGCACATCGCTGCGCGTCTGTGCGGTGGAGGGCGAGTAGGCGTCGTGTCCTCGGCGGTTGTGGGCGCAGCGCTCGTGCTAAGCGCCGACGTCGTGGCTCAGAGGATCGTCGCACCCGCGGAGCTGCCGGTCGGGGTTGTGACGGGTGTCCTCGGAGGGCTGTACCTGCTGTGGATCCTGACACGCGAGGAGGCACGATGACGTCAGCGCATCCACAGACCGTGCTTTCCGCACGCGGCATCGTCGTGGGCTATGGGAAAGGGGATCCGATTCTCGACGGTCTCTCGCTCGACGTGCTTCCGGGAGAACTCACCGCGATCGTGGGGCCTAACGCGTGCGGCAAGTCGACCCTACTGCGCGCCCTCGCGCGGGTCTTGCGCGTGCGTGGCGGTGTCGTCGAACTCGATGGGCGAGCCGTGGCCACGATGAACCAGAAGGCGCTGGCGCGCAGGCTCGGCCTTTTGGCGCAGTCGTCCCGTGCGCCGGCCGACATCCTTGTTGAAGAGCTGGTCGCGCGTGGTAGGTATCCCCACCAGCCGCCGCTGCGCCAGTGGTCGGAGCGCGACGAACACGCCGTGGAGCGCGCGATGGAAGACGCGGGCGTGTCGAGCTTGGTGGGCAGGCGCGTGGGAGAACTATCCGGCGGGCAGCGCCAACGGGTGTGGATCGCGATGGCGTTGGCCCAGGAGACGGACATCCTGCTCCTGGATGAGCCCACGACCTATCTCGACCTGAATCATCAGCTCGAGGTCCTGCGCGTTGCCCAGCGTCTCCACAGAGGCGGCACGACGGTCGTCGCAGTCTTGCATGACCTGCATCTCGCCTTCCGCTACGCCACGCACGTGGTGTTCATGAAGGACGGAAGCATCGTCGCACAGGGGAGGCCATCCCAGGTCGTCAACCCCGATGTGATCAACCGTGTTTTCGGGGTTCCCTGCCGGATCATCGATGACCCGGTCACCTCGACGCCGATCGTGATCCCAACGAGCTAGATGCGAGCGCCTCGCGGAAAGCTAACCGGTGGTTAACGTCCGGGAATGATTGTGCGATAACAAAGGTCACAGTCGTGCGCGCCCGCCCCTCCGATCCTTGAAATATCAACGAATTGCAGGCAAGGTCACAACTTTGCTTGTCGTTCGCAATTGTGTTGCCACGGCGAACAATACTAAGGTGGCTATACCAGGTGGTTACTCGCACACTTACCCGGCTGTTATGGGCGTGACCGTGCCGATCGGCGTCAAGTATTGCGAAGAGGGGAAAAGAGACACGCATGACGACAGGAGCGCGCTCGCGCGGGATTGGGCTTCGCATGCCCGTGCTCGCGTTGGCTACCTCCGCTTCGATCGTTGCGGGAGTCTTCGTGAGCGCTAGCCCCGCTCTTAGCGTCGACGGTCCGGGCGACGACGTTACCCAGTGTCTGACCGTCACCGCGGAAGCTTCGTCGGTCGTCATGTCCTCCCTTGTTCGTGCGGGCGCGACCTCTCATGCTGAAGGGGCCGGATGGTCCCCGGGTGTGCAAGGCTCCCGAGGTTTCGTTATCGTCACCCTTGACGATGGGCAGGAAAAGCGAGCGAAGGATGCGACGCTTCCCTCCTGGGTTCCCCCCGCAGTGGCGAGAAATCGAGCGGCGTGGGCCGTCGCAGAGGTGAGCCCCGAAGGAACCTTCGCGCTGGACTTCCCCGTGCCAGCCACCTGGACGGTTGGATCCCAGCATCGGGTGAGTGTCGGCGACGGCGTGAGTGGAACGTATGTCGAACTGCAGGTCTCGGTCACCGACGCCGAGGGTGCCACCCCCTCCTGCAGGCTCACGCCGACGGATCCCGCGACCGATCTGCCTGGTGGCGGCAGTGACGCGTCGACCGAGCCCACGGGCGCTTTTGTTCCCCCGGCCTCGCCGGACATCGTGACACCCAGCGGTGAGTCCAAACCGTCGCCTGTCGATCCCGGCGCGGCGCCCACGAGCGCGGGCGCCAGCCCGGAGAGCGCCGTTGAGGCTTCCTCTCCCGCGCCGAGTTCGCCCGCAACGTCGGCTCAGCCTTCCTCCGCGAATCCCTCCGGGTCTACGACCGGATCTCCCGCGGGCAGTGGGGTGGGCACGGAAGCGACGCCCGAGGCCACGGCTTCGTCGGAGCAGCAGAGAGTGTCAGCCTCACAAATCGGCCCCAAGGCGCACTCTGAGAAGCAGGCGACAAACCAGGCCGCCCGCGAGCAGGAAAGCAGGCTCGGGGTGTGGGTGCTCGCCGGTGGCGCCGTCTTGGCGCTGCTGGGTGCAATCGTGACGGTCAGTATTGTGAAGCGGGGCCACGCTCCTGTGCGCTAGGCGCTGCACCTCGGGCTCAGGCGCGGTGAGAATTCGTGCATTAACCGTGTGGTGTGCGTTGGAATTTAGCATTCACGCGCCACGCCTGTTACTCTAGTTCCAGAACAATGCAACTGAGTATTGAAGGCACTAAGGAGAACGGTATGCAGCACGGACGGGCTACCTCTGCGCTCGCCGCGCGTAGGCTGGTGGGGCGCAGTCGAACGATGAGCCTTCTCATGGCCTTGTGCCTGTTCGCCGCAATTGCGTTGGCTATCCCGGGTTTCGCGGCCCGAGCGGATGGGAATGGCTCGGGCTCGAGCCCCGATGACCCCTACGCCATCCCGCGCACTGCTTTCTCGGTGAATCTCGAGCAGGGATCCGAGTTTGAACGGCTCTATGCGAAGACCGGTTTCTGGGGCGTGATCCTTGACGGCGGTGACGTCTCGCCAACCGCTCCCCTCACCTTCGAACGCGGCGGGGAACGCGTGAACGTGGATTCCGACGACCTGTGGCAGGTGACGTCGCTGTCCAACTACAGCATGGTTGTTCAGGTGCCCAACGGCACCAACAACCGCGAGGGGATCACGTGGGAACCCGGAACCATCCACACCGTCCGCGTCGTCATCTACAGCAGTGACGATGATGTCGTGGCCGATTCGTTCCACTACGTCAAGGTGTACAAGCCCTACGAGCCTGATCCTGAGCCGACGACGGAACCCACCACGGATCCTACACCGGAGCCGACCGCCGCTCCCACGACGCAGCCCGCTCCCACGCCAACCACCGCTCCCACGACGCAGCCCGCGCCTACGCCGACCGCTGAGCCTACGACGCAGCCCGCGCCTACGCCGACCGCTGAGCCTACGACGCAGCCCGCGCCGCCGGTTGATCCCGCTCCCGCGCCGACGGTTG
>ERZ773049.468-NODE-468-length-25104-cov-4.868817_pt1 | contig 25104 bp, 25 predicted proteins | sample MGYA00580633_ERZ773049 | MGnify/ENA primary metagenome ERZ773049 (study PRJEB29015, sample SAMEA2737991) | human oral metagenome | biome: human oral; feature: human-associated habitat; material: dental | place: China | collected 2066 ...
AAAAGGGAATTTGAGGAGCAGGCTCAAAATGAGTTTGCTGATATGCGTAGGCGTGGAGCAGACTGAAAAGCATCTTTATTATTTCGACACAGTGGAAATGCAGGCAGATGGGGTGGAGAATTTTGCTGCTATCATTGTGCAAAAGACAAATCCCAAGCTAAATGAGATTGTGGAGGCATTTAATCGTGTGGTGAATATCCTCAAAGAAAAGCCTGAATAATGTTTCACCCCATGGCATTTCACTCTGATAATCTGATATACACCCGAATGTGAAAATGCCACTTTATATTGAAATTTGAGCTTTATATGGTCTTTGCAAACCTATTTTTTTTGGTATCTGACAAGTTAACTATAACCTTATACTGCGATATACCGCAGGAAACCCAACAATATAAAGCACGAAAAGGGGTATCTCCCGACACCCCTTCACATATTATACAAAAACATTATGAATTTTATTTAGCGAACAAGATTAAAAGTTATCGTTATGTTAATTATAGTCAGTTGGATATATTTTGTTGGCTTTTTTTATTGCGCCACTTTGAAAGTGCGCTCTTTGCGTTCGCAATAGCGTTCGCATTGTCGGCAAATGTCGTAGCCGAGCATGGCTCCGAGTATGAAATCCTCTTCTGGACTAAGCTCGTTTAGCGGACGGTTAATCATCATCCTAATGGCGTTGAGGCACTCTTTCTTTCCGAAAAACAAGTTGAGGTTCTCTTTCCCCACTGGTTTTATCAGGTAGTCTATGTGCTGTCGTTCAAGCCTTGCTATGGCAAATTGCTCGTATTTCTTGTTGAAGGTGTATAAAACCATTTGTCGCACGCCTTTCTGATACTCATAAATATGGTTCATCAGCACCTTCATGTCGGCTGAAATCAATTCTGTTTGCGGCATAGTCTTGTATTTTTTTAGTATGGCGGTGGGGCTGTTTGCTGCCCCACCGTCGGGGTTTTGCTCTATGCAAAAGTATTTCTTTGCAATCGAAATTACAATGCAGGCTTAATTTCTTCGAGCCATGCGTCGATGCGACCTTCGGTCTTATCGTCTTCGTTCACGTCGTCGAGAGCCAGTCCCACGAACTTTCCGTCGGCAACAGCCTCGCTATCGTCGAAGGTATAGCCATCGGTAGACACCTCGCCAACCATCTTTGCGCCACTGTCTTTTGCTGCATTGTAAAGCTCGGCCATTGCGCCGCAGAAGGTATCAGAGTAAGATTCGGCATCGCCGCAACCGAAAACGGCCACCGTTTTGCCGGCCAAGTCGGCCTCTTTAAGCACTTTCACACCGTCGTACCAATCGTCTTGTAGTTCGCCAGCACCCCAAGTAGAGGTTCCGATGAGCAAATTTTCGTTCTCGGCAACAACGTCTGCGTTGAAGTTAGCCACGTCTAGGGCTTCTACGCCTAGTTTGCTTGCAATCGTTTCTGCGATGCTTTGGCAGGTTCCTGTTGAAGAACCGTATACTACCACCGTTTTTTTCATTTCAATTCTTAGTTTTAGTTGTGTTATTATTATGGTTGCAAAGTTAAGTACAAATAAATAATGGCGCAATACCTAGAAATGGTGTTTTTTGCGTAAGGGCTGTTTCAAGACGTGATACGGATTGCTGGTTTATTTCCCAACGAACCTAACGAGCGTGCTGCCGCTATGTTTGGGGCTATCTGCATGTATCTGAACTACATACACGCCTGCTGCTAATGCTTCTAGCTGTATGGTGGATTCGGCAGCCAACAGCGTGCGCGGCCTACTTAGAACTAATGAACCCGATAGCGAATAAAGGCGCAGCGAGCAGGCGTGTGGTTGCCCGTCGGCGAAGGTTATGCGCAGTTTGTTGTTGCCGTATGGGGTTATATGCACGCCCTGTGGTTGGTGTTGGTAGATGCCTTGCACCTTGGTAATGCCCAAGATGTGGAGCAGGCCGCGATAAACATCCACTTGTCCGTAGCCATATAGGTTGTTGGGATGGGGTAGGGATGTGCTGTGTTGCGTGCCTGTTTGTGCCACAATGTTTCGCACATCGCTGGCCGTTAGCGTTGGGCTGGCTTGCAACCACAGGGCGATAGCGCCTGCAACAGCTGGCGCAGACATGGAAGTACCCGTGTTGCAGTTCCACGGATAGGTGCGACCGTTGTGTTGGAAGTGCGCCACATCCCATTGCACGTCGCTGTTGTTGGGATGATTGGCAATGTAAAAGCTGTTGTACGACGAGATGATGTTGCTGCCCGGAGCCATCACGTCGGGCTTTGTGCGGCCGTCTGCGGTTGGTCCTTTCGAAGAGTAGGGTGCTCTTTCGCCCCCTGTTCCTTGCAACGAATACTTTTTTTCGCCCTTATAATTAGTAATGTGTGTGCGATACGAGGTTGCGCCTACGGCAATAACAGCAGGCGCGCTGGCGGGCGATAGGATGGTGTGGGTGTCGTCGCCGCCCAACAACGCAGGCTCGAGCTTGTTCGTTTCCCACCTGCCTGCACCTCGGAACAGCTCCACATCGGCATTTGCGCCAATTAATACCAATGCCGTTGGCGGCACGTAGGTGCTAGAACCCAACGTGCGCAAGTACATCTCGTAGGCCAATGCGCCCTCGTTGTCGGGCTGATAGGCAGCCGCTTGTATCTCGTATTGTAGTTTTCCAAAGGTTAGTGTGTCTATCAGTTGCGAGTCTTTGGCGGCCACTAATGCGCGCGTGTCGATGTCGTATGTGGTTAATGTGCCCACGCGATGAAACCTTAATCTAAGCAGAAAATGCGCTTTGCTTTTGGCCGAAACGCCTATTCGGCCGTTAGAATCCTTGATGAATGTGCCTGCCGAGTCGGTTCCCAGTGGTTTTCTAAGGTAGCTTGCCCGTCCGCCTTCATTGCCAGCCGAGGCCACGATGATGCGCCCTGGACCTTGAAGACTGTCTAGGACGGCATGGTAGAGTTGCGTGTCGCTGTCGAAACGAAAGCTAGAACCCTCGCTAAACGATGCCACACAGGGCTGGTTGTGGCGTTTGGCATAGTCGAAGATGTATTTAAAGCCCAACGCATCTGTCGCTGTGGTATATTTATATAGGTCTTTTTTGTCCACCAGATTTTTGTTTTCGCTGGTTAGGTTTGCCACTAGGCAGATGTCGCTTTCCCATGCCATGCCGCGGTAAGGGCTTTTAAAGCCACTGCCTGCTGCAATGCCCAAGGTGTGTGTGCCATGCGTTTCTTGTTTGCCGTCGCGTGTGTGGCGCAGGCTGAGGAGGGCATTGGGTGTGGTGTAGTCGCGCCCAACGGGTAGGGTTGTGCCGATGGTGTCGGTTGAAAGTTGGTCCCATAGGGCCTTGATGCGTAGTGTTTGGCCCGTAGAGTCGCAGAAATTGGGGTGCGTAAGGTCGAACCCGATGTCTTGAATGCCCACCACCACGTCCTTGCCCGTGTAGGCTTGTGGCAGCGATTGGCTTTGATATGCGGGCCATGCGTTTAGTACCTTGGCCGTGGTGTCCATCAATATGCTGTTGCTGTGGCCCATTTCGATGCGACTAACCCATTTGGATTGCGACAACTCGGCCAGCTGATTGAGGGGGATGTTCACGATGTGGATGTTGCCAAACTGCGCTAACGACGTGCAGGCATGGGCTTTAAACATGGCCTCGGCGTTGCTGCTAATGCGCACAAAGGCACATACGGAGCGGCTGTCGGGTGGGGTTGAGCGAGTGTCTGCCTGCCGTTCGGCTTGGCTTTCTGCGTACAGCTGGCGCAATTCGCCCGACATCTTGGCATAAGCAGGGCGTTGTGCGCTGGCATGTAGCGCGTACAGGAGGGCGAATATGGCACATGTCAATATCTTTTTCATCGTTCGTTGCAGTGTTTTGAAGTTAAAGTGGCAAGGTCTAAGGCTGAAACAGCCATTTTCATGGTGCGTGTTGGCCTAGCGAAAGCAAAGTTACGGAAAATAATGGAGATTGCATGTGGCGGATTATTAAAATTGACTTTGATGGAGTTTTAGACTTAATTTTTGGAAATTTCGCTTATTCTTTGGGAGGTAGTTTGTGGATTATGTGACTGAAAATGCAAGCAGGAGATGCCCAAAAGGATGGTAAAACGACAAGGAACAACGCGATAACGCAATTGGGTTAAGTGGCAGGGATTTTGTGGAATAGGCCATATATACGGAAAGTTTTTCGTAACTTTGCATGTAATGCCGCGTGCGTGGGTTTGCTAATTGTGGCATAACGCGCGTTGGCATCATTATTGCAAGGAAAAGATAAAAACGAAATATGACAATGGAAAAAGAAAACAACAAGTTTATCGCCGTCGCTTACAAGCTTTATTCGCTGGCCGACGGCAAGGAAACGCTTATCGAAGAGGCTCCTGCCGACCGCCCTTTTGTGTTTATTACGGGCTTTGGCATCACCCTCGACGCTTTTGAAAACGGTGTGGAAGACTTGCCTAAGGGCGAGCAGTTTACGCTGAACATCGAATGCGAAGAGGCTTATGGCGAACGTCTTGACGAGCGCGTTATTGACTTGAACAAGGAGATATTCACCATCAATGGACACTTCGACCACGACAATATCTACAAAGATGCCGTTGTTCCGTTGCAAAACGAAGACGGAAACCGCTTTATGGGTCGTGTGATTGATGTGACGGAAGACACGGTGAAGATGGACTTGAACCATCCGCTTGCAGGGCTTGACTTGCTGTTTAAGGGTGAAATAGTTGAGAACCGCGAGGCTACGAACGAGGAAGTGCAGCAAATGCTGAACCATATCAGTGGCGAAGGCGGCTGCGGAGGTTGTGGTTGCGGGCACAATCATGGCGATGAAGAAGGCGAAGGTCACGAACATGGTCATCATGGCGGCTGTTGCGGTCATGGTAATGGCCATCATGGCGGTGGCTGTGGACACCATTAAGCCCTTCGTTGTACAGACTACACAGATATTATATATACAATGGCGAACACATCATAACTGCGTTTGGCGCGGTTGTGTGTTCGCCATTATTGCTTTAACTGTTTACCCCTCACAATTATGCGCAACACATTTGGAAACCTTTTCGCCCTTACCACCTTTGGCGAAAGTCATGGGCCAGCCATCGGAGGCGTGGTAGACGGCATGCCAGCAGGCATTGACATCGACTTAGACTTTATCCAGTCGGAGCTTAATCGGCGTAGGCCTGGCCAGAGCAAGCTTACCACGAGCCGCAACGAGGCCGACCAAGTGGAATTGCTTAGTGGTGTGTTCGAAGGAAAAAGCACTGGCACGCCCATTGGCTTTGTCGTGCGAAACGCTAATCAGCACTCGAAAGATTACGACAACATGCGTGGACTTTTCCGGCCGTCGCATGCCGACTACACCTATTATAATAAGTACGGATTGCGCGACCATCGTGGCGGCGGACGCTCGTCGGCTCGCATTACTTTGGCGCGTGTGGTGGGCGGAGCATTGGCAAAGCTGGCACTTAGGCAGATGGGTATAACCATTTCGGCCTACGTGTCGCAGGTGGGCGACATCGTTTTGAACAAGGATTATCGCCTGTATGACCTCGCGAACACAGAAAACAATGATGTGAGATGCCCCGATGAGGAGGTGGCCAAGCGCATGGCGCAACTTATTTTGGATACGAAGAACGCGGGCGACACCATTGGCGGCGTGGTTACATGCGTGATGAAGGGTTGCCCTGTGGGGGTTGGCGAACCCGAATTTGATAAACTTCACGCCCGATTGGGGTATGCCATGCTGAGCATTAACGCCGCAAAGGGTTTTGAAATTGGCGATGGTTTCGACTTGGTTAGGTGTAAAGGCAGTGAGGTTAACGATGTTTTCGTGGCCGAAGAAGGTCAGGTTTCTACGCTTACCAACCATAGTGGAGGCATCCAAGGGGGCATAAGTAATGGCCAAGACATCTTTTTTCGTGTGGCGTTTAAGCCTGTTGCTACGGTGTTAATGGAGCAAGACACCATTGAACTAGACGGAACACCCACCACTTTTGCGGCTCGTGGGCGTCATGATTCGTGCGTAGTTCCGCGTGCCGTGCCCATCGTCGAGGCGATGGCAGCGATGGTGTTGATGGATAATTTGGCAATGGCAGGGGCTAAATTTGGCGTTGATGCCGAATAAAAACGGGTTGGCAAGGCTGTATGTAACCTTGTCAACCCGTTTACATTGGGCGAGATCGGGTGTTTACTCGTTAACTTGTTAGTTTGTCAAACCGTTAACTTGTTAACTCGTCAACCGGTTTACTTGTCCGCATATAAACAGGTACACCATTCTTCTTGTCAACTCGTCAGCTTGTCAACACGACGACCTGTTAGCTCGTTAACCCCTCTTTTTCTACGCCTTTAAGTTCGGATACTTTTCTTCTAGGGCTTTAAAGAATTTCTTACCGACAGCGTAAGCCAACAGACGGCGATACTTGTTGTATCTCATGTAATACTCTTGTGTGGGGTAAAGTACGGAGCAGAGCGTTATTTCACGTACGCCGTCTTCGCTAGGCACTTGCAGTTTATAGAACTTTGCGCTGTCACCCAGTTCTTTTGGAACGCGGTCGTTGGCAAAGGGCGTGAGCGTAGCTTTCTCCATTCGGGCGTTGTCGAACATCAAGTGTCGCTTCACCTTTCCCTCAACATCCAGTTCGAAGAGGTGCAGGCCGTCTGCTGTAAGCAGCAAAGGCATGGGCACTTGTACGGTGGTGTATTTCACCGTTCCCAGCGTTAGCGCGCTTTTCAGCACGTCCTTTCCGGCATTCTTCATGTGCTCCTTCATGTCGGGCAAGTGGTAGATGTAGTTTGCGCCCAACACGTTCTTGTCGTCTAGGTGTTGAATGCACACGCCAAAGTCGGAATTGATAAGGACGTTAAGGTCGTTGTCACTTAATTTTTGTGCCTCACTGTCGGCCTGTGCGGGGTCTAATGCCTTTTGGCTAACGAAGCGTTTGTACACTTGACTGATAACTAGGGCGGCCACCACAACAACGGCCATGATGATAATCTGAGATGTTTGCATTGCTTTGAAATTATAGTTTAGTTGGTTCTATCTTCTCGTCTTTCTTGCGCGAAGGTATCGCTCCCCAAATCATTAAGGCCACAATGGGCAACAAAACCAGCTTTCCGCCGTAGCGTGTATAGAAACCTAGTTTCAACAAACTGGCCTCATCGAGCTTCTTTTCCTTCATATACTCTTTCAGAAAGGCCTGCGATTTTTCGGTCGTCATTTCGTAGTAAGTTTCCGAAGGGGCATCGTATAGCACAAGTTTAGGCTCTTCCGTTACCCATAGGGGCAAGATGTAGGCAATGTTGAACTCCTTGTGCATACGTGCCAAGTTCACCTGCTTGCCGTCGATAATGATGCTGTCGCTTGCAGGGATGTTGTAAACGATGTCGATAACGTCGCGTGTGCCGATGGGAATCCTGGCTTTTGCGTGTACAATCTGCGGCATGGTTAGCCACAACACTAGGCCTACAATCAGCACTTTTCCGATAGCGTTAAGTCTATTCATAGTTTATTGATTTTATGGATGAATAATAGTTTTGCATCCAAAATTAACAATAAAGCGATAAAATCTTTGCAAAACGTGATTATTCTGCTTTATATTTTGTTTTTTTTTCATTCGTTTGGTCAAATTAAAGGATATAATGGTTAATTCTTTCTAGGGTAAAAGATACATGTTGTATAAGCTAACGCCTAAATACCTTTCTTTCTAATGGTGTGTTTGGTTTGTTTGGTGTCAATTTGATAGTTGTGTTGGTGGTTGTCGTTCACTTTTGATATGTTTTATTGTTGTTGTGTTCTGTGGGTTGAAAAAGGTTGTAAATGAAATGCCGGAATTGGTGAATGCTTGGTTGTGTTCCATTTCTACGTGTTTATTTGTCTGTTTTTTCTTCATGCGAACCATGCGCTTATATTCGCTCCCCAAAGCTGAATTCAATAATTATCACAATTATTTTGCAGTTTGACAAATATTGTCTAACTTTGGAAACACAATCAATATACCACAAAGATGTTCGAATACCTCACTTCAAATCAATGGCTATTTTGGCTGCTAATAAGCCTGTTATGCCTGATAATAGAAATGGCCTCTGGCACGTTTTACATCCTTTGTTTCACTATTGGCGCCCTTTCGTCGATGGTAGGATGCTGGCTTGGTTTCCCGTTTTGGGGCCAAGTGGTGTGTTTCGCCTTCTTTTCAATATTGTCTATCTTCGCCGTTAGGCCTGTGGTGATGAAATATCTGCACCGCGAAGAGGAAGAACGGAAGAGTAATGCCGACGCACTTGAAGGGCGCGTGGGCGTGGTGATAGAAGATGTGCAGCCACAACACAGCGGCTATGTAAAGGTAGACGGCGACGAATGGCGCGCCGTTTCGGCCGACGGGTCGCTTATTAAGATAGGAGAAAGGGTGCGCATCGTTAAGATGGAAAGCATCATCGCCACGGTTGAACGTGTCTGAAACAATCTTTGGCCGTTATGTGTAGCTATGGGCGCATGCGTTAAGCGGGTGCTCAAATGTTTTTTGCAGGCCAAGACCGTGGCTAATTTCTTCGTTGTAATCGTGCCCAAGACGATGTCTTAGGCTTAGATTATCCGTAGTAAACACCTAAATAGAATAACACCAAAAACAATAATCAATAATGGAATATCTAGGAACTTATTTAATTATCGCCGCAATATTGCTGGCCTTTGTCTTTGTTAAGAAGTCGCTTGTTATTATTCCCCAGTCGGAAACGAAAATCATCGAACGCTTGGGTAAGTTTCGAGCAATCCTCAAACCAGGTGTCAACATCATCATACCCTTTGTGGATAAAGCGAAAAACATCGTAAGAATGACCAATCGCCGCTACTCGTATTCAAACACAATCGACCTTCGCGAGCAAGTGTACGACTTCGACAAGCAGAACGTTATCACCAAAGATAACATCCAAATGCAAATCAATGCCTTGCTCTACTTCCAGATAGTGGACCCCTTTAAGGCCGTTTACGAGATTGACAACTTGCCCAACGCCATTGAGAAACTTACTCAAACCACGCTGCGTAACATCATCGGTGAAATGGAATTGGACCAAACGCTCACCTCGCGCGATACCATCAACACCAAACTTCGCTCGGTGTTAGACGATGCAACCAACAAGTGGGGTATCAAGGTGAACCGCGTTGAGCTGCAAGACATCATCCCGCCATCGAGCGTTTTGCAGGCAATGGAGAAACAGATGCAAGCCGAACGTAACAAGCGCGCCACCATTCTTACCAGCGAGGGTGAGAAGCAAGCCGTGATTTTGCAGTCGGAAGGTGAGAAGACCTCTACCATTAACCGCGCTGAGGCTGTCAAGCAGCAGGCCATTCTCTATGCCGAAGGTGAGGCGCAAGCACGCATTCGCAAGGCCGAGGCCGAGGCAATAGCCATTCAAAAGATTACCGATGCAGTTGGGCAGAGTACCAATCCGGCCAATTATCTGCTTGCACAAAAGTATATCGCCATGATGCAAGAGTTGGCACAAGGCGACCAAACCAAGATGGTTTACCTGCCTTACGAGGCTACAAACCTACTGGGTAGCCTAGGTGGAATTAAAGAACTCTTCAAGATACACTAAGGTTTTGAACCTTTGAATTGCAAGGTTGTGAGGTTATAAGTTGATGAGGTCGTAAGTTGGTGAGGTTGTAAGTTCATGAGCTAATGAGTTAATGGGTTTGTAAAATCATGAATTAGTAGGTTCATGAGTTTTTGAACTCATGCGTTTAAAAGCTTATGAGTTCATCAACTTACGACCTCATAGCCTTATAACCCCACCAACTTACGGCCTCACGGCCTTACAACCTCACAAGCTTATAACCGCATCACCTTATAAAACTTACCACCTTACAAACTTACAAGCTTATAATCTCTCATCCTCAGAAAGTTTTCTTTGTCTAGTTTTCGGTTGGAATTTTAACATTGTGAGTGCCCTTTTCTTCCACCAATCGCCAACCTTGCCGCAAAAAATCGATTCTCGCGAAGGTTGTTTTTGGTGCCAAAAGGGGGTAGTATGTGAATGCAGCAAAATGTATTTTTATTTAAAGAAATCGCCATTTGCACCTATTTTCGGGCTATTTGTTGCTAAATGTAGTGCAATATGCCGCTAAACGCAGTGCGTTTTGGTGCTAAATGCAATGCAATATGCCGCTAAACGCAGTGCGTTTTGGTGCTAAACGCAAGGCATTTTGGTGCTAAATGCAGTGCAAAATGCTGCTAAACGCGAACCGAAAAGCATAAATATCCACCACAATGGTATAAATACAACCTGCTAGTTCCATAAAAAACATGACTAAAAAGAGCAAAACGCCCATTAAAAAGTGGGGTTTTAGGAGCTAAAAGTGGGTAAATGGCCTTGAAAAAATACGAGTTGGCAACCAAAATAGAAAGGCTAAATGGTGCAAAATGCAGGCTTTGAACCTAAAAACAGACAAAACGGGTGGCGAGAAAGGTTGTAGATGGTATCAATTTACCTACTTTTTAACCAACATTTCGCCTAGAACGGAGTGAAAATTGGAGCGACATTGTAAAACAAAAAGCAACAATTTAAGTTTTTGAGTTGGGGAGGTTTTGAGTTTATAAGTTTTTAAGTAGGCGAGTTTGTGAGTTGATGAGGTTTGTAAGTTGGTGAGGTTTTGAGTTTATAAGTTTTTAAGTAGGTGAGTTTGTGAGTTGATGAGGTTTGTAAGTTGGGGAGGTTTTTGAGGTTGTGAGTTTTTGAGTTGATAGGATTGTAAGGTTTTGAGTTGGCGAGTTTGTAAGTTGGGCGGTTAGTAAATTGATGAGTTGATGTATTCGGGAGTTGTTGGGTTTTCATGAGTTTATAGGCCAGTGAGTTGACTTGTCCCGCACTTCGTATGTGAGTGGGGTGTTTACCCCATGTTGGCATCACAAAGACAAGAAACTCCTCTCAATGTATAGAAAGATTAAAAGCCGAGACGATTTCATTGTGTGCACAACGTTTGTATAGCCGTTGAATGGCTTTTTATCCTCCCCCAATTGTTGTCGTTTCAAAATAACTGCCACATAAACCGAGCCGACAAATTGGTTGTTAGTTTCTATTTCAGCACTAAACAACCGTCATCTTTCGTGAAATAATATTGCTAAGCAGCCTTTATCTTAGCTTTATTTGTTACTTTTGCACGTATAAGGTGGGTTGAAGTGCAACACAATCCGTAAAAAAGACGTGTATGAAACAGCAACTCCTTATATATAACGAAGTAAGAAGTTGGCATTGTCAAAACAAGAAGTATTGATGACTATACACAAAGGCGCAAAGCCGTTTGTTAAGTGGGCAGGAGGGAAAACGCAACTCTTGTCGGACATAGAGAGCCTTTTACCAACAGATTTCCGCAACAGGAACATCACCTATGTGGAACCATTTGTTGGCGGAGGTTCTGTTTTGTTTTGGCTATTACAACACTATCCCAACATACAACACGCTGTTATCAACGATGTAAACGCAAAACTGATAAACGTGTATCGTGTTATTAAGGCCAAGCCAAAAAAGCTTATTAGTGCGCTACGCGTGCTTGAAAACGAGTATCTGCCCATGAACCATGCCGAACGCACGGTCTATTTTATGGAGAAACGCAGGCGTTTTAACGACGACGAACTAACGAACGTGGAGCAAGCCGCTATCTTTATCTTCTTAAATCGAACTTGTTTTAACGGCCTTTATCGCGAGAACTCCAAGGGTAAGTTTAACGTTCCTCATGGCAAATATGTACACCCTAAGATATGCGATGAACAAACTATCATGGCCGACTCTGGCCTCTTGCAACGCGTGGACATCCTTTGCGGCGACTTTGATGCTACAAAGTGCTATGCCAACGAAGACACGTTGTTCTACCTCGACCCGCCATACAAGCCGTTGAACAGCACTTCTTCGTTCAACACTTACGTTAAAGAGCCCTTTGACGATGGAGAACAAGTGCGTTTACGAAACTTCTGTAACGAGGTAAGCGGGCGTGGCAGCTTGTTTGTTCTCAGCAACTCTGACGTTAGGGGCTACGACCCCAAAGACAATTTCTTCGACAATCTGTATGCCGCATACAACATTCAGCGGGTGTTTGCCACACGCATGATTAACTCAAATGCAGAAAAACGAGGAAAGTTAACCGAACTTATGATTTCTAACATCGGGCAAGGGGAGAACCGCACTGCGCGCGAAACCATTGCCGTAAGCATCTAATTCTATGGATAAAATTAAAGCGCATACCCAAGAAGAGTTTAATACGTTCATGTCTCAATTACTAGAAACCAATGCAAACCTTGGTTTCTACACTGATTTCGCCAAGTGCCATGCCAACGTAAACAAAATAGCAATGCGGCTAAACGCTCTCAACTACCTAATTGGCAAAGACGATATTGCTGCCGCCGTTCACGACTTATGGGAAGAGAACCCACAGGTATTTACCACGCTTGACATACTTATAGGTGTTCGCACCAAGGATAAGAAACTTTCTTTTAACAGGGAAAGCGAGATACAACTTATTGAAGAGTTCTTCACTTCTGCAAAAGGCGTGGTTGAATTTATTCAAGACACAGGCTTAGAAAAAGTATTTCGCAACAAACAGATAACCAATCTTGTGGATTATGTGTTTGGAGTGGAAGTGGGTCTTGATACCAATGCACGCAAAAACCGTAGCGGACACATCATGGAAGAACGGGTTGCCAGCATCCTGACCAAAGCAAATGTGCCGTTCAGACAAGAAGTTTACTCACGCGAATTTCCTGAAGTGTACCAAGCCCTAGGCGTAGATAGCAAACGTTTCGACTTTGTTGTGGCGACACCAGCTAAGACTTACCTCATGGAAGTGAACTTTTACAGTGGCGGAGGTTCAAAGCTTAACGAAGTGGCTCGTGCATACGCCGAGCTTGCTCCCAAGGTTAATGCGTGCGAGGGGTACGAGTTTGTGTGGGTTACGGACGTAAAGGGATGGGAAAGTGCCAAAGGCAAGCTCGAAGAAGCGTTCTACACCATTCCAAGTATATACAACCTCACCACCTTTGAACCTTTTGTTGACACACTAAGACAATAGCATGATACTTCGATAAAGCCCACTCAACAGGGTTGTTGCCATGACAACAGGTGGTGAAACTAGCCTTAACTCATAGCCCAACGCTTTAATGATAGAAACATATTATAGGTCTGACGACCGACATTTCAACCTTCTACAAGGCAATTGCATTGAACTTCTTAGCCAATTCGACTTTAAGTTCAATACGATATTTGCAGATCCACCTTATTTTTTGAGCAATGGTGGCATCAGTTGTCAAAGTGGAGAGGTGGTAAGTGTGAACAAGGGCGATTGGGATAAGTCGCATGGGGCAGACGAAGACAACCTTTTCAATCGTAGGTGGCTAGAAGTTTGCCGTGATAAGCTGGCAGATAACGGCACGATTTGGGTAAGCGGAACTTACCATAACATATTTAGCGTGGCCAATTGTCTTGCAGAACTCGGATTTAAAATACTAAATGTATACCCGTTGGCGGAATTAATTTAGTGCGTATTTAATTCTTCCGATGGGTTTGTTATTAATAAAGTTGACATATTGTAATATGGTCAGCGTACTAATTTTCCCGATTATTCGGGCAAACAGACCATTTGTTATTTTCGCATAATTCCTAACTAAATCGCTTAATGGCTGTAGTCGTCACCTTATTATATAGGGACTGTGCGCTTGAATGGGCGAACATGTTGATTGTTGCACGGCATGTAGGGACGCACGGCTCGTGCGTCCGCTCAAACAATCATGTATGTGTGCGTTCAATTCCATTTGGGTGGACGCACGAAGCGTGCGTCTCTACATCTCCAAGCAAGGGAACAATGGGCAAAAAAAGAGGGAAGTGTGGAGGAATATCCGACTTTTTTCATATTTTTGTGGTTGTATCTGTACAACAACCTCAAAAAATAAGGACATGAAAAAGAATATTTTTGTTTTAACTACGTTGTGTTTTGCCTTGCAAATGCAAGCGCAATCGTTCAAGCATGAGCTGAAATTGAGTTTCGGATTTGGTGACGAACCGCATTTAAACAGCGTGAAAAACGACTACGTAAAGCAGTTCAAACTCGAGGAAGATGCGTCTGCTTTCGGGCTGTTCTTAGGCATAAACTATGCTTTTAACATGGAATATCTCTATCATTTCAGTCCGAAATGGGCCGTAGGAGCGGACATCAGCTACACTGAAGCCGCTGCAAAGGGGGCGCATCTTCCATGGGATGAGCAGTTGGGAAACAATCCCTATCTACTCCTTTACGGCGGGGTTTTCTTTTCAATCTTCCCGAATGACGAACTGAATCTGTCGAGCAAGGCTTGGACGTTCATGCCCGAAGCAAAATATACTTGGCTCGACAACGGCCATTTCACACTCTATTCAAAGGGTGGTCTCGGTCTTCGTTACTACCGATTGCAGTCCGCAATTAGCAACTTCCCTAATATAAAGGAAGAGAAAATCAAGGTCGCTTATCAGCTTTCTCCTGTGGGAATAGAGATTGGAGGCAATCATGTGCGCTTCACTTCAGAGCTGGGTTACGGGCAACAAGGCATTCTTAACATGGGAATTGTAGTGTATTTCGGAAGGAAGTGAAGCCTCCCCCGGCCCCTCCAAAGAAGGGGAGACCCAGCAACATGGGGCAAATGGGCTTCTATAACAACGCTTCCTGTTCGTTCTCCCCTCCTTTGGAGGGTTCAGGGGAGACTCTCCTTTCCTCTGCGGCCTTGATACTGCCGCTTTTCTTCAGCTTTTCTACCACACTTTGATAGTCATTCTCATCGGGATGCCGCTCCATATAGATGCGTACAGCGCGGTCTATGAGCCTGGCATTCATCAGTTTCACATTCACCATCTTGTTGCCTTCGAGCCTTCCAAGGCGTAAATGTAATCACGTGGGCTAAGACAAATCCCCCACCAAACATTTCTTGCAGGTACTTTACTCATAGTTCAGAGTTTGTTATATGGGCGCGAAAGTCCCCAAAAGTTCCACATTATTTCAACTACCGGCTGATGAAAGAGATGAACGACAACAAACAAATGACCGACGTTTGGCACCTACCTGCCATTGCTCCGTGGGAAAAGACCTGCACAAAACACCCCACCCAAAAGCCACTGGGACTGCTTACTCGCATCATCCTTGCCTCAACGAGGCCTAACGACTGGGTTCTCGACCCCTTTGCAGGTAGCAGTACCACCGGCATTGCCGCAAACTTGTTTGGCCGTAGGTACTTAGGCATAGAGCAAGAGCACCATTTCCTCGAAATATCAAAAGCAAGGCGCATGGAAATTGAGCAACCAGGCGTTATAACAACATACAGAGATAAGATTTTTAAACAGCTAAGAAAGCAAAACAACGGGTATAAAACCGAACCTCTTACAGAAACTATGCTGATGTGCGAGGATGTGCCAAGCTATAACATCAGCACATTGCCTTTTTAAGTATGTATGATAAGTGTATCTCATCTTTGTTGAGCATCATTGCCCCTCTTGCACTGGAATTAGCGCGTTCACGAGTTGTTCACGCCCCATTACTTTCCTCTTATGCCACAACTTCACACCAAAAGTAAAGGCCGCAGCACCTTTTGGGTATCTGCGGCCGTTGACCTTACGTTAGTATAATGAAAAATTTGAGAGAAAGAAGCTTCACAGCTTCGATGTTGTTTTACTAAACATTGTTATTGAGAAAGCATAGAAAAATTTCTTATTTAATGATGTTGAGCGAGGCGGCGGGTTCGCCCGACTTCTTCAAGGTGTCGATAACGGCCGAGTCGCCTAGGGCAACGGATGCCCCTTTCTCCACCTTATTATATCCTGCCATGCCTGCGGGCGAAGTGGGTTTCGTTTGGAACGACTCTTGCGCGGCATTGCCCAACGTGAGGAAGATGGCCACAACAGCGGCAGCTTTGAACAGCGGCATGAGGCGTTGGGTAAGCGTAATGGTACGCGCCTTCACCTTAACAGGTTCTTCCTCGTGGATTATGGCCAACAGCTTGCTGTCGAAATCGGCACCCAGATGTTTCGCCTTGCCCTCCATTTGCTGGTAGGCGAAGAGCGGTTGGTATTGGCGCAACTCCGCAGGAACGTCTTTCTGACTGAAAAACGCACGCAGGATACCTTCTTCTTCTAATGAAGTTTCGCAGTTCCAATAGCGCTCCAAAAGCTGGTTGATATATTTATAATCCATAATCATCTGCATTTTTGAACTTTTGTTTTATCGCTTGCCGTGCCCTGAAGATGTTTATCTTAACCTGTTCTTCGGTCACTTCCATTATTTGGGCAATCTCGCGATAGCTTTTTCCCTCGAACTCTCGGAGCTGCATGCTCGTCTTTTGTTTCTCGGGTAAGGCATTGATAATGTCTCTTACAAGCTTTACGCGGTCGTTATGCAACATTTCCTCGTAAGGATTTGCCGTTAAGTCGGGCTTGTCGGCGTGTGCATCTTCAATTGAGGGGTTGTTATGTCCTTTCCGTTTGATGCTGTCTAGCGCCAGATTTCGACACACCGTAAGGCTGAAAGCCTCGATAGAGTCCAGTTCGTCCCAGCGTTCCCGCCGGTTCCAAACCTTGATGAGCGTGTCTTGCACAATGTCTTCGGCATCGCGAGCATTAAGCGTAATGCGCAACGCCAACCTGTATAGTTTGTCCTTTAAGGGCAGAATGTCATTGCGAAAGCTTATTTTGTTCATCTCTGTCTCTGTAATAAATGACGATTGGGTGCAAAGGATGTTACGCGCGCTAACATATTTTAACCAAAAGAGAGGACGATTTGTTATGCCGTCAGCCACCAAAAACGCTGCATATCAACAACAGATACACACGGCATCAGCAGCCTGAAACAACAGCACAAGGTTGATGGAGCTACACTTCCAGCCGCTTGGAACCATGCCCCAAGAAAACCGGTAGTGTAGCGATGCAACAGAAAGCGCATTCCGAAAGGCCGGCAAACGACTTTTTGCGGGGTACGGAATGGGCTGTTATGAGGTTTTACTCGAAATAATATAAGAAGGTGGCGATGCCTTCGAGTGCAGGTTTGCGCTGTCCTTCTATTTCAATCTTAAACTCGATTTCGGTTTTGCAGATGCCGCGAATGTTGCTGATGGCATGCAGTTTGGTAGCCAGTCGCACACGACTTCCCGTCACCACGGCCTGTCCAAAGCGCATCTTGTCCATGCCATAGTTCACCAACATCTTGATATTGTTCACCTCAATAATCTGTTCCCACAAGTGGGGCAGCAACGAAAGCGTAAGGTATCCGTGTGCGATAGTGCTCTTAAACTGGCTCTCTTGCTTGGCGCGCTCCACGTCAACGTGTATCCATTGATGGTCTAGTGTGGCATCGGCAAAGAGGTTAATGCGCTCTTGGTCTATTTCCAGCCACGGCGAAACGCCCAGCTCTTCGCCCAAATGGGCGGCAAACTCTTCGTAAGAGTTAACAACTAATTTGCTCATTGTGATATGTTAATGATGATGTGATACTAAATTTTGGTGGCCGCTAAGCCGTAAAACAACGGCGAAATTACGCAAAAGAATTGAGGAAAACAAATGTGGTGGGCTAGAAGTTGGCTTGAGATGGGGTGTTAATGGGTTAGGAAACAAGCGTTAGGTTCGTTCGCTAGGGAGGGCTATACCCTCTTTATACGAGGCTTTCTAGCTATTCTAGTGTTTCTAGGATTTCTTGAATTTCAAGGACTCCTAGCTCTCCTAGGTTTTCTTGTTTTCTAGGTTTTCTAGTAAAACAAAATCCTTTCTCATCAGCAGACGCAGCCATTATTTCACCTTTTCATCTTTAGAAGTTAAGCCAAATGCCTAGGTGGCGTTAGCCATCTTTTCACCTTTTCACCTTTTCACCCTTTCACCCTTTCACCCTTAACTCCCCTTTGTTTTGCCCAAGTTCAAAAAAATAATTACCTTTGCATAATCATTATTATCGCCTTATGAGAAAAGCTACAATTCTATTTTACGCTTTGACCCTTAGCGTTGGTGCGTTTGCCCAACAGGCCAAAGAAGATTTCAAGAAAGACAGACTTATGTCTGCCGGTAATTACTGGGCCTACCCCGGTCCGCAAAAGGCACAGACGCCTGCGCCGAAAGGGTACAAGCCGTTTTACATCAGCCACTATGGTAGACATGGGTCGCGCTATCTCATTGGCATGAAAGACTACGACACCACTTACTTCTCTTTGGCTAAGGCCGACAGTTTAGGCAAGCTCACCCCGCTGGGAAAAGCAACAATGGCCAAACTAAAACTGATACGCGAAGAGGCAATGGGGCGCGACGGCGAACTAACACAGCGCGGAGCCGAACAACATAAGGGCATCGCACGCCGCATGTTTAAGAATTTTCCTGAGGTTTTTGCAGGACGAACAACCATCGATGCCAAGAGTACCACCGTTATTCGCTGCATCTTATCCATGGAAAACGCCTTGCAACAACTTTTGTTGCTCAATCCACAACTTATTATTAAGCACGATGCCAGCATGCACGACATGTATTACATGAACCAAACGGACGATAGCTTGCGTGCGAAAAAGATGCGCGGACGTGCAAAAGACGAGTGGACGGCGTTTGCGAAGAGGCACGATATGCACGAAAGACTGATGAATTCGCTCTTCAACGCCCCCGAATATTGGAAACAAAACCTTAACGGAACCGAGTTTAACCGCATGCTTATCAAGGTGGCCAACGACGTGCAGAGCACAGAACTCCGCCATAAACTGCAACTGCTCGACCTCTTTACCGACGAAGAGTTGTACGACAACTGGCTGGTGGGCAACGCTCGTTGGTATATCGCTTACGGACCTTCGCCATTGAACGGCGGAACGCAACCTTACAGCCAACGTAACCTATTGCGCAACATCATAACCCAAGCAGACAGCTGCATCGCGCTGCCTAGCCCTGGCGCAACGTTGCGTTATGGGCACGACACCATGGTGATGCCATTGGTTTGTTTGCTAGACTTAAACCAAAACGGCCGACAAATCGTCGACTTGGAAAAGCTTGCCGCCGAGAATTGGGTGGACTATAAAATCTTCCCGATGGCATCTAACCTGCAATTTGTGTTCTATCGCAAGAACGCTGCCGACAAGGATGTGCTTTTCAAGGTGATGCTTAACGAGAACGAGGCCACACTTCCGCTGAAAGCCGTTAGCGGATCGTATTATCGCTGGAAGGATTTCCGCGACTTTTATCTGAAAAAATTAGACGCTTACAAAGAATAAATGCAGGATGAAGCCTACTTTGTGGCGAAACTAACGCTGCGCCACATCAAGCCAACGGCTACGCGACTGCTTATTGTTCGCGAGATGATGCGGGGCGACGAGACGGTCTCGTTGCCCGAACTTGAACGCCTATTGCCCACGATAGACAAGAGCACCATCTCGCGAACACTCTCGCTTTTCTTGCTCCACAGGCTCATTCACGCCATCGACGATGGGTCGGGCGCACTGAAATACGCCGTATGTGCAGACGATTGTGACTGTACCGTGCAGGATGAGCACACGCACTTTTATTGCGAACATTGCCACCGCACGTTCTGTCTTAAACAATTGGCGGTGCCCGTGGTGCCGTTACCCGACGGCTTTCGGCTAAATAGTGTGAACTATGTTCTTAAAGGAGTTTGCCCCGAATGCGAGAGGAAGGAATTTTTTAAGTAGGAAGAAGTAAGTAGTAAAAGGAGTAAGTAGGAAGGAGAAAAGTAGTAAAGGAGTAAGGAGGAAAGTGGAAAGAATAAGGAAAGTTTTTAAGGAGTAAGGAAGAAGGAGAAAAGCAATGAAAGAGCAGGGAGAATAGTAATAAAGAAGTAAAACCACATGCCTTGTCGCAAAAAGGATAATCTTCTTGTTAATTCGTCAACTCGCCAACTGCTAAACTTCTTGTCTACTCGTTAACTTGTTAACTTCCCCACTCGTTAACTGGGCAACTGGTCAACTTTCCCACTCACAAACTCACAAAGCACATCACTCTCTCCTCCCCTTTATATAGGGCGTTGGGACTGAGGATTTTATTCAAGATAACACATGGAACAAAAGACAACCAAAGCCGTTATTTACGGCGTTAACGACCGCCCACCCTTGCAAGAAACCCTTTTTGCGGCCGTTCAACACCTGCTCGCCATCTTCGTGGCCATCATTACGCCGCCGCTAATCATCGCCAAAGCGTTGAAGATGGACCTCGCCACCACGGGTTTTCTCGTGTCGATGGCACTCTTCGTATCGGGTGTTGCCACCTTCATACAATGCCGCAAGTTCGGTCCAGTGGGCTGCGGACTACTTTGTGTGCAAGGCACCAGTTTCTCGTTTATTGGTCCCATCATCGCCATTGGTCAGGTAGGCGGGCTGCCCTTGATATTCGGAGCCTGCATCGCTGCTGCTCCCGTAGAGATGGCCGTTAGCTATTCGTTTAAATATCTACGCCGCATTATCACGCCTTTGGTAAGCGGCATCGTGGTGATGCTCATCGGATTGAGCCTTGTTAAAGCAGGCGTAATGGCCTGCGGAGGGGGCGATCTTGCAGCGGCAGACTTTGGTTCGCCGCGCAATCTCATCGTTGCCGCCACGGTGTTGACCAGTGTTATCGCCTTGAATTGCAGCAACAACAAATACGTACGCATGAGTTCCATCATACTAGGCGTAGTTATTGGCTATGTGTTGGCACTCTGTATGGGCATGGTAGACTTTGGTAGTTTGAACGTAGGCGACGTAAAATCGTTCTATGTACCCGTTCCTTTCAAGCTAGGTATCGACTTTAACGTCTCCTCCATCATTGCTGTTGCATTGGTTTATCTTGTTACGGCCATCGAGGCCACAGGCGATGTAACGGCCAATTCGATGGTTTCGGGCGAGCCCGTAGACGGCGAAGTGTATGTAAAGCGCGTTTCGGGAGGCGTGTTCGCCGATGGACTCAACTCGCTTTTGGCAGGTATTTTCTCCTCATTCCCCAACTCTATCTTCGCTCAAAACAACGGTATTATCCAGCTTACGGGCGTGGCGAGCCGCTATGTGGGCTACTTCATTGCCGCCATGTTGGTGGTTTTGGGCCTCTTCCCCATCGTGGGCATCGTGTTTTCGCTCATGCCCTCTCCCGTATTAGGCGGCGCCACGCTACTGATGTTCGGCACGGTAGCCGCCGCAGGCGTTCGCATCGTGTGCAGCGAGAAACTCGACCGCAAGGCCGTGTTGGTTATCGCAGCTAGTTTGGCATTGGGAATGGGCGTCGAACTAATGCCCGACATACTGAAACAATTGCCCGAAGGGGTACGCACAATCTTCTCGTCGGGTATCACCACAGGCGGACTAACAGCTATCTTAGCTAACGCCCTGTTCAATAGAAAGTGAATTTAGTTGGTGAGTTTATGAGTTGATAAGTTGGTAAGTTTTCGCTTACAATCTGCTTATCAACTCAAAAGCTCATAAACCCAACAACTCAAAAACCCACCAATTCAAAAAATCATAAGCTCGTTAACTTGTCAACTCATCAACTCGTCAACTCCCAAACCCACCAACTCACAAATGGATAAATTAAAAACGCGCATTCTTCAAGACGGCAAATGCTACGAAGGCGGCATTTTAAAGGTAGACAGCTTTATCAATCACCAGATGGACCCCAACCTGATGATGGAAGTAGCGAAGGAATTCAGCCGGCATTTTGCCGACGCACACATCAACAAGATTGTCACCATCGAGGCTAGCGGCATCGCGCCCGCCATCCTTGTGGGCTACATCATGCAGTTGCCCGTGGTGTTCATCAAGAAAAAGCAGCCTAAAACGATGGACAACATGCTCACTTCGGTGGTGCATTCGTTCACCAAAGACCGCAGTTACACGGTGTGTATCTCGGCCGACTACCTCACCCCGCAAGACCATGTGCTGTTTATCGACGACTTCTTGGCCAACGGCAACGCCTCGATGGGCGTGATAGACCTCTGCAAACAGGCTGGCGCACGCCTCGAAGGCATGGGTTTCATCATCGAAAAAGCATTCCAAAAGGGCGGCGATGCCCTGCGCCAAATGGGCATCCGCTATAAGGCATTGGCCACCGTAGAAAGCTTGGATAACTGCAAAATTAAGTTGAGAGATTAAGGTCAAGGCCAGGGATATTCGTTCTTCTGCCTGCACAAAATCGAAAAAGCCCTATTACGTCTGCCACGTCAAGGCCAGAAATGCTCGTTCTTCTGCCTACACAGAATCAGAAAAGCCCTACAACGTCTGCCATGTCAAGGATAGGGATATTCGTTCTCCTGCCCACCTAACCAGCCCAAACACCTCTTAGAAACCGCCAAATAAGGCCTTACCACCCCATCAAAACGAGGGCCAGCCCAACTTTTCAAGCAAGTTAGGCTGGCCCTCGTATGCGTTTTATCGCTATTTAAGCTTTTGCGTTTTATCGCTATTTAAGTTTTATGGTGTCTACACCTTCTCGCCATAGCAAAGGTCGCCGGCATCGCCGAAACCAGGCACAATGTACTTATGTTCGTTCAATCCGGGGTCGATGGCGGCACACCAGATGGTGGTCTTGTCCTCGGGGAACGTCTTGCGGATATGCTCAATGCCCTCTGGCGATGCGATAACGCAAGCCACGTGTATGCGTTTGGGCGTGCCCTTGGTAAGGAAAGCCTTATACCCCAGTTCCATCGAACCACCCGTTGCCAACATCGGGTCGGCGATAATCAGGTTCTTACCCTCGATACTAGGCGTGGCCAAATACTCAACATGTATGCCCACCTTGGTGTGTTGCTCGTCAACATACTCGCGATAAGCCGACACAAAGGCGTTGCCTGCATGGTCGAAGATATTCAAGAACCCATTGTGGAAGGGCAGCCCGGCGCGGAAAATGGTGGCCAACACAATCTTATCCGTGGGCACCTGCATGCGCGCAACGCCCAAGGGCGTAGTGATGTCGCGTGCCTCATAGTCCAAAGTCTTGCTGATTTCGTAAGCCTCCAATTCGCCAATTCGCTGAATGTTGTTACGAAAAAGCAGTCGGTTCTTTTGGTAATCCACGTCGCGAATTTCGGTTAAGTACTGGTTTACAATCGAGTTCTGTTCGCTAAAATTTACTATCTTCATTATCGTACGAATGAGTATATGGGGTTTGTTAAATGCAGTGGCTAATCTTTTGCCATGCAAAAGTATTAAATTCCCGCTTATTTTTGTAATGTGCAAATAGCAAAAGTGGCGGCGCACCCTTATTTTTATATTCTTTAACCTAAAAAGAAAGCCACTCACGTATTTTTTTTCTCGCACGCTTGGTGGTTCTTTACGATTTTGTTAACTTTGCCCTGCATACCGAAAAGACATGTGCTTAGGATAAAATTTCACACTTAAACATATTTAATAAAATGGCAAAGTTTGACAAGTCAGTACTAGAAAAGTACGGAATTAAAGGAACTACAGAAGTTGTTTACAACCCTTCTTACGAAGTGTTGTTCGAAGAAGAGACCAAAGCAGGCCTCGAAGGATTTGAGAAAGGCCAAGTTACCGAGCTGGGTGCCGTTAACGTTAAGACGGGTATCTACACCGGCCGCTCGCCTAAGGATAAGTTCATCGTTGACGACGAGACTTCACACAACACCGTATGGTGGACTTCCGACGAATATAAGAACGACAACCACCGCGCCAGCAAGGAAGCGTGGGCTGCCGTTAACAAGCTGGCTAAGGAAGAACTGTCTAACAAACGCCTTTTCGTGGTAGACGGTTTCTGCGGCGCCAACAAAGACACCCGCATGAAAATCCGTTTCATCGTGGAGGTTGCATGGCAGGCTCACTTCGTTACCAACATGTTCATCAAGCCCGTAAACCAAGAAGAATTGGACCAAGAGCCCGACTTCATCGTTTACAACGCATCCAAAGCTAAGGTTGAAAACTACAAGGAATTGGGCCTGAACTCGGAAACGGCTGTGGTGTTCAACGTTACAACCAAAGAGCAAGTTATCCTTAACACCTGGTATGGTGGCGAAATGAAGAAGGGTATGTTCTCCATGATGAACTACTACTTGCCCCTCAAAGGCATCGCTGCCATGCACTGCTCGGCCAACACCGACCTCAACGGAGAGAACACCGCTATCTTCTTCGGACTTTCTGGTACGGGTAAAACCACCCTTTCTACCGACCCGAAACGCTTGCTCATCGGCGACGACGAACACGGATGGGACGACAACGGCGTATTCAACTTCGAAGGCGGTTGCTACGCTAAGGTTATCAACCTGGATAAGGAAAGCGAACCCGACATCTACGGAGCTATCCGCCGCAACGCACTGCTCGAGAACGTAACGGTAGATGCCAATGGCAAAATAGACTTTACCGACGGCAGCACCACCGAGAACACGCGCGTGTCTTACCCCATCAACCACATCAAGAACATCGTTCGCCCCATCTCGGCTGGCCCCGCTGCTAAGCAAGTTATCTTCCTCAGCGCCGATGCCTTTGGCGTTCTGCCTCCCGTGTCCATCCTCTCGCCCGAACAAACCAAGTACTACTTCCTTTCGGGTTTCACCGCTAAGCTTGCCGGTACCGAACGCGGTATCACCGAGCCCACGCCCACATTCTCGGCTTGTTTCGGCCAGGCGTTCCTCGAACTCCACCCCACGAAGTATGCCGAAGAGTTGGTAAAGAAGATGACCAAGAACGGTGCTAAGGCTTACCTCGTTAACACCGGCTGGAACGGAACGGGCAAACGCATCTCTATTAAGGACACCCGTGGCATCATCGATGCCATCCTTTGCGGTGCCATCAACAACGTTCCCACCAAGAAGTTGCCTATCTTCGACTTCGAAATTCCTACCGTTCTCGAAGGCGTTGCTACCAACATCCTCGATCCTCGCGACACCTATGCCGACCCCGCTCAGTGGGACGAGAAGGCTAAGGATTTGGCTGGCCGTTTCATCAAGAACTTCCAGAAGTACGAAGGCAACGAGGCTGGTAAGGCTCTCGTAGCTGCTGGTCCAAAGTTGTAATTGGCTTTAAGCGCATTGATTTTTTCATAGATCATTTTTAAATTGTTGGCTCGCTCCTTCGTGGGGCGAGCTTTTTTGTGCCTTTTTGCAGCCCACAAAAGTGCGTGTCTAGTGGGTTAAGGCAGGTTCTAAAAATTACCTTTACTGTATTTTTAGCTTTTAGCTGAGCAGGTTTTGCTTACT
>ERZ773049.469-NODE-469-length-25083-cov-15.936711_pt1 | contig 25083 bp, 30 predicted proteins | sample MGYA00580633_ERZ773049 | MGnify/ENA primary metagenome ERZ773049 (study PRJEB29015, sample SAMEA2737991) | human oral metagenome | biome: human oral; feature: human-associated habitat; material: dental | place: China | collected 2066 ...
TTCAGGTCTTATAGTAGGGTTTTCTGATATTGCTAATTTGAATATTGCCATTTTCTTAGCTTCTTTGAGGGTACTTCACCATAAATGGTGTTGAGGCTCCATTATCTTCACATCTTCAGGATAGAGCGGAACGTCCCAGTAGGTGGCGCATCCACCTATAAATGTGGATGCGCCACCACAAAGAACCGAGGCAGAGGCCTCTCAGAGTTATTCTGCTTTCTCCCCAGCTTTGAGCGGGGTACGCGGCTTGAGCGGAATAACACTATTACCGCCTACACCGCCGGGGGCATATAGGACCGGTGGAACAGGAGTCGATGTGGGGGTTGATTCTTTACTAACTTCATGTTTCTCTTGGCCTGGGCGTTCTTGATAGACTTTGCCGTCGGCGGTTCCATAGTAGGTGCCGTACGAGTCCACTTCACGCCATGTCCCGTCAGCTTTCACTTCCATGCCTTGAGCACCTTTAATCAGGTCTCTCTCGGTGCTGTCACGTACCTGAACCCAGCTACCATCAGGGTTCACACGAGAGCGCTCATTTCCATGTACTTCAAAATTTTCCCAGCTGCCGTCAGCATTTAGGTTGGCTTTATCGCCGTTGTTGCCTTCCCAGTTCCATGTGCCATCAGCTTTAACATGTAACGTTCCCGAACTATTGGTGTAGTCCCAAGAACCATCCTCGTGAATCGTCGCACCCTCACTGATGCTCTCTCCGTACGTTGAGGTTGGGCGTGGCTTACCAGCTTTGTTGTCATCGGTCAGAGCCTTTGAGGTGGCGCTTGGACTTGGTGAAGAAGTGCTGGCGCTACTAGAAGTAGTTGTCAGCGGTGATGCGCTAGGCGATCCGTTATCCGCGGTAGATACGCTAGCGTTTGACTGGCTGGTTTCGGAAGACGAAGATTTCCCGCTGCTACTCGCTGAGGAGCAGGCGCTGAGAGCCAGTATCATGGCAAGAGCAGCAGAGAGCGGTACCGGAAGATGACGTAGGGTATTCATAAAAGCCTCTTTCAAAGGTGATTGCTACGCAGTGTTGATAACACTGCCTTAATCATTCTACCCGTATCTTCATCATAGATAGCGATGTTACCGTACCGTAATCTACTCAAAAAGTATTTAATTATATACTTATGGGACTAATAGATAGGAAAATAGGAAGTAACGGGCTGCATTCATGTTGAAGTTAAGCTTGAGACAAACAACCTAGCGGTCGAGCTTCATGGTAGACAGCACGGATTGTACTGTTCGTATGAACTTAAAACCTGCTTTTAGTTTCAACGGCTTATCAGCAGATAATTCAGATAACTGCGGCGATACATTGTAGGATGAGCAAGAACAGAAGAATTAATATATAACTTCTAAGGTAAAAAATAGTCGAGCTTTTTAAAGGTTGCTTATGCTTCTTAACTGCTCTGGCCTCAAAGTTAGTAAAGCAATTGTTACTCCCCTATCATCACAAAATTCCACCTCGTATGCTTCATGAGGGTCTATATAGGTGTCTACAATTGTACCGGTAGATCCTCGAAATAGACTAAGGTTAGGGAAGTCTTGCTGTAGTTGAACAACTTCTAGAAGAGAATATTGCATGGTACATTTCCTTAAACCTTTTATCTATAAAGGCTATTTAGAATTCTTTATAAATAAAATTTCGTTATGATCATTCTCGCAGATTAACCATGATAAATCGAATGGACATATATAATACTCAAAGAATCGGCACTCTTCAAGAACATTAGGAACTTTGTCCAAACTTATTTTAAATACTGGGTTATCTTCGGATTCATCATCGATGTCTGCTATAAAATACACAGTTTCAGGCGGAACAACGTTATTTTGAATTAGAATATCCTCTATATGACGAAACCCGTCATTATTTGCAAAATGGTAAGACTGAGGGATATTTTTAAACGATAGCCACCAAACCCTGGGATTTCCGGTAGTATAGCGGCTCGTAATTTCTTTGAGAATCTCTTCTCCACTTTGGGTAGTAGAATTAGAGATACTAAAAATATTACATGCTTCTACTATTTCACTATAAATCTCATTTTCTTGCAGCATCGATTGGTCTTACCTACTCTATTTCGTGTTCCATTACAAAATTCTCCACCGTCTAGTCTCTACAAGTTCTGTTCGTTCTCACCATTGACGTTTATGCATCTGCGGTATGGTCTGAAAGATGCACAGAAACACAGCCGAGAGTTTTATTGTACTCTGCCATTTTTACTAAGCGTTAAAAACAATCGTTTCCATAAGTATTGTTTTACCTTTAAAGCGCTATTCGTATATCCGTGCTGCTTCAAAAATATCTGCCAAAACGCTCCACTTTATGTTTTCATCAAAGTTTTCTTCTTTACCTACATTTTTGTAGTACCCGTCCATATCTTTAATCCAATATCTCATAGCTTCCAAGAATCCGCTCAAAGTATTATTTTCAAACTCTCCTGCATCCGTTTCATTAATAAAATTCTGTAAGAAGATTAAAAAATCATCACGGTTTTCAATTTCCATATTTAAATCCTTACCGAACGGTCCTTATCTATAAACACATAAAAATCAATGAAATATTAGTTGGGTTAAGAACATCATTCCCATCATAATAATCTATATGGAAATGGTCATATTTTTTACTCTCCTTATCGAAAAAATTATTTAGCGAATCTCCTAGTATACTCAATGCTATGCTGTTTCCTTTAATAATAAACTTATTGCCCTTGATTTGAGCAGAAACTCTATTAGTTTGGTCTTCCTGATAAATTATCTGTAAAGACTCAAAATTTCTTGGATAGAATTTATCTGAACAAGTCTGGAGATTTAGTGTTGTTGTAGTGGTAGTTTGAGTCAAAATATCTCCTAAAGTCGTCAGGGACAGAATTGTCCCTGAAATTTCAACTTGAGTTTCTTCCGCATTTCCATTAATAAATATCTCTTCCATGCCTTACCGTTTTCTTCTCTGCTAGTTAATTAGTAAAATCATACGTAACCCTTTGCCAAACAGGTTATAGCTTCTTTTCTACCAGCTGTAATGCTCAAAAGGAGAGCTAGACGAAGCCACGTTTCTTATCGCAGAGCAGGTTGCTCTTGCATATCATCTCGATAAATTACAAACATCTCCCCCACCCTAGTAGGTTTATCGGCCCTACCTTACTTTATTTCCTTTATTACAGGACAAAAAAGAAGCGGCTAGATAGCATTTTTAGTCCGCAAGGGTTTGGAAATCTTTTCGAAAGAAAATATTTTCAAAAGCATCTTCTACCGTAGTTCCAATTCGACAAAAGTAGCTCTCAAAACCACCAAACATTTCACCCTTAGGACTTAAAAAATATGTTAAATGCTCAGAATATCCAACCCCTACTGGACATAAAGAAGATTTAGTGATCTCAGAATATTCTTCCCTCATAATAGGTGAATTAGCAAGTGCTAAATTAGGGCTAAATATTGAAGAGTCTTTACCACTTCCGCGATACTTGTCATGATGAATTTCGAGGTTTCCAAAGTTACATAAAAAACTTCTTGAAAAGCTATCTAATACGTAACCATCATCAGAAGAAATAATGTTCTCAAAATGGTTTATATTAATTCTACGGCTAGGACGCCACCCATCTCGATATAGAAGCTCCCTAACCGGAGAAGAAAAATAAAAGCTTCTCATCATAACTCCCCTAATTATTTGTTTCCTTTTAAGTAAATTTTATCATACAAATAGGCTATAGTATTGAGAGTAAAGTTTTAGCGCCTCTCTATCAGGAACACCCTGGTCTCTGGTACAGTAGCCAGGTAAATCATTACCCATAAAAAGAAAATAGATATTTATACCGTCCTTTGATTTATTTATAAATAAATACCCTGTCTGTTCCTGTACGCCCACATAGAATATTGTGCTGTAGTGTCGAATTATCCAGTGATCATATATAATATATTACAGTACTCAACAATGTTGGGAAGATACTTTATGTGGAAAAGTAAAATAAAAAGGACTGTATAAATGAAGCAACCGTATGAAATACACTCAGATTTTTTCAAGAAAATGATTTCTTCAGGATGGTATGAAAATAGAGATATTATTCTAGAGTCCTTGCCGCCCCATTTGGAGGAATTGCCTGATGAGGTAAAAAATTTTCTGAGAGAAATCTGGTATTTAACAATCAGCTATGATGCCTATTATCGCAGCAATGCCCGTGTCTTTCTATCTACAATACTGCATAGCTTTGGAGAAACCACAAATAAATTATCCGATTATTCAGTGAATGATGAAGATTTTATATATTATCAAAAATCTGTTGGTAGAAAATTAAGAAATTTTGGTTTTGCGGGTGACCGAGAAGTTCTTATTGATGATCTGGGGAGAATTTATTTTATCCCTGATTCTGGCGACCTGTACTACCTGGGAGGAAAATTCTATGAAGGACTATATAATTTAATATTTAGAACTGGGAAATCGTATATTGTAGAAGACGATGGTGAACTATTTGTGGAGTCAGACCAAGGCGTTTTACCGGGGAATATGAACATCAGGGATATTCCGTAAGCACACGCTGGTTCTAAAAAAGATGCGCAGCAAATGGAAAATGATGAGTGGTTCTTTGATCATCACAGAAATGTTTAAAACACTTGTTTTAGTTTTCTAGGAGTATTTTCTATATCATAGGGTGGTAATATGGAAGCTAGCAGCAAAAAACTGCAAGATAAGTTATCCATGCTGCATGCAACAAAAATAGCAGAAAAATTGATTGGCATTAATCTGTTGTCAGTATCAGCAGATAATCCATATAACACGGATTGGATTTCTGATTTTGATATAAACGATATATACAAAGAAAATCCACGGTTTAGGTTCCCTTATGGGGTGCGTATAGATAGATTGGCAGAATCTCTAGATTTTATTTGTGCGCCGCAAAACGAATTTTTGATTATTTACTATGATTATAGTCCTATATACATATCATTTCAGATTACAAACTTAGCTGAGTTCTTAAAAAGCTACGCAAAAGAGCAAAAATCTTTAGATATAACACTATTTTATTTAAATCGGCGCGAAGTGATCGATATTTTTATAGAAGAAAATGACATTGAAGTTCGGGTGATGCCAATCTTCGATTATTAAACTACATAAGTATAGCCTATTTTGGACGCTTGGTTTTTTGCGGATAATTCATGTAGGTGCGGTCAGCCCGTGCCACCGGAGGTAACCATACATAAGATTTTCTAGGACGCCTGAACGATTTTGCTTTTCAGATATTTTCTTTGGTCTGCTTCCAGTGTAAATATGCCAAGGTAGCTTTGCATGAACCTAGAAGCTGGCAGATTCTAGAGAAAATAACGTTGAATAGGGTCGGTTTTGGAGGATAGATCCGGTCCGTCAGAAAGTAGGCGACACTTTCTACTCATGTGTCCGTGATAGTTGATTACTGGTGTTGATTACTGTTCTGCTGCTGCTCAGACATCTCATTTATCCTACCGTGTATTATGTTTTCATAGGTTATCGTCGACCGCGCCGAAAAACACTTTCAGGCAGTCTGAAACTTCCGTTTCCCGCCCTATCCTTGAAAGGACACACTATGAGTATGTTTGCTATGCTGCACGGAGTATCCCCCGAATTTCTGCGAAGCTGCCAAACCGACAGCAGTATGCTGGATACCCTGGAATACCCTGAAAAAGAAACTCCAGATTTTTTGGTTATCCACTGTTGGGGTGCGCTCACCTACCTGCTTGGCGGCGACGAAACAGGCGCCTGGAATAGCGAGATTCCCACCAGCCGCACTATTATCAGTGGAGAGTGCATTGATCCTGAACACGAGACTGGCATCACCCCAGCGTTTTACCTGACTGTGGATGAAGTTATCCAGGTTGCTTCCGAACTCGCGCAGATCAGCGATGAAGCCCTACTTTCGCGCTACGAACCCGAAAATATGCATGACCTACACCCTATAGGTGAATGGACAGACTGTCCCGAAATTCGCAGAGAGTTACTCGATGACTTCCACGCCTTGCAAGCCTTCTATGCTGTCCAAGCCAACGCTGGCAATGCTGTGATTAACTACCTTGTCTGATTTTCAGGCATCATGAAAATACCGTTTTGTGGGGTTGCGCCCGCAGGCAAGGACGCTTTCAGCCCTTATAGTTGTCGACGACCTTATCAACAGAACAGTGTCTATAGGGGCGATTAGGTGTGTAGGCCTCTGCCCTGTACGCAATGAAGCAGCAGTCTCTCCCCTGTCAGTTCGGTGGAACCTAAACCCACAACAATCGCCCCATCATGTACACGCAAGAAGAAACCGTTACTGGACCCATAGGAGTTACCTCCGCGCAAGTCCGTCATCTTGCTTCTCGGTACATCAGAAGCGCAATACATTTTTGAGATTTGGGAAGAACATAAGGGGAACCGCATGCCAAATAAATTATTGTTTCAGACTTTACAAAATTCTGAACTACCCGACTGGGACAAAGTACAGGTTATTTTAGATTTAGCTGAGCAGAAAAATAATGAAGTTTACCCAATTATCTTAAAACTAATAGAGCAGCCAGAATTTAATAATTGTAAAGGAACATTAGTGTATGCGTTAGAAAATTATCCCCCGGAGCCTCTATTCGAAAAAGCTATTGAATGGTTAATACATGGAGAATTCGAAGTCGCATATGGGGCCTTTAATATCATTAACAAAATATCAAAATTATCAGGCGATTCAGTTGATGATGCTTATGAATCCATAGGATTTGCTTCTAAAGATCATAAAAATGAAGAGTGGAGAACTGAACTATTGAATGAGGTTTTAGATATGTTTGAGTAATAAATTAATCTGTGATTTAAAAGATTTTTTAGACCTGCGAAATCATAATAATAAATATATGATTATAGCAGAGGATTTTAAATATACTTCTCCTAATGAAAGCTACTTTATTGGCAAAGATATAGTAAAGTTGAGGCACTCTTTGTATAAACTTTGGTTTAAAAAATCGCTTTGATTAAATATTTATAAATTTTGCAATTGGTCTGGAGCTTTATGTACTGTAATATTTGTGCGTCCGATTATGAATTTATCAATTTTTTAAATACCTTTATTGCTGAGAATGGGTTATCTGTTTACGATCCTATAAATAAATTATGGCTGCGCCGCATTGACGAAAAGGTGAATGCAAAAAGCTCATTTATATATAACATTGCTGTTTACAAGATGGAGGATACAACAAAAATTCCTGTACGTTTTGAAAGATTTTTATCAGTTCATAAATACAGTGAAACTGATTCAAAAATATATTGCGGCGTAATTTCATGTGTTAATGATGATAAACTCACGCAAAAGATGTTTTTAAAATTAAAGCGCAAGACTAGTAAAAATTTTGAAAAAGGGATGAAGTGGCTAGACGAAAAATTGAACGTTAATCCTAATAGTGTGTTGAATAGTTATTTTTGGTCCATATCTTTAGACCGCGATAAAAAGTATTACTCATCGGGTAATGGAGTTAATCAAATTACCCCTTTCTGATTTCCAAAAACAAGCCGTCCAGCATGCATGTGGTGTGGGTTCAGACTACATGCATGTAGTCTCTCCCTTTATAGTTCACCATCCTAAACCCTGTGGCTCATAAGTGAACATACTCGGTTTTACCACTTGTTAGATCAAGTTACACCCCACAATGGTTACCATTAACCAATCAAAATTTGTAACTGTTCATGATAAAATTTACCCATTACCTGAGTAATACATGTAGTACGATAAGATTCCGTAAGATGTGGAAAATTACGGATCCCTCTGTAGAAATTTGATGGTAACCTCATAAGGAAATTAAACTATGAAAACAACCGTTGTTATTGAAGAAAAAAATTTTTTTACATACGATTCGGATTATTTTAACATCCGATATGATTCTTTATCTGATTATTTTCGTATTGATTGTGGCGTGCTTTTTAATCTCAGTACAGGTCAACTATATGTCTCAGATCCATATATGGATGATTCTACTGCAGTAAAAAGAATAGAATCCTTCCCAAACAATTTTTATAAAGCATATTTAGAATCTGGTGAAATATTACATATACAATGTGACACAGCTATTGATAATTATATATTCCAAAAAATAAAGAATAATCCTAAACTACTTCACAAAAAGTGTAACTTGGATGATGTTGAGATTATTTTCGGACCAAATAATTTAACACTTTTTGAATTACATAGATATACCAAAAATAGAGATCCTTCTTTACCAAGAGATTCTGCTTTAGTAATTAGCCTTAAAGAATCGAATAGCACTTACTATCTTACTATTCTGGAACTTGGCAACGTAATATGCAAACGTGAGCAAGTTTCATCCTTCGAGTTTCTAGGTAACAGATTTCTTTGTTCCTTAAAAAATGGTAAACATTTTAACTTTGAAATTTTGGTCGCAGATTATATGCAAAAGATAATTAGTGACTTTTTTGAATTATATAAAATCAAAAATAGCACGCCGTAACTAACCATATAGGGTATGTGTTGAGCACACGTTTCTGCCTCTGCAGTTCCCCCTCCCTATTCACTACCTTTTACCTCGTACCAGAGCGACCTAGCTATGTTGCACAACGATCCGGTCGGGCGGTTAGGGAGGATTATAAAGATATTGGAACTTGTTCGTTGCAGTATTTTGAACATACAAAAACCAGTTTGGGTTTTGATGTCAAACTAATGTGAAGGTATAGTAATACATAGTGTATATTAATAATATATATTCTAATATTCAAACTGGAAGAGGTACGGCTATGAAAATTTCAATAAACGCAGATGATTTAGATCAATTTAAATTTTTTCTCAACACTTTACTTCTTGGAGGAGTGACTGCCCTGTTGCAAAAGAAAGCAGATATTGATGATATAGAATATTTAATGTTTGGACCCAAGAGTATTGAACTTTTGAAATTGATCCCTGTTGAATCTGTATACTCAGATCTAATTCATCAAGGAACGGAAATTGAAGATATAGCTAGTTTATTACCTGGTGAGTTAAATAATTATTTAGAATCTTTACAAGAAGCAATATTACATAACTATCAATCAATTTCTTTGTCAAAACAAGACCCAGTTAAGATTACTTTATTTTTTGATAAGACTGAATATTTGGTTAAATAAATCATGGTAAGCGTAGCGTAGTAATCGTAGGCTGGGTCGTGCCCCAACAAAACAGCCGTGTCCGTCTGCCTCCGCTACGACAATAACCGGATACACCTACGACGTTGCCCTAGACACCCCGATTTATGCTCAACTCCCCCACCGACGAAAGCCAGTACTTCCACGATGGTACCGAACTCTTTCGTACCGAAACTCAAAAGCTGACAGCACTACCAACACCTGGGTACCTACAACCTATTCAGATTTAGCCTCTCTGACGAGTGCCGGGATAAACCGGCTTGAACATCGGCCACGAACCGAAGCGCACTCACTTTGTTTGGGGCGGAACGAGATCACTTCAAGAGTACACTTACGAAGGCAACCGCCCCTATAACTATACTGGCCACGGTCAGGAACAATACCTCTCCCTGAGCCATCTGCGCATGATTGTTTAGGACTGCTAAAAAGAAATATTAGAGTTGATAATTTATAAGGAGCTTTATGACAAAGTTATTTGATGTTTCTGCTGAAGAGGCTATCTATATTGATAACTCAGAATCTATTTTACTAAAAATTTCAAATGAATTTTCCGAGATGAATATATATTCCCCAAAGATAACATTCAAGAGTTTAAAGATTTTATTACAGAAAATACACAACACATAAAGCTAGGGTTTACCCTTGGATATTCAGTCATGTGGAAACGAAAAAACTCTGACATTTATCTATTGATTGGCGATAATGAGAGTACTTGGGATGTATGTTTTATAATAAATAAATTAAAAATGCTAGATATTCTAAATGAAATTGAAGGCTTGTTATAATATAAAAGCGCCAAACCTTTCCTACTCAGACAGACAACATACTGAAGAAGTAAAACATGACTAACTCCGTATCAACAGGTAGCATTTATTGGATTTCAGATGAGGAAATTAGTACTCTAGAAGAAAAAGCCCACAATGGGGATAAAAATTCATCGTTTAAGTTATACCAATATCATATGTTTGTATCTTTAAATCAAGATTTAGAATTTAAATGGCTGGAAATAGCGGCAAAAAATGGACACCCCATTGCTCAATCCAACTTAGCTGATTTACTTTTAGCACAAGGTGACAAAAAGAAATATATATTCTAGAATCAGCTATCAGAAGCAAGATATTCTCACGATGGATGCAGTACAGATTTTTGTTATTTTTTTGAGGGATATGGAGATTACAATATGAATAACTTAAAAATTTTAGGATGGGATAAAAAACCAAAAACTTTGTACAGGTATATCAAAGAAGGTGATATTTTTGCGTTTCAAATAAAAATAGACCTATTTGGTTTTGGCCGTATTTTAGCAAAAAATCCATTAGGCGTGTCCGCAGAGATATTTGATATCTTTGAAACCAATCCGGATGATTTCTTTAGAAATAAAAATTATGATAAAATGACTACACTATTTGTAACAATATTAGATGCACATTCTTTATTCCAAGAAAAATTAGATACTGAATGGCGTATTATCGCGAAAGATACGAATTACGATAATCCTTATACTGATATTTATACCTCTATTAATCCTATCATGAAAATTATGCATAATCCTGATTTTTCCAAAAAGATGGAAATCACAAAGGAAGAGGCGGTTTCTATAATAAAACAATTCCCTTGGAAAGATGAATTTCCACGTCATCATTACCATATGCTAGAATTACTTATTAATTGTAAGCCTGAATTATTCACACTTCCTCTATTAAATTTCATGGGATTTGAAAAATTTATTTTAGACACTCTTTCGGAATCTAAAAAAATAATAAAGTAATTAACTGTAGGCTGGGTCGAGGCCCAACAAACACCGAGGTCGACTGAGAGAGGAAACCAGGGTAACACGGATACCACTTACCAGCCCTTTCGCCTGCAAAACCAATACTGCGACCGTGAAACGGGATTGCGCTACAACTTCTTCAGGTACTATGCCTGATGCGGGACAGTTTGTGAATCAGGATCCGATTGGGCTATAGGGAGGAAGTAACTCCTGTCTATATTGCTTATATTCTTCCGCACGGATTGATTTTTTAGGTTTAACTGGTACCAGAGTTACATAGACCGGGCCAAATATACTTAGAGGAACAATAACCGGATTTAGCACTGGAGAGGGCGGTAAAGGTATCACTCATCCAGTTGTTCACGAAGCATGCGATAGATAATATAATGTTCCCAAGGATATGTTTTCTGCTTTTACCATGCATGGTGCATGTGCTGAAGCAGCAGGATCTCAGTAAAAAGGAGCAGAAAAGCAAATATTACCAATCTGGAGGAGCTTGGAGGATTAGCAAAAATTCTGTCTCTACAGCACACAGAAACGACAAAAAGGAAAACCTATGATTGCTTGTGCTTCCTGTAGTCACGTATTAAAAAATCTTGGAATCCGCGACGGTAATGGAGGTTAAAATGGCTGAGGTAAATAGACCTGATGTTATAGCAGGACGAGAATTAACTAATACATTTGATATTGATGCCATAAACTATTATGACCTTCAGATAATTACGCATGATTTTATCAAAAACGTACTTTTATCTAGCCCTTGTATCCATAATCAAATACCTGATACTCTAATAAAATTAGCAGAAAATACGTGTCGTAAAATTCTATTGAATTTATCCAATGTTTTATCAAATGAGGAATTGAAAAAGGAGCGAGTAAGAGTTTGGAAAATTCATGATTCACAAGCATCATCATATGAAAGAAACTTTACTCAACTTATACTAGGAGGGTTATCAGATGAAGAACAATTCACTGATACACTTGAGAACTACGCTACAGTATCCGATATATTACTTCCCACTTTCTTTAATGTGTATAAATTATGCGGAGAGGAACTTTGTAAAAAATACCTAGAGTTTCTAGTTAATCATCCTACTTTAAGGAAGTATCGTATTGAACATGTTTGAACCAAAAGTTGAATATACTGATTGAATTTCCCCAAAGACGATATCCGATGCGGGTTATTAAAAACTACTGGTTTAGCATACTGCTGTGGTGGTTCCTGTTTTTCGTATTTTTAGTCTACTATGGAAGGAACACTTACTTTCACATTTAATCTGCTTGGCGGACCGATAATTTCATTTTTCTGATGATATTATTCCATTTAGCAAACGTAGGTTGGGGCAAGACCCAACCGCACATCAAGGTCGTCTGAAATAAATTTTCAGACGGCCTTTTTCCTATATGCAACTATCACTTGTTTCGACTACAACGAAATGGCCAAGTCCAAATTATAGCCCCAGCACCAGTGGAGAGCTTCTTTCCCGTGTGACGGAATGCTTCTATAGTGGAGGAGACTTGACGGTGAACGAACTGATGAAACAGATAGAGATTATATGGACTGCTACAACCGTGAGCGATACAGTTTGAAAATAAGAAGCTGGGTCCTGCTTACATACAGAACCCAGCTTATGCAGAGTGCCTGAATAGACTTTTATGAGTGTCCGATTTCCCAAGTGGGGGTCAGTTCAACCCGACTCCAGATGTTCAGACGACCTCTTCTCTACATCAATCAACGTTCAGCAGGCAATTAATACAACCCTTCACGCTCTTCGCGGGTGGAAATGTAGATGTTTTTCACCTGCGTGTAGGCGGCGAGCATCATTTTGTGGGTTTCGCGGCCGATGCCTGAAGTTTTGTAGCCGCCGAACGGTGCGCCTGCGGGCAGGCGGTTGTAGCAGTTCACCCAGACACGACCGGTTTCCAGCGCGTTGGAGACGCGCAGGCAGCGGTTGATGTCTTTGCTCCAAACTGCGCCGCCCAAGCCGTATTCGCTGTCGTTGGCCATTTTGACGACTTCTTCTTCGGTTTTGAATTTAATTACGGTAGCAACCGGGCCGAAGATTTCTTCTTGGGCAACGCGGGCGTTGTTGTTGTCAGCTTCGATCAAGGTCGGCTCGACAAATTCGCCCTTGCCCAATTCGCCTTCGAGTTTTTTGCCGCCGGTGATAATGCGGCAGCCTTCCTGCTCACCGATTTTGACATATTTCAAAATGGTTTCAAGCTGGCCGGCGTTGACTTGCGAACCCATTTGGGTATCGTCTTCCCAAGGCAGTCCGACTTTAATTTTTTTGAACTCTTCCGCCAAGGCGTTGACGAATTTGTCGTAAATGCCTTCTTGTACGAAGATGCGCGAACCGGCGGAGCACACTTGGCCTTGGTTGAACAAAATGCCTTTTTGCGCGCCTTCGAGGGCTTTGTCGAACGGCATGTCGTCAAAGAAGATGTTGGCGGATTTGCCGCCCAGCTCCAAGGTGGAGGGAATGAGCATTTCGGCGGCAGCGATGCCGATGCGGCGGCCGATTTCGGTTGAGCCGGTGAAGGCGAGTTTGTTGAAGCCCTTGTGGTGCAGCATGTATTCGCCGGATTTCGAACCGCGTCCGGTAATGATGTTCAGCACGCCTTTAGGCAGCAGGTGGTTAATTTTTTGAGCGAGCGACAACAGGCTCAGCGAAGTGCTGGAAGACGGGTGGATGACGATGGTGCAGCCTGCGGCAAGTGCGGGTGCGATTTTCCAAGCCGCCATCAGGAAGGGGAAGTTCCACGGAATAATCTGACCGACTACGCCGATAGGTTCGCGCAATACGATAGACAGGTCTTCGGAGTCAAGCTGGGTGGCGGTGCCTTCTTCGCCGCGGATGACGCTGGCGAAATAACGGAAATGGTCGGAAGCCAGCGGGATGTCGGCGGCGCGGGTTTCGCGGATGGGTTTGCCGTTGTCCAGCGTTTCCTGCAAGGCGAACAATTCCAAGTTTTCGTCAATCACATCGGCGATTTTGTTGAGTATGGCGGCGCGTTCGGTTGCGGTGGTCTTGCGCCATGTTTTGAATGCTTCCTGCGCGGCGGCGACGGCGGCATCGACATCGGCGTCAGTCGCGTCGGTAAATTTCGCCAATGCTTCACCATTGGCAGGATTGTAAGAATCCAAAAGCGCGCCGGGCTTCGTCCACGCGCCGTTAATCAAAAGGCCATACTCTTTATCGAACACATTTAGATCTTTTGCCATGATGCTGTCCCCTTAGTTGCCTTTCTTGGGTTCTGGACGTTTCTCCAACGTCACCTAAAAACAGGATAGTATTTTTTCTCTTTCGGTTCAAGCATTAAAAATGAGAGCGTTCTCGAAATTCCAAATATGCATAAAACGCAGCCAGGCAAATCTTGATTACGTGTGGGGACGAGGGCGGTTTATTAATAATCCTTTAAAGTTCTCAGACAACCCTTGTTTGGTTGAGACCAAGGAATCTATCTTATGAACAGCACTATTCTGATCCCCAAATTTTCCGGAGCTTTGGGCGACATAATTACCTGCGTCACCAGCAGGGTTTGTGCCTACTCAAATTTGTAGGCATTAGGCGCGTCAAGCGCGAACAAAAGAACTTGCAGTGGTTGTTAAACCTACCGTTGCGCATCGGCACAAATGAACATTTGATGCAAACCGAGGCACAGCTGCGCGAATATTTTTTCTGGTACGCGCCGATCTTTCGATACTGCATTGCATACACCCGGAACATCGTTTCAAAATGAAGCGTGGCAAGGATTTGCGCCAAATCCTAGACGGCAAAACGGTCAGGTCAACCGCTGAGAACAGGCAGCCCGCATGGGCAAGCCATCCGCCGTGCGCGCCGTCGCCAATGCCGAAGACGAAAGAAAGCCTCAGGAAGTGAACTACCTCCACTGCGACCACATCAACATCCCAGGGAGATGACCGACAAGGGCGGCAACCTGCCGTGGTTCGGTATCTATACCGGCTGGGATCGTCTGAAAGAGGAAACCAGGGTAACGGATACTGTTTACCAGCCCTTTCGCCCGCAAAGCCAGCACTGTGACCGTGAGATGGGCGCGCTACGACTTCGTCAGGTACTATGAACCTGATGCGGGTCGTTTTGTGAATTAGAATTCGATTAGGTCATAGGCGGAGAGAATCTGTATCAGTTTGGGTCGAACGTACAAGATTGGAGAGATACCTTAAGGTTAATAGGACAATGTGGCTGTAAAGGGGTATTTGCTGGAAATTGGATCGTTTCACCCATGTCCTTAATAACCTTAGAAATATGAATATAAAATTAGGAGTATAAAATGAAAGTATATGGAACTGGAATCTATGAGAACGATAGAGCTGATCTTGTTGGGTTGGCATATTTGCACTTCTCAATATCTCAAATCGAAGATATTATTGAATGGATGAAAGGTACTGATGAACCTGCCCAACAATTATTAGGGTATTTAGACATGTTACTCATGATTGCTAAAAAATTTCCCGACGATGCCAACTTGAAAATAAAAAAACGAAGAGTTTCTGAATGGCAAATTATTTTTAATGAATGGTTTGTAAGAGCTGAAAAAAAGTTACAGAAAAAGTATCATGATTCAATTAAAAATGATTCAGAAAAACTATTTGAAGAGATAAAAAAGTACGGTCATTCAATAAGCTGGTTATAAACATTAAATAAATAGTCTATTTTTAGATTTTAATAAGGAGTGTATTTTTTATGGGAGCTTGGGGATATAAATTTTACGAAAACGACGAAGCAGCAGATTGGTTACATCAATTTTGGGACACCAAAAGCTTTGATCTCCTAGTTAAAGAAGTGGAGCGATTTGATCCTAGGAACGAAAATTACGACACAATAAGAGTGATCGCACATATTTTAATCTGTTTTAGTTCACCTTATACATGTCCAGAGGATTTTCTAGATCAAAGAAGCATAATCATTAAGAGGGTTTTGACAATACTTGAAAATATGATAAATCCTCCAAATAGCGATTGGGAGTTCTTAGACATATGGGGGAATGATCCTAAAATTATCTCTGAGGTGGAAAATCAAATCATAGAACTCAAAAAAATTGTATAGGATATATCTTCTAAATAAAAATTTACTAGATATTAAAAACCGTTGTTGCATTGTTTATACAACTCGCTGGACGGTTCGTTGCCGTTGCGTTTTGCGCCGCTGGTAGCAGAGGACGGTTCGGATGAAGACTACTTCCGCTACTTCCTCTTCGCTAGTGGCCGTAGAAGACGCCAACGGCAGCTATCAGCGTTTCGTTTACCATCTGCTGACCGGACCGGTTTGCTGCAGTACGTTATCGACAACAACGGCCGGGTGCTCTCACTGAACTTCGGAAATGGGGGTAACGGCTGGCAGGAAATATGAACAACGCATCTGCTGCATTAGATTTAGTTATAGATTCTTATTGGGAAGATGCTAAAACAGGAAAATAAAAATGGGAAAAATCCTAAAAGCAAGGATTGCCATAAAGCATAGAGAGCCCAGAAATACAAAAAATATTATCTCCAAAATATAATTGTACATAATGAGAATTTTTAATATGGGTAAAATTATTTTAAATGTAATTAATTATGAAATGGTTTATGATCAATTAGATACAAGTTGTTTCAATATTATATTTGAAGGTGGATATTTTAATATCCAGTCTTCTGTATATATAGATCCTGATTTCGAGTATTCAGAGATTGCTTATTTCGAGTTATCCGGTCAGGAAAATGGAAGGTACTTAGACCCAGAAAAAATTATTTTTCAACCTAAAAGAATCATAATTATTTTTGACAAAAATGAAAAATTTCTGGACACCATTCAAGAAATACACATTATTTTTCTAATGAAATAAAAAAGGAATTGGTTGATTTTTTTAACAATTGTTTATTTTTTGGTGAGTTTATTCAGTACTCATCTGATTTTGATAAACATAAAATTGTGCGGCAAACTCTTGATCGTGAAGTTATAGATTGGGAAGAGGATATAGAGTAGCGTAGAAAGCGTAGCCCACATAGGTAATAACTGTATTTTTACCTCTGTCGGGCGAAAATGCAAAAACTCAAATCAAGCCGCTCGGATACTGTTTCCGGCAAAGTAATCACGCATCCGGGCGTTCAATACCATCAGCAGTTTGCGCACACACGCTGTAACGGCAACGAATAAGCGGTTCAGAACCGTGTTGCCACCATGGTAGCCATATACAGCGCCTTATGTACCGCAGACCTTCCACCGAAGTAGTGGCTTTTGAATTTGGTTTCGTCGCTCTGTCTCAGGCGCAGCGCGATGTCGACCAGACTCGCTATCCGATTGTTCGGCAACCGTTTCAACTCGGGCAACGCAGCAAGAGGTATTAGATATAATTACAGAACACCATGATCAGCGCATGATAGGAAGATTTCCATTAGTCTGTGGTAAATGTGGTAATTCAGTAGATGGTTGATGAATATAATTGTTTAACAATTCAATTAAGGAAAATATCATGTTTTTGGAAGAAGACGACAGATTCGACAGGGTACACTTGTGGTTAGGAACTGTAACAGATTCAGAAGATCAGTATGAGCAGTATTTCGAACAAGATAGTTTGCCAGAGGGTGTGTTTTGCCCTTTTTGTAAAGATATTGGATTAGATGAAGAATACGATGAAGACTATATTGGAATTATTCCTTTATTTCCTAAAATAGTTTCTTTGAATAAATTATTAGTTGAAGCTGCGGTAGATGAATCTGAATTACCAGCCGTAAAAGCAAAATGTAAAGAGCTGGGTATTACAAAAGGTAATGCTGTCTTATGGTATTCAGACCCTGACTTAAAAATTTCTCCAGATAAAAAATATAATGGTTTAACATATATCGGTGAGTTTCGTGGAGATTAATATGCAAAAAGCGTAAGCACTAATGCCGTCTGAAAAGTTTTAGATAAAATTTTCAGGCGGCATTTTTGTTTTTAACAACATATTTTATCTAGCTGACAACCGCCCTGAGATCTGGGCATACGCCTACGCCCCGTTCGGACGAAGGCTCTCCAAAGAACGCCAAGACAAACTGGCTTGGACGAGCAGCGAACCGAAACGCACCCCGTCTAGGATGGCAGCCGTCTATTGCAGGAGTACACCTACAAAGGCTGCTACGAACCCCTAGCCAAAATCTTCCACAACAACCAAAACAAAGAAGAATAAATACCTCGCTTATTTCCGCACCGACCACATCGGTATCCCAGAGAGATGACTGGCACCCACGGCAATCTCCTGTGGTACGGCGAATACACCGCCTAGGGGCGCCTGAAATGAGGAACGGGTCTATCGGAACGCACATCAGCCGTTCCGACTGCACAACCGTATTATGATGAAGAGACCGGATTGCATTACAACCTGAAGCGGTATTATGAGCCGGAGGCTGGATGGTTTGTGAATCAGGCCCCGATTGGGTTGCTGGGGGATAATCTTTATTGGTTTGCGCCTAATACAAGTAAGTGGCTTGATGTTCTAGTTTTAAATAAAAATCTGCCCACCATATTGGCCTCCTGATAAAGGTGCTTTAGGTAAAGTGAGGAGTATTATACTTCCGGTTGGCACTCTTGTTGATAGGTATGGTTACCCAGGAGGAACATTTTTACCTCCAGTAGGAACATTATGCCCTATGAGAATCTTACCTCCTGGTTCTAATCAAAATCCTTATACTGTACATAGGTACTTAAACCGATTGATAATGTAGCTGCAAGTAAAATTATGCCGTGGTTTGGAGAGATTTGATTAGGGACATAGTATGAATTGTCAAGATCTTTTCAATCATATATAGATTTTGGACGTCTGGAGGGGGTACAAATAGGAAAATGTTAAAAATTAGTGAGTTGAATTCTTATCTCAAAATTAAAGGAATACCAGAAGATAGTTACTCAATCAATGAAGTAAATGATGAATCATTATGTATTGTTGAAGAAAATAAGAAATGGCATATATTCTATTCTGAAAGAGGGCTGAGAACTGAAGAATGTTGTTACCATGATGAACATTCGGCAGTTTTATATTTTATAAATCGGTTATCAAAAATGTTAAAATTTCTTTCGAATGAAAAAATCGAACCGTAGTCTGTATGAAACTTTTAATCCTGATGCGGGCTTTGGGCGGAACACATGCACGCGGCTTCTGCTTTTCATGCGGCCTCAGCCCCTTCTTTGAGGTTGTCTGGATCATTTGTTCTTTAACAATCTCATTACCGGTTGACGTAGAGGTCGTCTGAAAACCGACTTTCAGACAACCTCTACCAAACCGATGCCTTAGACAAAACCAGACGCTTACAATACGATACCCTCGACCAGCTCGTCTGCTTTACCGACTGTGCCGCTCCCCCGTTCCGGTTGCAGAGCCAGTATTACGACCAAGAGACGGGGCTTCACTATAACTTCTTCCGTTACTATGAGCCTGATACGGGACGTTTTATTAACCAAGACCCGATTAGGTTGTTTGGTGGTGATAATCTGTACTAGTTTGCACCGAATGTTCAGATTTGGATTGGTTATTGGAGATTGCTCGTTTGACTTATCGTCATACAATAAAACCAGATAAAAAGACTAATATATCAGAATTGCGTAGGCAAATTAGAGGACAAATAGAGGCTATGGATAAAATTATTCCATAAGAGGATATAATTGGATTAAAAGCGAGAATTAGGGCTTACAATGAAGATGCAGAAAAAGGCTGTAATTATATTAAAACATTAGGATCTGCTGGTGGTTGCAAGGCATGGCTACATGAGCCGGATATGGGGACAGGAGGAAAGCCAATGGATATAGCAAAGGTAGGTGATAAACGTATAAAGTCTACTGTAGGAGAGCAAACGGATAGAATAGCTAGGGGTATATTAAAAATACCTGCCGAGACAACTAAAATTACTCACCAATTAAAATTAAAAAATATATTAGTTTAATATTTTTAACATCATAGTTAAAAGGAATTTAAGAATGAAAACTGTAGAACATTATAAAAATTTGGATGATGGTGGCAAGATGGATTTGCTTGATGATTTTAATGGTAATCCGTCTGTAGAATTTTTGAATTACTTGGAAGGAGAGTTATTTTCTATAGATGTAGATGAATTTGTAAAAGTCGAAATATTAAAATTTTTATCTAGATTTCGGCATGATAATAGAGAGACAAAAGATAAAATATTAAAACTAATAGTAGAAAGCTACCTAGACGATGAAGAGATGATCCTATCTATTGCGGCACAGGAGTTAATGTTTTTTGATTTAGGAAAAGAGGATTTCAGAAAAATATCTGATTTATTGTTAAATACAGAATATCAAAATATGGACATGATTGACTTAACATCATCATTAATTAGATTATTATGTACAAAAGATAGAGGTGATGGTTCTGGTGAGTATTTTCAGGAACTAGAAAAAATAGATTCTTATAGAGAAGATATAAAAGCATGGAAAAATTAACAAAATTATCAAGATTCTGCTATGAAAGTCTTAGCTGGTTATGATAGGGGTGATGCAATTGTTGTCATGAGAGCAAGAAATACCGACAAAACGACTAGGGGAAATCCACACTATAAAGAGTCAGCAGGTGCAGCGAACATATCCTTTGGGAGGGAGGTTGAAAAATGAAATATTGGTTTCTTACTGCGCTCTTCGGGCCGCTGGTTACGCCCCTCATGTTGCAGGATGTTTGGTTCTTAAAGCAAAAGAATATCTACTTGGAATAGGTGCTAACGATAATTCGAGAACATCTATACCCAGAAGTAGGGTAAAACACTTTAGAAGATAGAAAGAAAATATCATGCTTGATATAAAAAACGAAATATACAAAGAAGCTACTGAATTTCTAAATTATTTTAAAGAAGACAATTCGAAGGTTTTAATTAATAAATATGATATATCTATTGAATTTTTTAATGAAATAAATGAAGTCATACTTGAAAATTTTACATCAAATAAAGCTGAATTGAATTTACCTCCGCTATCGGATGTTAAAGATCCCGATAAAAATTTGTGCTTTATCAAACTTGTTGATGAGAAAAAATTATATGTTGTCGAATTTGATATTTTTCTTAAACATGAGCCTTCCGATCTAACTTTAATTGCTGAATATCATATTGATGATTATTTTCCTAAGTTTGAGTTTAGATATTTTCGAGTATGAATCCGAAAGTGTTCAGCAAACTTTAGTGCAAAAAGTTAACATTGTTTATAATTTTCGCATTTTCTAATGCAGGTCACATTAGTAAGCGTAATAAGCAGCAAGCCGTAGCCTGCATGAAACCTCCAATCTCGAAGTAGGGTGTGTGCGGTACGCACGTACTCGGTTTCTGGTTTTCAGACGACCTCTACCAAATCGCCTCCCCCGATGGCGGCGCACGGCTGCTGTTTGCCGAAGTCGATTCTGGCAGCGGCATTTACCAACTGGTCGCCCAACTCGACCGCAACGGCCGCCATATCCGCCTCTGCTACGACGATAACGGGCTGCCGCACAGCATTTACGACGGCAGCCGTCTATTGCAGGAGTACACCTACAAAGGCTGCTACAAACCCCTGGCCTAAGTCTTCCACAACAACCAAGACGAAGGGCAATACCTCGCCTATTTCCACACCGACCAAGTCGGCATCCTGCGCGAGATGACCGACATCCATGGCAATCTCTTATGGTACGGAGAATACACCGCCTGGGGTCGTCTGAAAAAGGATGAGCGCGTCTATCGGAATGCGCATCAGCCGTTCAGATTGCAGAACCAATACTTCGATGAAGAGACCGGGCTGCATTACAACCTGATGCGGTATTACGAGGCGGAGACGGGGCGGTTCATTAACCAAGACCTGATTGGGCTGTTGGGCGGGGAGAATTTGTATCAGTTTGCTTTAAATTCTTTAACATGGTTTGACACTTTGGGGTTAAAAGTCAAAATATTGACTTATAATCATATCTTAAAACCAGATAAAGTTACTGATGTTAAAGAGTTAAAACGCCAAATTAGAGGGCAAATTAGGGCATTTAATAAAATTTTAAAAATAGAGGGTCTAGGAGGCTTGCAAGAAAGAATTAGGAATTTTAGAGATGACCCAACTATAGAAGCGAGAGAAAGAAGGTACACAAGTGATAAAGGATCTGCAGGAGAGGGTATGGTATGGTTACATGAACCAGATATGTGTGCAGGTGGTGCTCCCGAGAGTGTCGATAGAAAAGGGAAAAGCCGAGAAAATTCGATAATTGAGCCTAATTCAAGTAGAATTTCTGATGAAATATTGAAATTAAAACCATCTGACGAAATAAATAAATTTAGGTCTAAATTAATTTTGAAAATAACTTTGAGGTAAAATATGCATTATGAAGAATTTAAATCACTCTATCAAAAATTTAATAATGATAGTGATAAAGAAAATTTCTTACAAAATTATGTTGATGAGGATATGTCTGAGGAATTAGCAAACTTTCTTTTGGATACTGGCCTAAATTCAAAGGAGTCTGATCTTTCTCGGAATGAGGCATTCAAAATATTGAGAATATATATAGGTGATTTTGACTATAGTGAAATATTTAAAAAAATAATTTATTTTGTCAATAATGTTAACGAGGATATTTACCTTCGAATTGAGGCACTGAGTATTTTAAAAAGAGCACTAATAACTGTTAATGAAGCAGAGTTTGCAATGAGTATTCTCAAGAAAAATGAAAATGAGTTAATAGCTAGCGCTGCACTCCAAGTCTTAACATTTCATCGAAAATTACCTTTTGTAAAATTACTTCTTCGTCAACTAATTGAAGATAAATCTGCTTTTGCTGAAGATGCTCAAATAGCTTTAGATTCAGACTAGCAAGCCAGAGCGTGTGTGCCTTAAAGCACGCACTCGGTTTTTTGGTTTTCAGCAAGCCGTAGACGGAAGGAATTAAAATGTTTTATATGAGAACGTTATGGTTTCATGATAACAACGATGACCCATCTATAATTTACAGTGAATTGGATCAAAACAGATATGAGGTAAGAAAAATAGAATTTTTTAAATCTGGCAACCACTTATATGCTTCCCAAGAAAAGGAAAGAGAATCATGTCTTTTAGGAGAATTGCCAATACCAAAAATAGAAGAAATTAATAAAGATAAGCAATTTTGGGCAGTTGAAATTTCAAAAGGAGAATTTGATAATGCGTGGGAGAAAGTAATACATGGCAAATCGTGGCCTAAATAAATCTTCAAATCAATGGTTGTATGTGTTGTATCTTAAAGCGCATATAATTAATTTCAAAATAAAATTCCTTAACGCCCTCCTCTCGATTTTCAGACGGCTTCACTATCTTCTTTGAGGTCGTCTGAATCATTTGTTCTTTAACAATCTCATTAACAGTTAACATAGAGGTCGTCTGAAAACCGACTTTCAGACGACCTCTGCCAAATCGCCTCCCCCGAAGGCGGCGCACCGCCTCACTTCCCGTCACCTTCAACGGCAAGGAGCTGGTGCGCTACGACTATGACGGCTACGGCGATTTGACCGCCGTTTACGGGCGTGACGGCAAAAAACTGCGCGGTTTCGCCTACCGTAACCACATCATGGTCGAACACAACCAGCCCGACGGACTGGTATCCCGCTACGAATACGACCGTTACGACACCAAGACAAACTTGCCTGGACGAGCGCCGAACCAAAAAGCACCCACTTCGTCTGGGACGGCAGCCGCCTATTGAAGGAGTATACCTACAAAGACAGCGACGAACCTTTAGCCCAAGTCTTCCACAACAACCAAGACGAAGCTTAATACCTCGCCTATTTCCACAACGATCAAATCGGCATCCTGAAAGAAATGACCGACATCCATGGCAATCTGTTGTGGTACGGCGAACACACCGCCTGGGGTCGTCTGAAAAAGAATGAGCGGGTTTACAAGAACGCGCATCAGCCGTTCAGACTTCAAAACCAGTATTATGATGAAGAGACAGGGCTGCATTACAACCTGATGCGTTATTACGAGCCTGAGGCCGGGCGGTTTGTGAATCAGGACCCGATTGGGTTGTTGGGTGGAGACAGTCTTTATCTCTTTGCGCTGAATACAAGTGGATGGATTGATTGGTTAGGCTTGCATAGTGACCCTGACTTAGCAAGCAGAATGGCTAGAGTTGTTTCAAACCTAACTAAAGGAGATATAAGAAATACAACTTATGCAATTGCAAGAGTAACAACTTGATGGTCGTAGCCAAATCTGGATGGCTTCTGCAGGTAAAGGAGGACGCGTTAGACCAGCGCTAAGAAACGCCGCAGGTGCAGATGAGGTTATTAATAATCTACATCGCAGCAATAAGAATCATTTAAACGATGCAGAACGAAAATTGATGAGGGAAGCAAGAAAAAGAGGGGCAAAATAGAATCAATGGCTGCAAGTAGACCTATGTGTGGCAGATGTCAAAAAGGTGCTAAACGTATGGGTATACTACGCCGTGTAATTACCGCATTTAAAAAATAAGGATTTTTATGGAACCACTAGATTTATCAAATGAAATCTTATTAGAAGATATTTTAGATACTAATAAATATGTACATTCTGAAAAAAGAAACTTGGTAAAAGCCGTAATAGAACATTTTCCTCCACATTCTGTTATTTACTTTCTAGAATTTGTTGAAAATTCTACCTATGAAAATAAATATTATGGGTATATTTTTAATAAGACAGAGAATAAAATTTATCAATTTTCTTTTACCGATAATAAAGAATTCAAGAATGTAAAATTAAATCTAAGGCATAAAGACAGAAAAAAGCTCACCAAAAAAGATATTTTAGCTTTTGACATCATTGATTTATTGTAAATGTAGTCTGCAAGCGTAGTTTGGATTACCAACGCCAGCAAGACGTAACATATATAAAACTTTTAATTCTGGTGTGGTGAGCGCAGTACATTCCTATGCGGTTTCTGCTTTTCAAACGACCTCAATAGGTCGTCTAAAATATTTGCTCTTTAACAACTTCGTCACTAGTCAACATAGAGGTCGTCTGAAACACAACTTTCAGACGACCTTTGTCGTACCGTACTCAACCGCCGCTACACCTACGACAAAGCTGGCAACCTGATCCAAAACGCCGACCAAAGAAGCAGCTCCATTACGTCTACGACAAAATCGGACGCATTCAGGAAGCCAGAAACAGCCAAACCGGCCGCAGCGAAACATTCGCCTTCGACCCCGCCCACAACGTCCTTTCCGACAAAGCGTCCGAAGGGAAGG
>ERZ773049.472-NODE-472-length-25002-cov-3.814807_pt1 | contig 25002 bp, 18 predicted proteins | sample MGYA00580633_ERZ773049 | MGnify/ENA primary metagenome ERZ773049 (study PRJEB29015, sample SAMEA2737991) | human oral metagenome | biome: human oral; feature: human-associated habitat; material: dental | place: China | collected 2066 ...
CGAGGTAGCTGACCACAGCGAGACCTAAGGACAAAAAGCTCCCCCTCGTCACAAGAGAAATAACCCAATAGATAGCCCCAGCGGGGTGGCTCTCGGTGAACCGAGGACCACCCCGCAGGGGCTATCTACTGAGGTATAGTGCCCTCAAGACATCATCTTGTAGGCCTGCTCGTAGTGACGATAGAAGTGCTTCCAGTCAGCCTCCTTGGCGAGGGTATAGGCGAGCTTGCGCTGGGCAAGTGCCTGCTCCTTAGGTAGTGCGACCTGGACTCGGATTAGCTCTGCGATGGTAGCGATAGCCTCATCGACATTGGTATCGGTGCGCTCGACGACGTGTACGGGGGGATAGGGTGCTTCGGCATAGGGTGCTTTGGACTCCTCATCCTCGGCCCAGAGACCGAAGCCAGCGAGGTTCGTCGTGATCGTCGGTACCCCGTAGCGGATACTCTCTAGCGGGGTATAACCCCAGGGCTCGTAGTAGCTAGGGTAGATCGTCAGATCCATCCCCGAGAGGAGGTCATAGTAGGTCTCGTCAAAGATGCCATCGATCCCATTGAGATAGCAGGGGACAAAGACCACCTTCACCCGACCCTCGGGATGGTCAAGCTCTCGGTGGCGAATATGGCAGACGGCTCGGTCATGCTCTGTATTGTAGAGCCAGTGGGTGAGGCATGGGTACTGCAGGGGCTGCGTCTGCTCCTCGGCTGGATGAGTCAGTAGGTAGTGGAGGTCCCTTCGTGCGCCAGCCTCCCAGGCGGGGACGAGTAGGAAGGCGACGACCGGACGGCTCCCTCGGTACTTCAGAGCAAAGGCATGTAGTGACTCGATGAAGAGGTCTATCCCCTTGTTGCGATACTCGTAGCGTCCACCGAGCGACACGAAGAAAGCCTCCTCCGTGATCGGGGCATGGTAGAGCTTCGAGGCGACCTCAGCCAGGAGGCGACGAGCTCGTCTACGCTTGGCTAGGAGTGGAGCAGCTAGGGGCGAATATCCTACGTGGAAGCCGTTGGGCAGGACGATAGGACGGCGACCCAGGAGCTGCTCGGCCTCACGTGCAGTGAGCTTACTGACGGTAGCGAAGACCGTCGCCTCATGGGCTGCAAGCTTCTCTACCGAGTGCTTGGCCTCGACCCCAAGCTCACGAGCCATCTGGTCTCCGTCGTAGTGGCTCATCCAGGCATAGAGCTCCTTGTCATTGCCTGCTATAGACCGTCCTACCGTCGTGGCATGGGTGATGAAGAGGGTACGTATCTCGGGAGCATGGAGCTTGAGGTAGAGTAACCCCATAGCCGTCTGCCATTCGTTGAAGATCGCCGTGGTGGGCTCCGCCGTCCAGGAGGCGATGCTCTCCATCAGTCGGGCAGCAGCCACAGCGAAGAGACTACACTCATCGTAGTCGCCGTAGCCCTTGTCACTCTCCAGACCATAGGCTCTCCAGAGCTCGAAGTACAGGTCGCCCTTCTCCTCCCAGAGCGGGGAGAAGTCCACCAGGAGCACGGGGGGCTTACCTGAGACCGCCCAGTGTCCTGTCTTGACACGTAGCCCGAGTGTGGGGAGTACCTCCTTCGTCCAGCCCTCGAGCTCAGGGATAGCCCCGGGGATGAAGTCTAAGGGAAGTGACTTGCCTTCGCCCATGAGCAGAGGCCCTATGAAGCATACCTTATCGGGGTGGCGCTGGGTCATCACATCTGCCCGTGAGGAGAGGACGGTATAGATCCCTCCCATCTTGTTGCAGACTTCCCAACTCGTCTCGAGGATCATGATCGTGCAGTACAGTAAGGTGGTGAATGTATATGCTGTCGAGTGAGCGAACGGGAGGCTTCTCTCGTCCCTCTGTATCAAAATTAAGCATAAGTCTACAATTATACACATTGCGCTCCTAGAGGGGGTATCAGAGGGAGCTACGGTAGGTCGTCGAAAAAACCTACAGTAGGTCGTGAAGACGACCCACGGTAGGTCGCAGAGACGACCTACAGTAGGTTTTGGGGCACCCCTTCAGGAGCCTTTTGCCAAGCGGGCTGGAGCGCCCCCATTTTTTCGCCTCGTTCTCCCCGAGTCCCGACCCTAGCGATTGGGGCAAAATCCGTACCTTTGTACGAGTGCTAATAGCGGGAAGACACAGAATCCAAAGCCTTACCGATTAGCCAACCTAGAGTATATTGTATCGATGACCACTTTGACGCGTAGCCTCAGCCGATGGGCTATGGTCGCTCTTGCCCTCCTCTCCTGTAGCACGGGATGGGCTCAGCGCCAAGCCGACAGCCTCCACTTCATCGAAGGGGTGGTGGTCCGAGAGCGCTTTGTCTCTAAGGATGTCATCCCAGCCCAAACCCTCTCGGGTCGTGAACTTCAGCGCCTCAGTGCCGTGAGTGTCGCCGACGCCCTTCGCTACTTCGCAGGCGTCCAGATCAAGGACTACGGCGGTATCGGTGGGCTCAAGACGGTGAATATCCGCAGTATGGGCTCTCAGCATGTCGGGGTCTTCTACGACGGCCTCCAGCTAGGCAATGCGCAGAACGGGCAGATCGACCTCGGGCGCTTCTCCCTGGACAACATGGAGTCGGTCTCTATATATAATGGTCAGCGCAGCACCATCCTCCAGCCTGCCAAGAGCTTTGCCTCCGCAGCGGCGCTCTACATGACTACCCGACGCCCCGACGTATCAGCTACCAAGCGGGATCATCTGAAGGCCTCCCTCAAGATGGGCTCCTTCTCCACGATCAATCCCTCCCTCCTCTGGGAGCGTCGACTAAGTCCCTCCCTTGACCTCTCCATCAGTAGCGAATACCTCTACACCTCGGGGCGCTACAGCTTCTCCTACAAGAAGAAGAACGGCTACGACACTACCAGTATCCGACACAACGGCGACGTGCGCTCCCTCCGCTTCGAGGCGGGGCTCTTCGGCCGTATCGACGAAGGGGAATGGCGAGCCAAAGCCTACCTCTATCGCTCAGAGCGAGGCTACCCCGGAGCCTTCGTCCGTGAAGAGCCGGGGAAGTTCAAGCACGAGGATCGCCAGTGGGATACCGACCTGATGGCTCAGGGATCCCTACGTAAGAGCTTCGGACGCTATACGCTCCTCCTCAATGGGAAGTTCGCCCACGACTACCTCCACTACCTCTCTGATCCTCGGCTGGATGTGACGACGATGTACGTCAACAATCACTACTATCAGCAGGAGGCTTACCTCTCTTCGGCACATCAACTTGCCCTCACCGACAGCTGGCGACTAGCGCTGTCTTCGGACCTACAGTACAATACCCTCTCGGCCGACCTCTACGCCTTCGCCTATCCTACCCGCCTGACGGCGCTCACCGCCCTTGCCTCAGACTTCACCTACCGAGGGCTCAAGGCTCAGGCCAGCCTCCTCCACACCTATGTACACGACTGGACGAAGGCTAAGGACGGACAAGCACCCGAGAAGAGCGAGTGGACCCCTACCGTCATCCTCAGCTACAAGCCGTGGTCACAGCACGAACTGAGTGTGAGAGGCTTCTACAAGCGGATATTCCGCATGCCTACCTTCAACGATCTCTACTATACCTTCATTGGGAATAAATACCTTCGACCCGAGTACACCACCCAGTACGACCTAGGGCTGGTCTATACCAAGCCCTTCAGTCGGGGCGTACTCCGTTCGCTCGAAGTGCAGGTAGACGGCTACCTGAACTATGTCGATGACAAGATCATCGCTATGCCCACCTCCAACCAGTTCCAGTGGACGATGGTCAACCTCGGTCACGTCCGTATCCGAGGTATAGACCTTGCTCTGGAGGCAGGGTGGCGCTTCGACAAGGTACGTGCCTCGACACGCCTGACCTACACCTACCAGCGAGCCCAAGACCTTACCGATCCCTCCGACACCTACTACGGAGGGCAGATCCCCTACATCCCTTGGCATAGTGGCTCGGCCATCGTATCTCTTGCCTGGGGAGGATGGGACCTCAACTACAGCTTCATCTATACAGGAGAGCGCTACGATGCCAGTGCCAACATCCGAGAGAACTATACCCGCCCTTGGTACACCAGCGATCTCTCCCTCTCCCGCCTCTTCACCCTGAAGAAGCACAGCCTACGACTCACCGCCGAGGTCAACAACCTCCTCAACCAGCAGTACGAAGTCGTACGCTCCTATCCGATGCCTGGTATCAACACCAAGCTCAAGATCGACTATACTCTATGACCACCGCCCTAGCTATGAAGACTTCATCCATCACCCGCCTACTCCTCTGGGTAGGTGTCTTTGCCCTCTCCCTCTCCTCCTGTCGCAAGGAGGATGAGATCATCCCCTCTACCGAAGAGCAAGGGGGGAAGCCAGAGCCTGCCGGCCCTATTAAGGGCTTCTTCCTACTCAATGAGGCGAACATGGGCTCTAATAAGTCCACCCTCGACTACTACGACTACGAGACCGGTAAGTACACCCGTAATATCTACGCCGAACGTAACCCCGGAGTCGTCAAGGAGCTCGGTGACGTAGGCAACGACCTACAGATCTACGGCAACCGTCTCTACGCTGTCATCAACGTCTCCCACCTCATCGAGGTCATGGACGTCAATACAGCCAAGCATATCGGGAAGATCTCCATCCCCAACTGCCGCTATATCGTCTTCAAGGATGGCTTCGCCTATGTCAGCTCTTATGCTGGCCCTGTGAAGATCGACCCCAATGCACGCCTGGGCTATGTAGCCAAGGTCGATACCGCTACCCTCAAGGTCGTAGCCGAATGCCCCGTAGGCTACCAGCCCGACGAGATCGTCATCTATGGCGACAAGCTCTACGTAGCTAACTCAGGTGGCTACCGCGTCCCCAACTACGACAAGACCATCTCCATCATCGATCTGAAGACCTTCACCGAAGAGAAGAAGGTCGATGTCGCCATCAACCTCCACCGTCTCGAGCTAGACAACTATGGGAAGATCTGGGTATCTTCTCGTGGGGACTACTATCACGTCCCCTCGAAGATGTTCGTCTTCGACCCCAAGACCGAGAAGGTGACCAAGACCCTCGACGTCTCGTGCTCCAACATGACCCTCTCTGGGGACTCCCTCTTCGTCTACAGCACCGAGTGGAGCTACCTCACCGGGGAAAATACCATCAGCTATACCGTCATCGACACGAAGACTCAGGAGGTCATCGACCGAGACTTCATCAAGGATGGCACGGCTAAGGATATCAAGATTCCCTACGGCATCGCTACCAATAGGGAGCGAGGAGAGTTCTACGTCACCGACGCTAAGAACTATGTCACCCCAGGAAAACTCCACTGCTACGACCTGAAGACAGGTACACGCAAGTGGTCGGTCACTACAGGTGACATCCCTGCACACTTCGCCTTCACACGCAAGCAACTTCAACCCAAGTAAACACCTACAGCTATGAAACCCTTCCAACCCTGGAGTTCGCTCCTCATAGCGCTCCTAGCACTTGGCTCTATCGCCTTCGTCTCCTGTAAGAAGGACGAAGCCCCTAAGCCTCCTGTCGTCCCTCCCGTCCCTGTATTCCCTAAGCCAGAGGTCAATCCCAACGCTACGCCTTATGTCACTCGAGTCCTCGAGTACCTACCAGCCGTGGGACAGTTCACCAACGAGCTCCCCGAGTACGAAGATGGGGACACTCAGGAGAAGATGAACGAGAAGGCACTCGAATACCTAGCCAACAACCAGCGTAGCCTCGTCACCCTCGGTGGCTGGGGAGGCTACATCACTGTAGGCTTCGACCATACCATCCTCAACGTCCCTGGCAAGCGTGACTTCCGAGTCCTAGGCAATGCCTTCTATGCCAATGAAAATAAGGACCCTTATGATGGTGGCAGCTGTGAACCCGGTGTGATCATGGTAGCCTACGACGTGAACCGCAATGGTAAGCCTGACGAGAACGAATGGTATGAGATCGAGGGTAGCGCCCACGTAGATCATACCAAGGAACCTTGGTACGACCTTGTGAAGGCTGTCCCTGGATCGGATATGAACTTCTACCGAGACTACGAGTTGACCTATGAGCGCCCCACCAAGGAAGAGATGTCTCCCGACACCGGCGTCCCCTTCGTAGGGATCGTGCAGTACGTACACTGGACGGACAATAAGGGTGGCTCTGGTTGGCTACCTAAGAATACCTTCCACAAGCAGACCTACTACCCCAAGTGGATCAAGGGAGATAAGCTCACCTTCCGAGGTACACGCCTACCACAAAACTCCAGAGACCAGAGTGGTGTAGGGCGCTACTATGTCCTCTTCAAGTTCCGCTACGGCTATGCAGACAATGAGAAGAACGACCTAGCCGACTCCGCTATCGATATTGACTGGGCCATCGACAAGTATGGTCGTAAGGTACACCTCCCTGGTATCGACTTCGTACGCATCCATACAGGTGTCAACCAGGTCAACGGCTGGCTCGGTGAATGCTCTACTGAGGTAGCAGGCGTCAATGACCTACACCTCCTCAAGGAGGACATCCCCACCAGATAGACAAGACAAACCTAAACTCATCACTATATGAATAAGAAACTCCTCCTCGCAGGGCTCGCTGGTATCCTCAGCCTAGCTACTGCATGTAAGAAGGATGATCCTTCGCCCAAGCCTACCCCCACCCCTCAGCCTGGGTTTACGATCGAGGCTAAGACGACCGACCTCCTACAGTTTGATACCGTACGCCTCTCTGCTCAGGGAACGAAGGCCGATGCTAAGCTTAGCTGGGTACTCAATGGCAAGGAAGTCGCCGAAGGCAAGGACTACGCCTTCACCCAGCCTCGTGTAGGTCGCTATCAGGTAAGCCTCGTAGACAAGACGAGCGGGGAGAAGGTAAGCAAGGACTTCTCTGTCACCGCTCGCTTCACCTCGGGAGCCTTCCTCCTCAACGAGGGGAACTTCGGCAACGAGACGGGTACGCTTACCTATATCGATGCCTCGAAGCAGTTTGTCCTCGACAGCGCTTACATCCGTGTCAATGGCACGAAGCTCGGTAATGTCTGCCAGGATATGGCCTTTGCCAATGGTAAGGTCTACATCATCTCGCAGAATGGTCCTAAGAATGGGGGCGAAGGCCTACTGACCATCGCAGACGCTAAGACGCTAGAGAAGCACAAGGTCATCAACGACGCTACTCTCGCCAAGGACTGGCCTACGCATATCGCTGTCGTCCATAGTCGCATCTACCTCCGTGGGAATAGCGGTATCTACCGAGGTACAGAGGAGGGTAGCTTCAAGCTCATCCCAGGCACGGAGAAGGCTAACAAGCTTCGTATGGTCACCATCGGTGAGCTCGTCATCGCTACGACGTCTACGAATAAGCTCCTAGTAATTCAGGACGAGGAAGTGAAGCAGGCCTTCACCCTTCCTGAAGGCTCACCCTCAGGGCTAGCACCTGCTCCTGACGGTCAGCTCTGGCTCTCCTACTCCAAGCCTAACACCCTAGCCAAGGTAAGCGTATCTGCTTCGGGTGTCAAGATCCTCGACAAGCACACCACTACTCAGTCGCTTGACAAGCAGTGGACGGCAACCTCTGCCATCTTCGCTCGTGCTAATCAGATCTTCTTCACGGAGCAGAGCTCGGTCATCTACCGTCATGACTTCTCCACAGGAGAGACTAAGAAGATCGTCGATGTCCAGAAGGTAGATAAGCAGGCTAAGATATACTACAATAGCCTCGGCATTGATCCTAAGACCGGACATATCTACTATGCTTCCTTCGGGGACTATAGCACCTACAAGCAGAACGTCACGCTTGTCCTCGATCACGATGGGAAGGTCCTCCTGAAGCGTGAGCATGTGAATGCCTTCCCCGCAGGCTTCTACTTCATCCCATAGCGAAGGCTGAGCTCAGAGCTTTGAGCCCAGATACAGCCCTCGCTTAACTCGTACATAGTATTCACCGGACGCTTTGGTCTTACCCCTTCGGGGGCTAAGGCCAGAGCGTACCTTGAGTAATAATCATTCACTAAATTACATCACCTCTCGATGAAGAAATCTCTTCTATCCGCACTGACGCTTCTCGCCATTGGCTCAGGGGTATCTAGCTGTAGCAAGGGTGCACAGGATGCCCCACGTACAGGAGACCTCTCTGCTGAGACAGAGCTCACTGCTCCCCTCTCCGGCTCGCTCCAGACAGACAGTCTAGCGCTAGTCGATCTCTTCAACTCCCTCGGTGGGATGAACTGGTCTAACTCCAACTACTGGGCAAGCGAACAGCCCCTGAGCAAGTGGTACGGCGTCCAGGTAACTAAGGTCGCTGGTGAGCCTCGTGTCACGGCGCTCTACCTAGGGGCGAACAACCTCAAGGGCACCATCCCTGCCTCTATCGGTCAGCTCACGGCGCTACGTACGCTCCAGCTCCAGTACAACCGTGAGATCTCAGGGAGCATCCCCGAGGAGCTCTTCCAGCTTACCCGCCTGAACTCCCTGCGTCTACGCTTCACGAACCTCACCGGCGAACTGCCCTCTGCCATCGGCCAGCTCAAGGAGATCGACACCCTTGACCTAAGCAACAGCCGCTACGACCTCAGTCAGTGGTGGAATGGCGATCCAAAGACGGCTCGTGAGCATCGCGATAACCTCTACACCCTTTCTGGTAAGCTCCCTCGTGAGATCGGACAGCTGACCAAGGCTCGCTACATCGACCTCTCCTTCCAGGGCTTCACCGGGGATCTCCCCGCTGAGCTAGGCAACCTCTCCGCCCTGCGCTACCTCTCCATCTACGGCTGTCACTTCACCGGTGGTCTACCCGCAGAGCTAGGCAAGCTACAGCGTCTAGAGTACCTCTCCGCTGGGCGCAACAAGCTCTCTAAGCCTCTGCCTGCTGAACTAGGTAATCTCTCCAACCTACGAGAGCTCCTCGTCAGCTACAACCAGATCGAAGGGCAGATCCCTGCCTCGCTTGGTCGCCTGAAGAAGCTAAAGAACCTCAACCTCGAGCACAACCAGCTCTCTGGTCAGATCCCCGCTGAGCTCGCTTCGCTGGAAGGTCTCTATCAGATCTACCTCAACGATAACCAGCTCTCTGGCCAGATCCCTGCTGACTTCGGTGGTGCACAGCAGAACAATCTCCTCTGGGTAGACCTCCGCAACAACCAGCTCACCGGTAGCATCCCCGCCCGCATCAAGCGCACACTGCCTGAGGCTGAGAAGTATGCTGCCATCCAGGGTATCCCTAGCTACGGCTACACGATCTTCGTTCTCTCAGGGAACAAGCTCACGGGCTCCATCCCTGCCGAATATCTCGCCTACCCCAAGACGCTGAAGCACCTCGTGCCTCAGCAGGAGGGCTATGGCTTCTCCAACGAGCCTAAGTAATCTGGCTCGCTCAGCCTCTCCCTCAGAGCTCTGAGGGAGAGGCTGTCCCCTTTATTTATCACAACCAATTCATCACTATGATTAAGAAGTTTCTAGCCCTAGCCTTGACACTGACTCTAGGCCTTACCTCTTGTACCTCCGACGATGTGACTCCCGTCCTCCCCAAGAGCGGGATTAAGATCGATAAGGGGGTACTCTCCGCTTATCCCGAGAAGGAGATCATGCCTACAGAGCTGGTCTCTCTACCTGAGGTCACCGAGATCGCAGATAAGGTCTTCGAAGGCTACAAGACCCTCAGAACCCTTCAAGCACCTAAGCTCATCAAGATCGGTGCAGCAGCCTTTAAGGGCTCTTCACTCAAGAGCCTCCAGCTCGGTGCTACCGTGCCCACTGTCGGCGAAGGAGCCTTCGATGGAACCTCCGAAGAGAAGGATCTCGTCGTACCTGCAGAGAAGGTCGCTGACTTCATAGACTTCGCTAAGAAGTATCACTTCATGACCATCAACGGCACTCCTCTCCCTGGCACTCAGATCGAGATCGAGAATGGAGTCCTCCTCAACTATCCTATTGACAAGACCCCAGAAGATGGCATAGTCAAGCTCGATGCTTCTGTCAGAGAGATCGCTGACCATGTATTTGAAGGGAACATCCGTCTCAAGGAGATCCATGCTCCTGGTATCAAGAAGATCGGTGCTGCTGCCTTCAAGGGCTGTATCGGACTTGTAAAGGTCGACTTCGGCGGGGCACAGCGTCCACCCCTTGCTCTCGACGAAACCGACAAGGAATTCGGGACAGCAGCGGATGCCTTCTGGGGCACTCCTGAAGACAAGGTGCTTACCTTCAATGAAGCCAATAAGCCTAACTTCCTGCAGTACCTCGAGTACATCGCTCGCCACCACTTCGCTAAGCTTGATGGGATCACCATCCCTGCAGAGCTAGACAAGAAGTATTTCACGGTTAAGAATGGTGTACTCACAGGTATCACGAATGTTGGACAGAGCTTCCTCGCAGGACAGGGCAAGAACGGGGTCCTCGTCCTTCCCTCCAATATCAAGCAGATCGATGGCGGAGTCTTCACGGATAGATTCCAGAACTTCAAGGCCATCTACGCTGAAGGGGTCGAATCAATTGGGCTCTATGCCTTCAACGCTACAGCGAGCCTCAACTTCGCTCACCTACCTAAGCTGAAGAGCGTCGGCGAAGCCTCCTTCACCGACAACGCTTCACTGACGGCTGTGAACTTCCCCAAGCTAGAGGAAGTCGGTCCTGTCTGCTTCTCTGGTGGAGCCAGCTTTAGCGGGAATGGTCTGAAGATCCAGTACGTCAGCCTCCCTGCTGTCAAGACTATTGGTAGCGGTGCCTTCCACGGCAACTACAAGAACTCCGGCGTCGTCTTCGTCCTCGGAGCACAACCTAAGGTCGACACCAAGGCCTATGAAGACTATCCTCAGACTGGCTTCGTAGCCTTCGGTCAGCTCAAGGAGCCCGTCCTCTACACGACGCCTGAAAACCTGAAGACCTATACCCTCACCGACGGTAAGTGGATGAACTTCACCGTCAAGGAGCTGAAGTAAGCTCTCCCTCACGAAGGCGAGGTAGTCCACCCCGGTGGCTACCTCGCCTTCTTCCTTCTCCCCACCCTGTATATACCTCAGACTATGAACTACCACCTCTTTGGTGTGGTGCTTGCCCTCGGTCTCCTTACGGCTTGTGGCGACAAGTCGACACCCCTACCACAGCCTCAGCCGAAGCCCTCTCCTACCCCCACACCTACACCACCTCCTACGCCACAGCCCCCAGCCTACGAGGGTTACCAAGGCTATACCCTCCTCTTCAACCAAGGACTGGCCTCCGTCCTGACGAGCCAGCCTTCCGAAGTCGGCGTGTCCCCGTCGCTCTACCTCCTCGACAGGAAGGGCGGGGGTCTCACCACAATTTTCTCCGAGAAGGGAGCTGAAGGCGCTAAAGACTTCGAAGGCAAGGGGGAGATCTGCGAAGGTACCCTTAGCCCTGCCGGGGACTACCTAGCGTATCTAGCTAAGTACGACTTCACGGGCTCCAAGCATGCTTCCCGTCTTCTCCTCTTCGAGGCAAAGACGCTGAAGATCGTCAAGAACCTCCTCATCCACCAGCCTGGCGACGGGGATGAATGGGTACGCCACTCCTTTACCCTCACCGACGGGTCTACCTATCTTTCCTTCGACAAGCGGCACTACTACCGCCTCGACGTCGAGACGGGTGAGATGAAGCCATTATCAGGGATCTCGGGCTACGCTTCGGGCGGGGCAGCGTGGGAGGACTACGGGTACTTCTTCGTTCGCTACGGCACGGCAGCCTTCGCCTTCGACAAGGGGAGTACAGTAGCCCGCCAGATACCCATCGTCCTCCCTGGTGCTACCATCAAGGACGTCTACCGAGCAGGCGGAGAGTGGCTCATCCTGCGAGACAGCTCCGCCCGCTACTATCTCTTCTCCATGAAGGAGGGGAAGGTGGTGGCTCGCTTCACCCTCACCGAGCAAGTCGGCCGCAGTATCTGCTATGATGCCCGCTCTGCCCGCCTATACTATTCGGGGAGTACCTCTAGCCAAGGGGGCTCCGACGCCAGGGAGCGTAGCGTCTACACAGCGAAGCTCACCCTCCCCAGCGAAGGGGCTAATGTCGAGGGAGTACAAGCTACTCGCTACTACACCATCGCAGGGCGTACGGAGGCGGACAATAGGCAGGGCTACAAGATGCAGATCGGGCTTAACCCCGACCTCGACGAACTCTTCGTATCCTACCTTGACCAAGGGCGCTCAGGTCCTCTCCTGCATGATCTGACGAAGGTCCTAGTCTTCCCGCTCTTCAAGGAGGGCAATGCCCCAGCCAGGAAGCTCCGTGAGCTTGATCTCCACTACGCAGCGGATGTCAATGCCATCTTCCTCAACGGCCGTCGCCCCTAGAGCCCCTAGGGTCACAGTGCACTGAGACCAGCGAGGCTACGCCACAAGGTCCCTTAGCTCGTGGCGTAGCCTCGCCTCATTTCTGGGATAGCCCCACTATCATGGAGATTCTGGGGGAAAGCGGGGGACATCCCGAGGGATACCCTTGCCCCAAGGGAAGGCTCTCTACGACGACGTCCTCGAAGGGGGAGGCACTTCTCCCCGAGACCTACCCGCACTGCCCCGCTCCTATTATTTATGTATCTTGCGCCCGCTCTTGACTAAGCAGAGCGCTCCTCACTAGATGCTTCTACGCCTCCTCCTTCCCTTGCTCCTCCTCTGGAGCACGAGCCTCTCGGCTCAGGGCTTCGACTCCCTCATGCGTGCTCATGGTATGGTCGAAGTCACCCAGCTAGCCCCACATATCCGAGTCGAACTGAAGTACGCCACCCGAGACAACTTCATCGGAGAGAATATGTACGGCACGCTGAAGAAGGCCTACCTCCACCCGAATCTCGCCCGTGCGCTGGCCCGTGCTCAGCGAGCCCTCGAAGCAGAGCTCCCTGGCTACCGCTTCCTCATCTACGACGCTGCCCGACCACAGAGCGTACAGCGACGGATGTATCAGGCCGTGGCTGGTACACCCAAGAAGATCTACGTGGCAGCACCTGAGCGAGGAGGACGGCACAACTATGGCGTAGCCGTCGATCTGACGATCATCGACGACAAGGGCAAGCCCCTAGATATGGGAAGCCCCTTCGATCACTTCGGCGAGGAAGCTCACCTAGGGAACGAAGAGGCTCGAGTACGTGCGGGGATCTTCTCTGAGGCAGTGCCACACAATAGGGCGCTCATGCGCCGTCTGCTGGGGGCAGAAGGTCTGCGCCCCTACGACAAGGAGTGGTGGCACTATCAGGAGCGTATGCCGATGAGCGAGGTGCGTAAGCGCTATCGCCTCTTAGCCTTCTAGTTCCGCCGTGACGGCGGAGCTATGAGCGCTCCCCCTCTGGGACAATCATATTATAGATCGAGCGCTCGGGATGATGTATCCCGAGCGCTCGATCTTCTTGGTAGCTGCGTGTATCGGCGCTGAGCGGTAGACGCTCGGCGCATGCTCTAGCTGGCGCTACCGAAGGCCAAGGGCTAGAGCTAGTGGTACGGGAAGGGGATTAGCCGAGGATCTCCTGCTGGAGACTGCCTACGAGGCTACTTGCACCGATACGGAAGAAGCGATTGTCAAGCCATTCCTTGCCGAGGATCGCTTCTACTAGCGTGTAGTACTTCACAGCCTCTTCGGCCGAACGGATGCCCCCACTGAACTTCACCCCACGCTGCTCGCCATACTTGTCCTTGTATTCCCGGAGGACGGAGCAGAGGATGTAGGCGGCACGCAGGTCTGCCCCTGGGTATTCCTTCCCCGTGGAAGTCTTGAGGAAGTCAGCCCCAGAGAAGAGGGCAAGGATGCTGGCTCGGCGTATCAGTTCGGGCTCCTTGAGCGCACCGGTCTCGAGGATGACCTTGAGGAGAGCACCTCGAGCCGTCGCTTTCTGCTCCTCGATCTCGGTAGAGGCTTCGAGGTAGTCGCCCGAGAGGAAAGCCCCTAGATTGAGCACGATATCGATCTCGTCAGCACCAGCGGCGATGGCCAGCGCTGTCTCGGCGATCTTGACCTCCGTGAAGCTCTGTGAGGCGGGGAAGGCACCACTGACGCAGGCGACCTGTACGCCCGAAGCAGTGAGCACCTCACGCACGGTCTTGACGAAGTTGGGGTAGACGCAGATGGCTGCTACCGAAGGGACATCCTCCGTACCCTCGAAGTCATTGACGGAGCCCACGAGCTGAGCTACCTTCTCTTCGGTGTCTGCTCCTGCCAGCGTCGTGAGATCAATGGTGGAGTGGAGGAACTTCTTCACTTCACGAGTATTATTGCGCTCGTATCCCTCCTGGAGGATCTCAGAGATACGACGATCGATTTCCTCGAGGGAAAGGGCTGGGGCGAAGGCTTCAAAAGCCTCGGTGTACTTGGTTGTGTTTGTCTCTACCATGGGGTGAACTATTTCTTAGATTCTATTTCTTCTTCGGGGACGGCTAGCTTGGGGTTGGAGCGGTGGCGCTCCTGATCCCGCTGGGTCTTCTTCTCTAGGTTCTTCGTCAGAGCGGCCTCGAGGTCGACACCGGTCTGATTAGCGATACAGAGGAGCACCCAAAGTACATCCGCCAGCTCGTCAGCGAGCTCTCGACCCTCGTCGCTCTTCTTGAAGCTCTGATCCCCGTACTGGCGTGCCATGAGGCGGGCTACCTCGCCCACTTCTTCGGTGAGGACAGCCATATTCGTCAGGGGGGAGAAGTAGCGCACGCCGTAGGTATGTATCCATTCGTCGACGAGGCGCTGAGCGTCGGAGAGGGTCAGTCTGCTGTTTGTCATGAGGGTCGTATAGGAGCTGATTCGTTAGCCGTGGGAGGCGTGCTCCCATCCTACAAAGATAAGGGAATACCAGCGAGTGGCTCTCCCCCTACCTGTGGGGGAAGGATACATCCCTCTTCCTCCCCTCGAGTACAAAGCCTCGGAGGCGCTACTGCTACCTCCCTCGAAGCACTACTGGTGCCAGGAGAGAGGCGCTACTGGTACTAGGAGGCTAGGCAGACGGAGTGAGGGGGTGGAGGAGAAGCTTCTTCAGCTAAATCATTCTATTTAAGTAAACTTAACACAGAGAAGTAGAGGCTTATCAAGAAAATACTTGTACATTTGTTGTAGCGATAGGATTCCTCCCACGCCCGTAGCCCGTCCGCAGGAGTCCCGCCCCTTAGCTCACCGACAGACGCTCGCTTACTGTAAGCACACGCCCGCCACAACACCACCTGATCGTGTACCCAAGGCCCACCATCTTCACAGTAATAGTGATCTTCATCCTTTCACTACTAGCGTTCTTCATTTCGCTCTCTATGCAAATGATGAACCACCTCCTCCTGGGCGATCGATTCGGGATGATCGTGCTCTCCGTGGTCCTTCCCCTTGTGATCGTCTTCTTCTTAGCCCTGCTAGCAGCCCGCCAGTACAGCCAGAGCGCCTGGATAATCACTCCGGCTACCCTCCTGATATCTACAGGGCTGATCTCCCTGCTTTTCTCCCTCCTCCACTACTTCTAGAGCGGGCATCCCGAGCCTGCCTAGATGAGCCACATCGAGAGGGGGCACTGCTCACAAGCAGAGCAAGACGACACTACAGCCCAGAGAGTATGAGGGAGCCCCATCCGTGCTCCCCAGCAGAGGTACGGCCGAGCCTGAGAGCGCTAGAGCGGTCAGGGAAGCCCGCCTTGCATGCCGATCAAGCCAGCCCTTCTCGGGGGCTCATATCTGAATTATTCCCTATCTTCGCAAGTCAATAGATAGTGGTATAATCCTACATATATTCGATCGAGATGCAAACAGTAGTAAGCGGTATCCGCCCCACAGGCAACCTTCACCTAGGGAATTACTTTGGCGCCGTACGTGCCTTCATACAGATGCAAGAGGAGTACAAGTGCTTCTTCTTCATCGCTGACTGGCATTCGCTCACTACGCACCCTCATCCCGACGACATCATCCGCAGTACCAATACCATCCTAGCGGAGTATCTGGCCTGCGGTATTGACCCGGAGAAGGCCACCATCTACGTACAGAGTGATGTACGAGAGGTGCTCGAGCTCTACCTCTACCTCAACATGAATGCCTATCTAGGCGAACTAGAGCGTACGACCTCCTTCAAGGACAAGGCCCGCCAGCAACCCGACAATGTCAACGCCGGCCTACTGACCTATCCGTCCCTGATGGCTGCCGATATCCTCATGCACAAGGGCGACAAGGTACCCGTGGGCAAGGACCAAGAGCAGAATATGGAGATGGCACGTAAGTTCGCCCGTCGCTTCAACACGATCTACGGGGTAGACTTTTTCACCGAACCTCAGTCCTTCTCCCTAGGGGCACGTGCCCTGAAGGTGCCCGGGCTCGACGGCTCTGGGAAGATGGGTAAGAGCGAAGGCAATGCTATCTATCTCATCGACGACGAGAAGACCATCAGCAAGAAGGTCATGCGTGCCGTCACCGATGCAGGACCTACGGAGCCCAATAGCGAGAAGCCCGAGCCGATCCAGAATCTCTTCACGCTCATGGAGATCGTCTCAGCACCAGAGGTCTACCAGCACTTCGACGGGCTCTACAATGACTGCGCTATCCGCTACGGCGACATGAAGAAGCAGCTCGCTGCCGACATCAACGCCTTCTGCGCTCCTATCCGTGAGCGTATCCTCGACATCCGTGAGGACAAGGAGCTCCTCTCCCGTGTAGCCCGTATCGGCGCCGAGAAGGCTAGGGAGTCCGCCGCCAAGACCATAGAGGAGATCCGACACATCATCGGCTTCCGCCCCCGCTAAATCAGCCTCATAAATAATAAGATCCTATACAGATGGAACTAATCGGAAAGATCGTGCAGGTGCTCCCCCTTCAGGAGGGAGTCTCCAAGGCCGGCAACCCCTGGAAAAAGCAGGAATATATCCTCGAAACCCTCGGCACGCAGTACCCCCGCAAGGTCTGCTTCAACCTCTTCGGTGACAATGTCGACAAGTTCCCCATGCAAGTGGGGCAAGACGTGACCGTCTCGATCGACATCGAGAGTCGTGAGTTCAACGGACGCTGGTACACAGATGTCCGTGCGTGGAATGTCCTCAACGGTGTCCAGCTCCCTGGTGCTCCCGTAGCCGCACCAGCGCCTGTTCCAGGCTTCGGTGCTCCTGTGGCTCCACAGCCCGTCGCTGCTGCTCCTGCAGCACCTACGGTAGCCCCCACGGCGGCCGACGACCTCCCCTTCTAGCTCTGCAGTAGCTCCGGCTACGCATGAGCCCTCTTGACCCATTAGACTACATACGCTCCCCTCGGGGCATAGTCTAGTGGGTCTTCTTTGGAGTATAGCCTCACTCCCCTATCCTACCCTCACTAGGCCCTCTATCCCTATACGCTCGCCGATGCACCTGATGCTCCTAGCCGTAGGCAAGACCGACAGCCGGCATATCGAAGAGCTCACGAAGCTCTATGCCGACCGCCTCGGACACTACCTCCCCTTCACCCTTCAGATCATCCCCGACATCCGACGATCTAGCAAACTCTCCCCCGAGCTCCAGAAGCAAGCCGAGGGAGCGGAGATTCTTCGTCTGGTGGCGCCGACAGACCGCCTGGTTCTCTTCGACGAGCGGGGACGGGAGTTCTCGAGCAAGGCCTTCGCCTCCTACATAGAGCGGGCGATGGTCTCGGGGGAGCGTAGGATGATCTTCGTCATCGGCGGTCCCTACGGCTTCTCGGACGAAGTCTACGCCCGAGCCAATGACCGAGTCTCCCTGAGTCAGATGACCTTCTCTCATCAGATGGTACGCCTCTTCGCCGTGGAGCAGCTCTACCGAGCGCAGACGATCCTCCGTGGCGAGCCTTATCATCATGAGTAAGTCTCGCTACTTGCCCCTAGACACCACTACCTCGACCTAGATATATCATGCAGCTATGGGATCGACTTAGGAGTGTAGCCCGCTCCTTAGGCCAAGGCTTCTACTACTGGATCTTAGTCCTGGCCCTCCTCCTGCCGAACATCGTCCTCTCGATCGTGATGCAACAGCCGATGATCGGCCGTGTGCTCAACATCCTCCTGATGCTCCCCCTCTATATGCTTCTCCTCTTAGGAGTGAAGCGACCGGGACGCATCTACTGGGGGCTGGGGGTACTCGTCCTCTTGCACGCCTTCCAGCTGGTACTGCTGACGATCTTCAGTGGCTCGGTAGTCGCCGTAGACATGATCCTCAATCTCTTCACCTCGGAGCCCGATGAAGCAGGAGAGCTTCTATCCAACATCCTCTGGCCCATCATCGGTGTCGGAGGCTTCTACCTGCTGACCTTCGTCCTGGCGTGGCTCTCGGCTCGTGACCGCAGGGGCCTGACGCCTCGCTTCCGCCGACGTACAGGCCTCGTGGCTCTGCTGTGCCTCCTCATAGCCCTACCTACCTATATAGGTGCTAAGAGACGCTTCCCCTACCTGCATCTACGGGCGGAGGTCTACCCGATGAGCGTCTTCTACAATATGTACCTGGCGACGAAGAAGCTTCATCAGGTACTCCACTACGATAGGACAAGCGAGGACTTTACCTTCCATGCCCAGTCGGAGCGACCCCGTGAAGAGCGAGAGATCTACGTACTCATCCTCGGGGAGACTTCCCGTGCCTACAGCTGGAGTCTCTACGGCTATCCCCGCCCAACGACCCCTCGGCTCGACAGCATGGACAGAAGTGGGCTCATCGCCTTCTCCGACGTACTCACCCAGTCGAATACCACCTACAAGAGCATCCCCATCATCCTCTCTCATGCCGACGCATCGAGGCCGGACGAACTCCCTAGGGTGAAGGGCATCCTCTCGGCCTTCCGTGAGGCTGGCTTCTACACAGCATACATCACCAATCAGCCGGGCAACCATAGCTACGTCGACTTCTTCGCTATGCAGGGCGACGAGCACCACCCGATACGCAAGGAGCTCCGCAAGACCAAGCGCCGCCTCTACGACTCCGATATGCTCCCCTACCTGAGCCGCCTGATGGCTAGTGACCACGCCAAGCTCTTCGTGGTACTGCATACCTACGGTAGCCACTTCAGCTATCGTGATCGCTATCCCCAGGAGGAAGGCTTCTTCCCTATAGACCGTCGCTACTCGGGCTCGAAGGCCGACAGCCTCATGCTCCGCAATGCGTATGACAATGCCATCCGACAGACGGACAAGTTCATCACCTCCGTGATCGATATGCTTGCCTCGGGTGACCGAGCAGCGTCGATGCTCTATATCTCTGACCACGGCGAGGATGTCTTCGACGATGATCGGGAGCGCTTCCTACACTCGTCACCAGATGCCTCCTACTACCAGCTCCATGTCCCCCTTCTCCTGTGGAGCTCCCCTAGCTGGAGGCAGGCTCACCCCCATCTCTTTGCCTCGGCACGAGCCAACGAGCGAGAAGCCATCTCCTCCAACTCCGTCTTCCATACCCTCCTGGAGCTAGCAGGCATACGTACCCCGTACCGAGACGATCGCCTCTCGCTCGTGAGCTCTAAGTTCCGTGGGGGCGTACGCTTCTACCTCAATGACCGCTACGAGTGTGTGCCGATCGAAGACCTGGACCTACCCGAGGAGGATCTGCGTCTCTTCCGTGAGAAGGGACTGAAGTTCACCCCTCATCCCTGTCCCTAGTGCCGAGGAAGTAGGACGCCCTGATGATGAGTCAGGTGCTCCATAGCATCCCAAAAGAGTAAGCTCCGAGAAGTGTATCCAGTGATACCTTCTCGGAGCTTATCGTATATATAGGTAGTAGCCCAGCCAATCTAATGCCCTTGAGATAGAGGCACCCACATGGGCACTCTCCCGCTCCACATTCTCTCCCAATCCCCTCACCAGAAGAGGCTGAAAAGAGGGCAAAGTACAGCCACCTTCGTACCAGCACTGAAAAGCAAATGTTATTTTATATAAATTTTTAGAAGTAAGGCACTTAGTGCCTCTATCGAGTGAAAGAAATACCTACCTTTATACACCCTTTTATCACTAACTAAATACAAACCTATGAAACGAATGAAGACTGTCAGTAGTCTGCTCCTCCTGGGGAGCTTGCTACCTGGATTCGCCTCTAGTGAGGCCAGCGCTTCGGAAGCACAGGCTCCACGAGTCGAGGCACAAGCCCAGCAAGCTGGCGCCCTCACAGGGACTGTCAAGGACTCCAAGGGCGAACCGATCATCGGAGCCTCTATCCTCGTCAAGGGGAGCGGTAAGGGCGTCCTCACCGATCCCAAGGGTCACTTCTCCCTCAAAGGCGTCAAGCCAGGAGCAGAGGTCACCATCTCCTGCGTCGGCTACAAAAGCCAAACACTCCGCTGGACAGGTGCTGCTCTAGAGGTCGTACTAGAGGACACAGCTACCCAGCTCAGTGGTGTCGTCGTCACGGCCCTAGGGATACGCCGGGAGCGCAAAGCCCTCGGCTACGCCATGCAGGAAGTCAAGGGTGATCAGCTCATGGCCGTACGTGAATCAAACATCACCAACGCGCTCTCCGGTAAGGTCTCCGGTATCCAGATCATCAAGGGATCAAGTGGGCCAGGCTCCTCGTCCAAGATCGTCCTACGTGGGAGTAGTTCGCTCTCGGGGAGCAACCAGCCACTGATCGTCGTCGACGGTGTCCCCCTAGACAATACCACTGGTAGTACCAACAACGACTTCTGGAATCCCTCGTCCGACATGGGGAACGGCCTCTCGGACATCAATGCCGACGATATCGAGAGCATGACCGTCCTCAAAGGGGCTTCGGCAGCTGCTCTCTACGGCTCCCGTGCTGGTAACGGTGTCATCCAGATCATCACGAAGAGCGGGCGCAAGAACAAGGGTCTCGGTGTCACCATCTCCTCCTCAGTAGGCGTCGAACGTCTCTTCATGAGTCCTAAGCTCCAGAACGAATTCGGGCAAGGTACCGAAGGGGCGTACAAGGACAATGTCTCCACCAGCTGGGGTCCCCGCATCGAGGGACAAGAGTACACGAAGTGGGACGGCACGAAGGCACGTATGCAGGCCTATGATAATGTAGCCAACTACTTCCGCTCAGGGGTAGACCTCACCGAGAACCTCGCCTTCTCCCAGATGTACGATCGTACCTCGATCTATTCGTCCGTGACCCGTACCGACAATCAGAGTCATATCCCAGGCTCTTCGCTAGGGCGTACGAATATGACGCTACGTGCTACGACTAAGTTCGGCCCTAGTGATCGCTGGAGTACCGATACCAAGGTGCAGTACATCCGTTCCTTCGTGCAGAACCGTCCCTTGAATGGGCGCAATGCATCGAATGCCTTCTATACCATGTATTCCCTACCCCGTAGTATGGATATCCGAGACTTCTCAGACGCTCGCACCCCTCAGGGGGCTATGCGCTGGTATGGCGTCGGTAGCCAGGTGAATCCCTACTGGGCTAGCAAGTATAACCTCAACAGCGATACCCGTGACCGATTCCTACTCAGTGCAGCTCTGAAGTACAAGATCACCGACTGGCTCAATGCCGAGCTCCGCTTTGGCTCTGACCAGTACTCCACCCGTATCGAGCGCAAGACTCACTCCGGCTCGCCGATCGTAGGCGGTGGAGGTAAGTACGAGACGGAGCAGATCAAGTTCTACGAGAACAACTACAGCTTCCTCGTCTCAGCGCACAAGGATCATCTCTTCGGGAAGCTTGGTGCTTCTGCCTCTATCGGGGGGAACCTGATGGAGCGCAAGCTCAACGGCCTCAGAGCTAGTGTCAGTCAGCTCATCATCCCGAACCTCTTCTCCCTCTCCAATGGTGTCGACAAGCCAGACAACGTAGAGACCTTCAGCCACAAGAAGATCAACTCCCTCTACGGGACGATGCAGCTCAACTGGGATGGCTACTTCTTCGTCGATGGGACACTGCGCAATGACTGGTCCTCCTCACTGGCTAAGGCTAACCGCTCCTTCCTCTATCCTTCGCTGAGTTCTTCCCTCGTCATCACCGACCTCCTACGCAAGCAGGACATCGAGCTACCCGAGTGGATCTCCTTCGCTAAGGTCAGAGCTTCGATCGCCCAGGTAGGTAATGACCTCGAGCCCTATCAGCTCTACAGCACCTACAAGATCGAGAAGGATCCTAACGGCGGGACGATGGCCAATGTCGACAACACCCTCTACAGCGACAAGGTCCGTAGTGAGCTCATCAAGTCTCGTGAAGTAGGTCTAGAACTCCGACTCTTCGACAACCGTCTGGGCTTCGACCTCGCTTGGTATCGTAGCAATGCGACGAACCAGCTCATCCGACTGCCTATGGACCCTGCCAGCGGCTATGAAGCGAAGATCATCAATGCGGGGGACATCCAGAACGAGGGCTTCGAACTCATGATCACTGCCGACATCCTACGCAGTGAAGCCTTCAAGTGGAACGCTCAGCTCAACCTCTCCCACAACGAGAACCGCATCATCAAGCTCTACCAGGGCAATGGTCAGGATTCGCCCGTCACAGAGTACGACCTCGGCACCTATGACAACCTCCAGATCCTAGCACGTGAGGGAGGTAAGTACGGGGAGATCTGGGGTACGACCTTCAAGCGTGTCGAGGACCCCTCTAGCCCGCTCTACGGCAAGATCCTCACCGATGCCGACGGCCTACCTATAGCAGGCGAGAAGAAGAAGCTCGGTGATCAGCAGCCCGACCTACTAGCAGGGCTTACCAACACGTTCTCCTTCGCAGGCTTTGATCTAAGCTTCCTCGTCGATGCTCGCATAGGCGGGAAGATGTTCTCGGGGACCAACCACGCCCTGCAGGCTAATGGTTCGTCTGCTAACACGGCAGTAAACGGGCGAAAGAAGTTCGTCGTCGATGGGGCCGTCGAGAAGAACGTAGGTGGGAAGAAGGTCTACGAGAAGAATACGACGGAAGTCACTCCCCAAGACTACTGGGGTGCTATCTCTGGGCGTAGCGGTAACCTCGGGATCAATGAAGCTAATGTCTTCGACGCTACCAGCGTCCGTCTGCGCAACATTGCCCTGAGCTACACCCTCCCTCAGAGCCTCCTGAGGAAGACTCCTATCACCAGAGCTAAGCTAGGCTTCTCCTGCAACAATGTCTGGATGATCAAGAGCTACATGAACGGTGTAGACCCCGAGTCTGTCTTCGCTACCGGATCGAATGCGACGGGCTATGAGTTCGCCTCCTCCCCCACTACTCGCTCCTTCCTCTTCAACATCACGCTTGGCTTCTAGCCGCCCTTATCCGCATATAGATCATGAATAAGAAGAATATGCTCCTGGCGGGTTTAGCCTCCTGCGCTATACTCTGCCTGTCTACCTCCTGCCGAGACTTCGATGAGGTCAACAACAACCCTGTGGCAGCCGATAGAGAGCAAGTACTACCCGAATACCTCATCAACCGTGGGATCCTAGCTACTCAGCTCAATCCTCACGTCGCTGAGCGTGCCTTCATCCTCTACTGGAAGACCGCTGGCCACCAGCATCGTGCTGGGGGGCTCTCCCTCGGGGGCTTCAATGATGGCTGGAGTAGTGACTACTACAGCCGTATGTCCACCGAAGGGCTCAAGCCCCTCTACGAAGCTATCGCCCTAGCAGAAGAGCGCATCAAGGACGGCTCTGCTCGTCCCTTTGAGCCCACGATCCTCTCTGTAGCTCGTATCTGGCGTGCCTACCAGCTGTCCGAGATCTGCGACATGTTTGGTGTCGTAGCCATCGATGGCTATATGGGTACTAACCCTACCTATGTAGGAGCTAAGGAAGCCTACAGCTATATGCTCAAGGAGCTCAAGGAAGCCTCCGAGACGCTCAAGACTTCTCCCTCCCCCAAGCCATCAGACGATGCTCGTGTCACTTCGCTAGACTATGCCTACAAGTATAATGCTGGTAAGTGGCGTGCCTTTGCGAACTCCCTCCGCATGCGTCTAGCCATGCGCCTCTCTGAGGTAGACCCAGAGACAGCTAAGACGAACTTCGAGGAAGCAGCTGCCGCTGGCGGTATCCTCCAGGCAAGTGATCGCCTAGAGATCCAGGAAAAGGACGGCTGGGATGACCTCACAGGCGTCATGAGCCGTCAGTGGAACCACCAGCTCATCTCTTCGACGTACAACAACCTTGTACTTGGTCTCGGCGGTGTCTCTTCAGCAAAGCAACTCCCCGAAGAGCGGTACAAGAAGTACTTCAAGGAAGCCAACTACCTCGGTATTCGCTACCAGCATCACTTCCCTCTGACGACGACAGACCCCTCCCGAGGCTTCTACTTCGATGGGCTACCTGCGACGATCGACCCTCGTGCCTACAAGACCTTCATCATCACAGGCGATACGCTCAACCCTGAGTTCTGCTTCTACCCCTCCTGGGCTCCTGATGCAGCTAAGAAGACAGACTACAGCCTCAAGAAGGTCGGCGAGAGTGACAAGGAGCTCGAGAAGATAGATACACGCTTCACTTGGAATACCTGGGTCAGCGGTTCTTGGGGTACACTCAGTGCCATCAATGACCTGCAGCAGATAGGTACGATGCCCCGCCTAGCTAATAAGTACCGCAATAGCACCAGCAAGCGTATCTTCTTCGCTGAGTGGGAGACTTACTTCCTGCTGGCTGAAGCCTCTGTCCGAGGATGGAATGTCTCTATAAGCGCTAAGAATGCCTACGAAGCAGGCGTGAAGGCAAGCTTCGCCTACCACGGTGCTGGCTTCGTCAGTGAGTACCTAGCATCTACCGACTACAACCGTGTCGGTACCTCCGTCGCTTGGGATCACACGGCAGAGCCTAGCGCTACGGTAGCTATGAAGTACATCGACGGCTACACGAAGACCGCAGGTACCTATACCTACCGCTACCCCGAGATGAAGAGCCGTCTCTATACTAAGGCGATGAATGACCACCTGACGAAGATCATCACCCAGAAGTTCATCGCCAATACTCCTTGGCTACCGCTGGAGACATGGAATGACTTCCGTCGCCTCGGTCTACCCTTCTTCGAAACGCCTGCGGTAGAGAAGGCACTGGACAATATGCCTCAGCTCACCTCGAGCAACTTCGAGACCGTCTCCATCGACTTCTTCCCACAGCGTCTCCCTCTGCCTAGCAATATCGTCAACGGTAATAGACAGGGACATGAAAGTGCTGTCAAGGCCCTCGGTGGCGAGGATAAGGTCTTCACCCCAATCTACTGGGCTAAGAAGAAGTAGCACACCTACCTCCTCCCCTAGTATCTAGGAT
>ERZ773049.474-NODE-474-length-24956-cov-6.168066_pt1 | contig 24956 bp, 28 predicted proteins | sample MGYA00580633_ERZ773049 | MGnify/ENA primary metagenome ERZ773049 (study PRJEB29015, sample SAMEA2737991) | human oral metagenome | biome: human oral; feature: human-associated habitat; material: dental | place: China | collected 2066 ...
AAAAAGCAGCATTTCAAAAATCATTACATGTGCATTTTTGATATGGTTAGCTAGTCTATTTATTTAGTGAGATTTGGAGGTAATGGATGACGAAGAAAAAAATAGAGCGCTTGTCAGTTATCCATCGCAGGGAAATCAATTGGCTAAAGTGGTATTTTTTGAGGGATAAAAAAAATCCAAAGAGAACCATTTTGGAGCAAAAAATTATAGTTTCTCATATCAAAAATGATAGGCTTGAAGCTAAGTTTTTAAGCAACTTAAAAAAATCAACTGAAGTTTTTATGGATAAGTCTGATCCTAAATATTTGCGGGCAATAAAAGAGGTTTATGTTTATGAAAACATGAATGTCATTGGAGCTTGTCAAAAAATACTATTTTATAGCCCGACTCAAGCCTATGTATTACTTAACGCGTGGTTTAATGACTATTTTCATGCAACTTACACAGAATTACTTGAAAACGCAATCTTAGATAAAGAACCGTAAAAAAACCAAAGCTTATGTATCTATAATCAAGATATGTAAGCTTTTTTGAAAGGAGAGATATGGATAACTTACAAATCGAGTATGTGGATATAAAATCCGTTAAACCATATCACAAAAATGCTAGGAATAACGATGGAGAGGCGACAGCGAAAGTTGCTGCATCCATAAAAGTTTTTGGCTTTCAACAACCTATCCTAGTCGATGATAACAATATCATTATCACAGGACATACAAGGCTCAAGGCTGCTATTTCCCTTGGAATTGATACAATACCTATCGCTCACGCTGTAAACCTTACAGATGAGCAGATAAAAGCTTATAGACTAGCAGATAATCGAGTGGCGGAGTATTCAACGTGGGATGCTGAGCTTTTGAATGTAGAATTAGCTGAGTTTGAAACAATAGATATGAGCCAATTCGGATTTGACTTATCCGTAACAGGTTTAGATTTTGGTACAGATCAAGAACAAGAGGCGTCTGACATCGAGGAAGAAGATACAGAGGATTTCCACAGAGACACAACCATAAATCAGTACAATCTCTTACATTATGATGAAAGCAGAGTAGAGGGGCTTTATAACATGCCTATACTTGAGGGAGTGGATTATATCCCTAAAGATTTTCAAGGCTTTAATTATGTTTTAAATAAACCAGATTATAGCTCATGCGTACATTTTTTCCTAGACGATTATCAATTTGAACGCATTTGGCAAAGACCGGATTTTTATATTGAGAAATTGCTTGAATTTGATTGTGCGTTAACTCCAGATTTTAGCTTATATCTTGATATGCCTATCGCTATGCAGGTATGGAATATTTACAGGTCACGCTTAATTGGTCAAATTATGCAAGATTACGGGATGACAGTTATACCAACGGTATCTTGGTCAACAGAGGATAGTTTTGCCTTTTGTTTTGATGGTTTGCCTAAAGGTGCAACGCTAGCAATCAGTACAATAGGCGTTAAGCAAAACAAAGAGCAGTTAAAAATTTGGGAAAAGGGTGTAACAGAAATGATAAATCGCCTCAACCCCAAAAGAATTGTAGTATATGGCGGAAAAGTGGAATACGATTATAAAGATATAGAGGTTGTCTATTTTGAAAATGCAACCACGGAAAGGATGAAAAACAATGGGCGGTAGAGGAGCAAAAAGCGGAAGTAATAAGGTTGATAGAATTGCGGTAAAAATGGCAGATGGGTCTATTCGTCAATATCAACGAATAGGAAAAGATGGTATAGCAACATGGGATGGTTACGAGCTTCCAAAACACCATAAGGGGGCATCGTTTTCAAAGGCTTTGGAAAATGCTAGAAAAAATGGAACTCTCGTCAAAGAGTTGAATAAAACTCAGACTCGTAAAATAGACAAGAAAAATCAAAAAGATATAAAAGACTGGCGAGCAGAAGTAGAAAGAAGAAAAAATTCATGGCCTTTGATGGGGACAGGAACGCTAAATAGACATGGGAAACTAGTAAATCATAGAGCCTCAGTAGGAAAAGAAGATTACCTAATTTCATTTAGTGAATGGAAACGACAAAATGGGAGGTAAACCATGGGTGGACGTGGGGCAAGTTCTGGAATGAGTAACAAAGGCAAAAAGTATGGGACAGAATATAGTACCTTGCATACAGCAGGGAATATAAAATTTGTCACTCAAAATGGCAGTGGTGGACAAGTAGCACCTATGGAAACCATGACCAAAGGTAGAGTATATGTATTAGTTGATAAACACACAAACAATTTAAAGAGTATCACTTACAATGATACAAAAAATAAACGTAATAAACAGATAGACCTAGATCATGGACATAAAAAAATGATTCCTCATGTTCATCACGGTTATTTTCATAATGAATATGAAGTAAGTAAAAAAGGTGGTACAAATCTGACAACTAAAGAGAGGAAAATGGTTGATAGAGTGACGAAAGAGTGGTATAATTTTAATAGAAAGCGCAAGGGATAGTATAGAAGGAGTACACCTTGATAGAGGTAGCCACGGTGCGAATCCGTGTCATTGCGCTGTATCTAGCCCCCTAATTGGGGGCTTTTTTATTTTATCGTCTTAAAACAGCGTAAAACATCCCCTTTTTTAACATATACAATGAAATCATAAGTATAAAATGCTTGTGATTTTTTGTTTGAAAGGAGGGTGGAAATTGCCTAGAGATGGAACTAAAAATTTAACTCCTATGAACAAACGAAGTTTGGAGGAACAGAAAGAACTCCAAAGAAAAGGAGGTAAAGCATCTGGCATAGCAAGAAGAAAAAAAGCTGATCTAAAAAAAGCATTTGAAACCCTCTTATCTTTGGATGTGACGGATAGTAAAATCAAGAAACAACTTGAGGAGATGGGTATGGCTGGCAACAACGAGGCTTTGCTAGCCTTTGCAACTTTTCAGCAAGCTGTAAAAGGTAATCAGAAAGCGACTGAGAACATAATCAAGCTGACCAATACAAAAGATAAATACGATATACAAGAGCAGAAAGAGCGTATAAGAGCGCTCAAGCACGATAATAAAGAGCGTGAAGAGGCTGAAAAGGGTTCTGGTGAAACAATCCAGATTGTCGATGAGTGGCTGGATGAAGTAAAGGGGGCAACAGATGACCTTTAATGTTCAGAAGAATATCAACCCTCATTTTAAATCGGTATGGGTATCTAGATTACCTTACAATGTGCTAAAAGGTGGTCGGAACTCTTTTAAATCGTCTGTTATCGTGCTGAAGTTAGTCTATATGATGCTGAGGTATATCAGAATTGGAGAAACAGCCAATATAGTTGTTATTCGCAAGGTAGCCAATACCATACGAGATAGTGTTTTTAATAAGGTTTTTTGGGCTTTGAACTTGTTTGGCATGGGTAACAAATTTAAAAAAACAGTAAGCCCGTTTCAAATCATACACAAAAAGACAGGATCAACATTTTATTTTTACGGCCAAGATGACTTTCAAAAGCTCAAGTCAAACGACATTGGGAACATCATAGCTGTTTGGTACGAGGAGGCCGCTGAGTTTGCAAGTCAAGAGGATTTTGACCAGTCAAACGTAACGTTCATGAGGCAGAAACACCCACGCGCAAAGTTTGTACAATTCTTTTGGAGTTACAACCCGCCTAGAAATCCATATAGTTGGATCAATGAATGGTTTGAAAGTATCAAAACGAATAAGAACTATTTAGCTCACTCAAGCACCTATCTCGATGACGAACTTGGATTTGTTACTGATCAGATGCTGGAGGATATAGAGCGTATCAAAGAGAATGACTACGATTATTACAGGTATCTATATCTAGGCGAGGCAGTCGGACTTGGTAACAACGTGTATAACATGAGTATGTTTCATGCTATTGATGCTTTACCAAGCGATGATAGGTTGATAGGTATATCTTTTGCATTGGACGGCGGACATCAACAATCAGCAACCGCTTGTTGTGCTTTTGGGATAACTGCAAAAGGAAAAGTAATCTTACTTGATACCTGGTATTATTCACCAGCCGGCCAAGTAGTCAAGAAAGCACCTAGTCAGCTGTCTAAAGAGATATATACTTATATACGCTCGGTTATTGAGAAGTACAGAGTACAAGCCTTACAATACACAATAGATAGTGCTGAGGGAGCATTGAGAAATCAGATGTTTCTTGATTTTGGTTTGAAATGGCATCCGGTTGCTAAGCTTAGAAAAGTGACTATGATTGACAGTTTTCAATCTTTGCTTGCTCAAGGTCGCTTTTACTATCTCAATACAGAGAATAACAAGATATTTATTGAAGAACACAAGATGTACCGTTGGGATGAAAAGACAATTAGATCAGATAATCCAAGCGTGATTAAAGAAGATGACCATACATGCGATACCTCACAATATTTTGTCTTAGACAATGCGAAATTGTTAGGTTTGCGTGTTGGTAATGTATAGAGGAGGGCAATCATGAGCCTATTTCAGAAAGTAAAAGACTTTTTTAGTCGAGGGAGGTATTACATGCAGACATCAAACCTTAATAGTATTTTAGAACATCCGAAAATCGCAGTGACCCAAGAGGAGTATGACCGGATCAAGAGAAATTTAGTCTACTATCAATCAAAATGGGATGATGTTCAGTACAAGAACACAGATGGAGATATCCAATCTCGCCCAATGAATCACTTGCCAATTGCAAGAACAGCATCGAAGAAGATTGCTAGTTTGGTTTACAATGAACAAGCGACTATTACGGCAAAAGATAGCACTTTGAGCAAGTTTTTAGATGATATGCTAATCAATGATAGATTTAACAAAAACTTTGAGAGGTATTTAGAGAGCTGTTTAGCGCTCGGTGGGCTAGCAATGCGCCCTTACATTGATGGGGATAAGGTCAGAGTGGCATTTATTCAAGCTCCTGTATTCTTTCCATTAGAGAGTAATACACAAGATGTTTCAAGTGCTGCAATCCTTACTAAGACTATCAAATCTGAGGGGCGTAAGAACGTTTATTATACGCTTGTTGAGTTTCATGAGTGGGTAACAGCAGACGGACAAGAAACAGGTAGTACAAACGATAAGAAGTATTATCGCATTACAAATGAGCTATACAGGTCAGATGTGAATGATGTGTTAGGTCAACGTGTGAACTTGAGTGAACTAGACAAGTACAAGGATTTAGAACCTGTAACAGTCTTTGAAAATCTATCAAGACCGCTCTTTACTTACTTGAAAACACCAGGCATGAACAACAAAGACATCAATAGCCCTCTTGGATTGTCTATCTTTGACAACGCCAAAACCACTATTGATTTTATCAATCGCTCTTATGACGAATTCATGTGGGAAGTTAAAATGGGGCAAAGGCGCGTGATTGTTCCAGAGCATTTGACACAAAGACAACATCAACGGTCAGATGGAACAATAGATTTTAGACCACGGTTTGATGTTGAGCAGAATGTTTATATGCAGATTGGCGGATCTAGCATGGATGCTGGAGGTATTACAGACCTTACCTCACCAATTCGAGCTGATGATTATATTTCAGCCATTTCTGAGGGATTGAAACTCTTTGAAATGCAGATTGGTGTATCAAGTGGGATGTTTACCTTTGATGGCCAAGGCGTTAAGACAGCGACAGAAATTGTCAGCGAAAACTCAGACACTTACCAGATGAGAAATAGTATAGTTGCGCTTGTCGAGCAAGCTATCAAAGAGCTTTGCGTTTCAATGTGCGAACTTGGGAAGGCAGTGGGACTATATCAAGGCAAGATACCAGAGCTAAATGATATTTCTGTAAACCTTGATGATGGAGTATTTACAGATAGACACGCTGAACTTGATTATTGGATGAAGATGGTAGCGGCTGGCTTTGCGACTCAAAAGAGAGGTATTGCTAAAACTCTAAACCTTACAGATGCAGAGGCAGAGAAAGAGCTAGCTGAAATTAACGGGGCTTTACCACCGGAAACAGATGCAGACCTAGCTATCTATCATAGCAAGCAAGAACCAAAAGAGGAGGTAGAGGAAGATGTTTAAAGGATATGTACCTACTTTTTTTAGAGTACCAAAGCACCCGAATATTAAAAATCATGAAATATTCTCAGAAAGTATCAAAAAAGGACTAATAGCTGGTATGGAGAGTAAAAATGAAGAATTATCAGCAGCAATCAAAAAAATTAACTATTAATGATCAACAATTTTCTTTACAAATGCAAGGCGTAACTGATATATACGCTAAAATGCAAATAGAACTCTTTGACAGAATGATAAAGCGCTTGAAAGAGCGTGGCAGCGTGGATTTAATGAGAAACCCTTATATCTGGCAGTTAGAGAAACTGAACGATATGCACTTACTCAATGAGGCTAACTTAAAGATTATCTCAGAGCGTACCAGAATAGCTGAGAGCCTTTTGAGGAAGGTAATCGAAAACGAGGGCTTAAAGGTTTATCAAGATACCAAAGAGCAGCTTGAGGAGGATTTAAACCAGCCTAAAAGCGGGCATGTTAAGAACGGCGTGACAGATAGCCTAGAGGCTTATACAAGGCAAGCCGTGAGCGATTTAAACCTTATCAATACAACCTTACCAGAGAGTTTACAAGCCGTGTATAAGTCTATTGTCGAGGAGGCAGTAGCTCAAGTGGTAGCCGGTACAAAAACAAGTAATCAAGCTTTAAATGATACTATCATGAGCTGGCAAAAGAAAGGCTTTACCGGGTTTACAGATAAAGGAGGCAGAGAGTGGAGAGCTGATAGCTATGCAAGAGCAATCATTAAGAGCACTACTTACAAGGTTTACAATGAGATGAGAGTGGCACCGGCTGAGGAGCTAGGTATAGATACTTTTTACTATTCCATGAAAGCAACAGCAAGGCCGGCATGCAGCCCCTTACAAGGTCAGATAGTAACAAAGGGAGAGGGCAGAGAAATAGACGGCATAACTATCTATTCTTTGCTTGATTATGGTTACGGAACACCCGCCGGCTGTTTAGGTATTCATTGTGGGCACTATCTGACACCTTTTATCATTGGAGTAAACGAATTGCCAAACCTACCAAGCTATCTAAAAGACTTAACACCAGAGCAAGCTGAGGAAAATGCAAGGATAGAGAGCAAACAAAGAGGCCTAGAGCGATTGATAAAGAACCACAAAGAGCGGTTACACTATGCAAAGACTTTAGAAGATGAAAAGCTGATTGAAAGCGAGCGCTTAAAAGTGCGAATGTATCAAAATAAGATCCATAGCCTAGTGACTCAATATGATTTTCTTACTAGAGATTATCAAAGAGAGAAACTTTATTAAATAAAAAGAGGGTATTGCATAGAGCAAGCCCTTTTTTTGTGTTTAAAACCGTAAAAAATCCCTATCCATCAAAGGTATATTGAGAGAGTAAATAATATTTTGCTTGAGGTGGGAGTTATCCACCTAAAAAAGAACTAGGAGGGTACAAATGGCATTTACAACTGAAGAACTACTCAATCTTGGGTTGACAGAAGAACAGGCTAAGTCAGTCTTTGCTTTGCGAGGAAAAGAGCTGAATGAGGACAAATCAGCCTTAGAAACTATCACACAAGAGCGAGATAGTCTCAAAACACAGTTGCAAAAGGCAGAGGAGCAAGTTGAACACTTGAAATCGCTTGAAGGTATCAGCGCTAAACAGAAAGAGGCGATTGATGAATTACAAGCTGAATATGACAAGTATAAAAATGAAGCTGCCGCTGAACTTGCGCAAACTAAAAAGGTTAGTGCTATCAATCTAGCTTTGAAAGATACAAATGCTTTCAACCCAGACAAGTTGATGAAATTCATTGATGTTGATGCTATCCAGTTAGACGACAACGGGAAACCTCAGATTGATGAAGTAATCAACGGTTTAAAAGAAAGTGATCCATATCTGTTCAAAGCTGAAGAAAGTAAGCCTAGCCCAAATATTTTACCTCAAGGTAATCCGGCAGGAGAGGGAGCAGGTGAAGTCGACCCATTCCAAGCGATTATTGACGGGTATGGCAAATAACAGAAAGGAGATTACAAATGCCAAGTAATCAAAACAACGCAACACGTCGCTATGAGCAACAATATGCGGGGATTCTAAACACAGTTTTTGGAGTGCGTGCAGCCTTTACAGGTGCTTTGTCGCCAATTCAGATTTTGGATGGCGTACAAGAAAATGAAACAGCATTCTCAGTTAAAACAAACAATACTCCAGTCGTAATTGGAGAGTACAAAACAGGCGCAAACGATGGGGATTTTGGCGATAATACAGGTGCTGAGTCGCGCTTTGGGGAATTGAAAGAAATCAAGTACAGCAATACTAAGGTTGACTATGATTACACGCTCACTATCCATGAAGGACTTGATCGTTACACAGTAAACAATGACCTTAAAGCTGCAATCGCTGACCGCTTGAAACTCCAATCTGAGGCGCAAACACGAACCATCAACAAACGTATTGGTGAGTACATGTCAGACAACGCTGGCCAAACTGAGGCACTTGCTGACTTTTCAGAAGATAAGCTAAAAGCTTTGTTTAACAAGGTATCAGCTTATTACACAAACAATGAAGTAACTGCACCAGTTACAGTGTATCTCCGAGCTGAGCTATACAATGCCATTGTTGATATGGCCTCGGTAACATCAGCTAAAGGCTCAAGCATCTCACTAGATGAGAATGGTTTGCCAAAATACAAAGGTTTTACTTTGGTTGAAACACCAGCACAATACTTTAAAACAGGGGTTGTCGCTATCTTCTCTCCAGATGGAATCATTATCCCGTTCGTAGGTATCTCAACTGCTCGTGCTATTGAAGCTGAAAACTTTGACGGCGTGAAATTGCAAGCCGCTGCTAAAGGTGGTACATACGTCTTGGATGACAACAAGAAAGCGATTTACAAAATTACAGGAACTATTGTATAGGAGGTAGAACATGGCACTTTATCGGGCAACAAAAAATCTTCTCTTTGAGAACCTCAACAAGGGTGTAATTGTCGGTGACATTATTGAACTTGATGAAGATTATGCTAAAGAAGTCAACAAGAAACTAAAAAATGCTTTTTCAGATGTGAAAAATGTTTTGGAACTTGTTGACAAAAATGGAACGCTAGAACCAGAAGAAGATGCCCCGTCAGCAGATGACGCATCTCAGGAAACTGTTGAAGATTAAATAAGGGGTGGCAACACCCTTTATTTTTAAGGGAGGTTACGCATGACTTATTTAACACAAGAAGAGTTCGATGAGCTAGGTTTTGATGAAGTTACAGACTTTGAAAAATTGGCAAAACGGGCAAAGATAGCGATTGACCTATACACTAACGGTATTTATCAGAAAGGCATTGATTTTGAAAAAGAAATTGCCTATCGCAAATCTGCTGTAAAGCTAGCTATGGCTTTCCAAATCGCTTATCTAGACGCCTCTGGCATTATGTCAGCGGATGACAAACAGCTAGCCAATAGTGTTTCTATTGGCCGTACATCAATCTCATATAGCACCTCACAAAGTACCTCAGCAGGTCAGCAATTTAATTTGTCTATGGATGCTGAAAATGCTTTGAAACAAGCTGGCTTTAGCCTAGTTGTTGGAGTTGCCTATGATCGATAAGCGACTATTAAAAGGGATTGACAAGCGTTTGTTAAAGGATGTCCTGACCATCAAGAAAGTGACTGACAAAAACGATTATGGGGATGAGGTTTACTCAGAGCCATTGACCGTTAAAAATGTACGCTTTGATAGATCGGTGGGGATAACTGGTAATCATAATTCAAAATCTGGTACAGGAAATTCAAAATCAAGGCAAAAACAAGGGGTTATTTACCTCTATCCCTCACTATCTTTTGTGACAGTCAATGATGATTGGATGGGTGCAAAAGTAAATGATGGGATAAGAGATTACACAATTAATGGCTACCAAACCAACTACTATGATGGTGAGGTGTTTAGTCAAGAAATTGAGGTGATCTAATGAGTATTGCAATTAAAGTCGACTTGCAGAAAGCTAAGCATAAACTTTCAAGAGAATCCATGACAAGAGGAAAGATTGCAGTCGCTAGCCAAATCTTGCTAGACGATGAGCAATATATTCCCTTGAGAGGAGGAGCTTTAAGAGCCTCTGGTCGAATCATCGGGCAAGGTGATGCTGTTGTTTATGGCACGGTTTACGCTAGGGCACAATTTTACGGTTCAAACGGTATTGTCACCTTTAGGAGATATACCACTCCAGGTACAGGAAAACGATGGGATCAAGTTGCTACTAGCAAGCATGCTGAAGAATGGGCTAGAGCTTTTGTGAAAGGAATGGGGCTTTGATGCGAGAGAATGACTTTCAAAATGTACTTTTAAAGCATATCAAGACTTTAAATTTACCAGTTGAACCACGCTTTGATTATTTTGAGGATGACAAAGATGACCTGGTTATCAATCAGATACCAGGTGGTAAAGTGGATAGAGGTTATATGGATGGCACACAAGAGATTTCTTTGCCATTTGAAATTGCTGTAAAGGCAAAAAAGAACACAGTAGCCAATGACACTATCTGGTTAGTCACCTCAGAACTATCAAAGATAGACTTAGTTTTGCCAAGTGACAATAATTCTTATGAATATATGGGAATGGAAGTCAGCCGACCTGCTATGAAAGGTAAGGATGAGCAAGGCTATTATTATTACACAATCGAAATTGTGGCGAAAATCGTAATAGAGAGGAAAAAACAATGACAAGACAAAAAAACGCCCTCCGTGGCCACTTTGTAGCTCCGTACAACAACGGAACAGAACCTACTGAAGATAAGTGGTTGGAACTTGCTAAATGGATCTCAGATGTATCAGATGATACAGACGAGAAAACAGATGATCAAGCATACTATGACGGTGATGGAGTTGAAGAAACAACGGTAGTCAGCGTAAAAGGTGCTTATACCTTTGAGGGTACTTATGATCCAGACGATAAGGCACAGGCTCTTATTGCTGGGATGAAGTACAAGACAGGAGATGACCGTAAGCTATGGCACAAGGTTGTTTCTTCTGATAAGAAAAAACAATGGGTGGGAGCTGCAACTGCAACAGAAATCAAAGCCGGCTCTGGTGCTGCTTCTGACTTTGAAGCATTTGGATGCAAACTTTCGTTTAACTCAACGCCCAAAGAGACAGGTATTGGGTAATAGCTTTTGATAAGGGCGGGCATTGAGCCTTGCCCTTTTTTTCAATAAAAAGGAGTAGAAACATGACAGATATTCAGATTGAACTAAAACGTACAGGATTTCCAGTAAAAATCGGAGAAGTAGAGCTATGGTTTGATACAAGTCAAGAGAGCTTGATGCGCTTTTATGACATGGAAGAAGAACTCCAACGTCGCCTTGTCCAGTATGAATTAGATGTGGTAACTGCAAATATTGATAACAAAATTGAGCGTAATGGAGTAACTAAAGAAGTAGTTGCTGGGGCTATTGAACTAGAGAAGAAACAGCTTGAGATTCAATATGATCTTATTTTTGGCGATGGTACATTTGATAAGTTGTATTCTGTATATCCAGATTATAACGCTCTAAAAAACGCTCTAGAACAGACCGCAATCATGTTGCATGATAAGTTGGAAGCACTTGCTAAGCAACACAAAACGGTAGTGAAAGAGCTTGCTAGTCACTATTTGAACAAGGGTAAAGTCACTCCAATCAAGAACAACAAGAAACGCAAAAAGAATAAAAAGAAATAGCTAGGTAAAAATTATGTCTATGAAATTAAATGATGCTTTAATCACAAATTTTTCTATTGCTGATAAGGAGTATGACATAGACTTGTCTTTTAATAAGGTTCTTGATGTCTTTGAAATCTTGAAAGAGGGAGAGTTGACAGAGTTTGAAAAAGCACAGTTGATTGTCCATTTGCTAACTGGCCAAGAATTATACGACATAAAAGAGGTTGTAGATTGTTGGATTTACATAAAAGAACATTTTTTAGAAATCGAAAAAGAAACTGTTCAGTATGATTTGCTAGGTAATCCCATGCCAACAGCAAAAAACGAAGAAGAACAAGAAAAATTGATTGATTTTGAACAAGATGCAGAATACATTTACGCTAGTTTTTTGCAAGCCTATGGCATCAATCTTTTAAAAGTTCAAAACAAGTTGACATGGACAGAATTTAAGGCGCTTTTGAACGCTTTGCCGGACAGCACAATCATGCAACAGATTATAGAAATCCGAGCCTGGAAACCAGAATATGGTGGGGATAAGAATAAAATGCGCAAATTACAAGCTAAATATAGTTTAGGAAAGGAGGGAGAAGTAAATGGCTGATGGAAAAGTGACCATCGTTGTTGATGTGGATGGAAATAAAGTCAAGGTTCTAAACGATGAGTTAGACAAAACGGCGCACAAAGGCGACAAAGGGAGTGATTCACTGAAGAAGTTTGCTCTTGGTGGTGCTGCCTTTAAACTAGCATCTAAAGCTGTGGATCTTCTGACAGATTCTCTAGGAGGAGCTATTCAGCGTTTTGATACGCTCGAAAGTTTCCCAAGGGTAATGCAAGCGATGGGGCATAGCACAGAAGATGTCACGCGCTCAACTAAGAAACTTGCAAATGGTATCGAGGGTTTGCCTACGACTTTGAATGAAGTAGTTGGTACAGCTCAACGCTTGACATCTATTACTGGAGATATCAACAAATCAACAGATCTAACACTTGCTCTTAATAATGCCTTTCTCGCATCTGGATCTTCTAGTGCTGATGCGAGCCGTGGTTTACAACAGTTTAGCCAGATGTTATCAGCTGGTAAGGTCGATATGCAATCGTGGAAAACGTTGCAAGAAACCATGCCCTATGCCTTGCAAAAGACTGCTGAATCATTTGGTTTTGCTGGTCAATCCGCTCAGAATGATTTCTATTCTGCATTAAAACAGGGACAACTTACGTTTGATCAATTCGCCTCAAAATTGATTGAGTTAAATGGTGGTGTTGGGGGCTTTGCTGAGCTTGCAAAAACTAACAGTAAAGGGATTCAGACCTCTTTTGGCAACTTAAAAAATGCAATTGTAAAAGGTGTCGCAAATACAATCAAGGCTCTTGACGATTTAACAAAGGCAGCAACAGGAAAAACAATTGCTGAGAACTTCGATGCATTGAAAGTAATCATCAATGCTGCTTTTGGTGTGATTGTCAATGTTATTAAAGCTAGTACACCTGTTTTTCAAACTTTGTTTAGTATTTTGGGTACTGGAGTTTCTGTAATCTCATTTTTGACACCGGCTATTATCGGTTTAGTTGCTGCTTTGGTAACTATGCGTGTCGCTAACGACACTATAACTGCAACAAAAAACTTAATTAATACCTGGCAAACGTTCAAAACAACAGCCACAGGAGCGATTCAGATCATCAATCTAATGACCGCTGCGCAGGCTACTTGTGGAACAGTGACAAAGGCTCAAATGGTCGCAAATCTGGCAAATAATGGAGCTTTGACAGCGTCTAATTTGCTTTATGGTGTTTTAACTGGCGCTATCAGTTTACAAACAGCTGCTACTATTGCCGCAACTGCTGCAACAACAGCGTTTAAAGCAGCGCTGACAACTCTGACCGGTCCAATTGGTTGGGTTGTTGCTGGAATTGGCTTGTTTGTAGGTGTTTGTGTCACTTTGTGGCAATGGCTGACTGCTGAAAGTGAAGAAACAAAACGCCTCAAATCAGAACAGGAGGAGCTAGTCAAGAGTACGGATCAATTAACGGATTCTGTTAAACAAAGCGCAAAAGAACGTCAAAAAAATCTTGAATCTGTAAAAGGTAATACAGAATCTTACCAAAAACTGGCTGATGAAATTGTTCAACTCTCCCAAAAAACCAATAAAACTGCAGCAGACAAGAAAAATCTCAAGAAAAAGATTGATGCTTTAAATGCCTCTGTTAGTGGTCTAAATTTAGCTTATGATAAGAATTCAGATTCTTTATCACACAATAGCGATGAAATCAAAGCTAGAATCTCGGCTATGGAGGCAGAATCGACATGGGAGGCATCCCAAAAGAACCTGCTTGATATCGAACAAAAGCGTGCTGAAATTGGCGAGCAACTGAAACAGATTGCAGAACAACGGAATAAGTGGAATGAAGAGTCCAATGTTAGCGATAGTGTCCGCAAAGAAAAACTGCAAGAGCTGAACGACAAGGAAACTGAGCTGAAAAATACTCAGACAGAATTGCAAACTGAGTACGAAAAAACCTCTCAAGTTCAACAATCAGCATCTGAAGCGATGGCTGCTGCTGCCGAAAATGGTTCAAATAGACAAGTTGTAGCATACGAAAATATGTCTAAATCTCAACAAAAAGCAATAGACGATATGCGTACTAAGTACAATGAATTACTTGAGACAACTACGAACATGTTTGAACAAATCAAGTATAAGTCTGCTATTAGTGTAGATGAAATGATTGCCAACCTCCAAAAAAACCAAGAGGCGGTTAATAATTGGGCGACAAACCTCAATACACTAGCCGAACGTGGGGTAAACGAGGGGATTTTGGCTAAATTGCAACAGATGGGGCCTCAAGGTGGGTTGTACGTTCAAGAACTCGTTAATGCCTCAGATGAAAAATTGGCAACATTGAACGAAGTCTTTACTCAAGGTGGTGAGTCAGCTATGAATGGCTTAACTGCTGGTATGGATACCGGTGCTTTGGGTATCACAGACAAGATCAAGGGTATTGTACAAAGTCAAGTTTCAAGCTTACAAGAGGAAATTGCAGCTGCTGACTTTTCTAGTTTGGGGCAAGAAATCCCCAACGGGGTCAGTCAAGGGATAGAACAAGGAGCTTCTACCGCTGGAGAATCTTCTAAAAACATGGCTAATGATATAAAAGAATCCTTTACAAGCGAAATGGATATCAATTCCCCATCTCGTGTATTTAACGAGTATGGAGGTTTTATCACTACTGGTTTAGCTGAGGGGGTAGATAAAGGTACCAATCAACCTGTATCATCTGTTACTAACTTAGCCAATCAAATAAATAAACCATTTGATAGTTTGCAGAGTGATTTCACGTACATTGGTGAAATGGCGATGTCTGGTCTTAATGCAGGGCTTTGGAGTGGCTCTGGTTCAGTTATGGCAACCGCTAACTCAATTGCTGAAAGGGTAAAAGCAACCATCAAGAGCGCACTGGATATTCACTCACCATCCAGGGTAATGCGTGATGAAATCGGGCGATTTATTCCTCGAGGAATTGCCGTCGGTATTGAGGCAGATGCCGGAATTGTCAAGAAATCTATGTTGAGATTAAAAGAAAGCATGATGATTGATGCAAGGCCAGAAATTGCACTTGGTTTGAACAAGGATCTAGGTGCTCAAGTGACTGTTAAACAAAGTAGTAAGCAGACAATAGCTGAAAAAATCAAGGTCACTATGGACAAATCTAGCGAGTTGCTAGAGAAAGCTCTAGATGTGGCTGAGACGGCCGTTAGACGACCAAATGAAATGTACTTAAACGATGGTACTTTAGTCGCTAAAACAGGCGATAAATTCGCTAGATATCAGTCAGAGCAACTCAGACGGGAAAATAGAATGAGAGGTATTCTTGAATGACGAAAACGATGGTTTTTAATGGCGTTGATATGTCACGCTTCATCAAAATCAAGGATATTATTCGCCCCATTGGAAATAAGAGGAGCGTTACATTTGATAATGCTCCCTCGTTGGGCGTAAACATCCAACAAGTGAAACGTGGGGAAAAGGAGCACACTATCAAGTTTGACATGATTGAGCGTGATGGGGTGGCTCTTGAGCGCCTTAAACATGAATTGGCTGGTGTTTTGAACGTGCTAGAGCCTGTAAAAGTTGTTTATGGCGATGAGCCAGACAAGTATTATATGGGATTACCAGTGGATGAGATCACTCCAGAAAACTTGACAAGATGGTTTCAACGCTCGGAGTTTAAACTTGTCATTCCTGATGGTGTAGCCCATAGCTCAGCTTACAAAAAGTTTGATAGTATAGCTAACGCTACTGTAACAGGAAATAAAATGGCATTTGATTTGGTCAACAATGGAACAGTTCCAGCAAATCCAATCGTAAAAGTCAAGCACAATGCAGATAACGGTTATATCGGTATAGCGAATAATACTGGTTCTTTTGAAATCGGAAATAGCGAGGATGCTTTTACTGAGCCATCCCAAAAGTCAGAAATGCTGCTTAACTATCGAGATAATGAGATCTCAAATGGTTTTATTAAAGCGTTAAAAAATCAAGCTGTTACAAACGATAATACAGAGTATGTGGTCGGAACAGCTGAGATGGTGAATCTCTGGGATCGCTCACATATTCGATTGAAAGATTTGCGAGGAGAAACCAAATTACACAACTATGCAACTAGCTTGTCGTGGGATATTCCAGCCAATAGTGCAAAAACAACAGGATCACTGGATGACTATTTGTGGTGGAGACAAGTTTTTTGGGCAGAGGCAAACAACCAATACGGCTTCATCAAGATTACTGTATCTGATACAGCAGGTAAGTTTTTATATGGAGTGGAAACTTTTAAACGAAATCTTAGTTCTGATTGTGAATACAACTTTTTTGTAAGCAATGGGAACGGTGGTTATCGTATCTTGGGACGTTGGAGATTTGATGGTACAACAACTGCTGACCGAAATCCTTTCAGCGTGGCCAAAGGATGGTCTGACTTGAAACGTAATGATGACAGAATCCAAGTTTTTTATGGTGGTTCTCACTCTACTTTCATTATTCCGGAAATTAAAGGGAAAAAATCCGCTAGAATCCATGTGACAATAGGGGCGTATCGAGATCATCCAATGGTCTCTCATATGTATCTTGATGGTTTTTATTATCGCAAAGACTTTGTTACACAGACGAGAGATATTCCTAACCGTTTTACGACTGGTTCAAATGTTGTCATCAACAGCGAAGACGATACAGTCTATATTGATGATATTGCAAAAGCAAGCGAGGTTGTAGATGGTTCTCAATGGCTCTCAATCCCTCCAGGTAATTCAAAATTAGAGCTGTACTTCTCTAGTTTTATCAAAAAACATCCGACAGTGACGATTGAATTTGAAGAAAGGTGGCTATAATGCTATTAACAATTCATGATGCAAGTTTGCAAAAAGTTGCTTTTGTTGATAACGACAAGCAAAATACGCTTAATTATTACGACGATACTTGGGCAAGGGATTTACCGACAGGATCCTCAACATTTGAGTTCACTGTATTTAAAAAAGCCATTAAATCGGATACTGCGTTATCTAAGGCTTATCAATATCTGAATGAGCGTGCTTGGGTTTCGTTTCGATACCATGGGCGCACCTACCTATTCAATGTGATGACCGTTGAGGAAAATGAGCAGACAATCAAGTGTTATTGTGAAAACCTCAATCTTGATTTGATTAATGAGCATGCCAATCCGTACAAAGCAGAAAGAGCAATGTCATTTATTGAGTATTGCCAAGAAATGGGGTTGCTTGGTTTTAGTAATCTTTCCGTTGGAATTAACGAGATTTCGGATAGGAGACGAACCCTAGAGTGGGAGGGACAAGATACTAATCTTGCTCGTTTGCTTAGTTTGGCTAACAAATTCGATGCAGAAATTGAGTTTGAGACACAATTAAATGCCGATAGTTCTATCAAATCATTCAGAGTTAATGTGTATCAAGAGAACGATGAGAATCACCAAGGTGTTGGGCGTGTCAGAAATGATATACAGCTAACTTATGGCAAAAACCTAACTTCTATCACTAGAAAAGTTGATAAGACAGGTGTTTTTAATGCGATTAGACCCACAGGTAAAAGACGTGTTAAAAATGAAAAGGGCGAAGAAGTAGAAGAGGTTGTAACACTTCGAGGGTTAGATCCTTGGTCTGTAACGAAAGATGGAATCCTTGAATTTTATCAACGGAATGAATCTCTATACGCCCCTATCTCAATGCAAATGTATCCATCTGTTTTTAGCCCAAGCACATTCGATGATCAATGGATACGAAAGGATTTCTCTTACGAGACCGACAATCCAAAAGAATTGCGCCGATTGGCTTACAATGAGCTAAAAAAACATTGTTATCCTGCGGTGACATATGAAGTAGATGGCTTTATTGACGTTGAGATTGGTGACACAATCAAGATTTATGACAATGGTTTTAATCCAGCTCTTATGGTTCAAGCACGGGTCTCTGAGCAGAAAATTAGCTTTACGAACCCAGCGAGCAATAAAACTACGTTTTCTAATTTTAAGGCACTTGAAAACAAGTTATCGGATGGCATTCAAGCAGCTTTTGAGCGACTTTTTGAGGCATCAAAGCCATACATTATCAAGTTAGCAACTGATAAAGGTGTCATCTTTAAGAATGGGGCTGGCGAAAGTGTTGTTACTCCAACCTTATATAAGGGAGGAAAACCAGTCGTTACTGGTGTTACTTGGCGTTGGTCGCTTGATGGTAATGTATCAGCAGGAATGAATTATCTTGTCAGAGGTTCAAGTGTAAGAGGTACATCTACTCTAACTGTTGCTGCTTACATTGAGAACAATCAAGTTGCTGTTGACGAGATATCTTTTGCAAATGTTCTTGATGGTCAAAAAGGAGAAAAGGGAGATAAGGGTGATGCTGGTGCAAGAGGTGAGCAAGGCATACAGGGAGAACGTGGTTTGCCTGGAGTAAAAGGTGACCGTGGCTTGCCTGGTGAGAGAGGTTCAGATGGCCGTACTCAGTATACACATATTGCTTATGCTGACAATGCAACTGGTGGGGGATTTAGTTTTTCAGGACAGGGCAAGGCGTTTATAGGCGTTTATCAAGATTTTACTGAAACCAATATCAACAATCCTACGAAATATTTATGGACAGAATGGCGTGGTCGTGATGGTGCTGATGGGCTACCAGGTAAACCAGGAGCAGACGGAAGAACACCTTATGTTCACTTTGCTTATTCTGACAATGCGGATGGTTCTGGTTTAACAATGACAGATAACGGGCAGCGTTATTTTGGTCATTATTCAGATTATGAGAAACCTGATAGCGCAGATAAAACGAAGTACAAATGGGCTGATCGTTGGGCTAAAGTTGAGGTCGGTGGAAGAAATCTCTTTCTTAATTCACTATTCAAACGTAGTCTAAGAGAGCGATACTCAACTTACTTTTTAGATGATAGTCAGGAGCAAACACAAGGACAGCTTACCTTAAGCATAGATACTAATAGCAAATTCAGAGGAACTAATACTTTGAAAATTGTATCTACTTATAACGGTAAGGCGACTAATCAAAAAGTTACGTTTAGAACCGGTGGGGATACACGTTTGGGCACCGCTGACGAGATGAAAAATAAATCTGTCCGTTTCAGTTTTTGGGCAAAATCTACTGTCAATAATACGAATTTTCAAGCTAGAGCAGGGTATAGAAATACTATACAAGGTGTCTCACTGACTACGGATTGGAAATTTTATGACATTGAATTGACGAAAAAAGAAAACTCCAATGCAAGTAATGAGCTGATTTTACATGTTTTTACTGCTGCTACTGTTTGGATTGCCTTTCCAAAAGTAGAGGTAGGAACAGTCTCTACAGACTTTTCAGAAGCTCCCGAAGATATGCAAGCTGATATAGACTCTAAAGCTGACCAAGGGCTGACTCAAGAGCAGTTAAATGCCCTCAATGAGAAATCACAGATTTTAGAGGCTGAGATGAAAGCGAAAGCATCGATGGAGGCCTTTGGTGAATTAGAAAAAGCATATAATGCATTTGTTGACAAGAATGCTAAATATGCAGCCCAATCTGAAAAAGATTTGATTGAAGCAGGTAGAAGAATTGATTTGTTGACAACTCAATTTGGAGGCTTAGCAGAGCTTAAAACATTCATTGATACTTACATGAAAAGCACAAACGAGGGCTTGATTATCGGTAAGAATGATGCAAGCTCTACTATCAAGGTATCAAGTGATAGAATATCCATGTTTTCTGCAGGTAAGGAAGTTATGTATATTTCGCAAGGCGTTATCCATATCGACAATGGTATCTTTACGGCATCAGTTCAAATCGGGCGTTTTAGAACAGAGCAATACCATCTTAACAAAGATGTGAATGTTATCCGTTATGTTGGATAAAAGGAGGTAAAATGGCTAAATACAGTAATTCAAGTGGTAGCTTATTTTTAAATGTTTACATTGATCAAGGTGCGCAGAATATCGCTACTAATACGTCAACTGTCAACTGGGAGATGACAGTTAGTCGTTCAAGCTATTATCACACATTTAACAAAAGTGGTAGTAGTACTCTTTCACTATCTCTTGATGGGCGTAATGTCCACAGCAGCAATCCGACTTGGGAGGTATGGGACGGAGAGGTTACTCTTGCTAAGGGTTCAAGTGCCATAGCCCATAATGCAGATGGAAGTAAAACTCTACCTCTATCCTGCATATTTAACCCAAATAATGGTTATCATGAATCAATTACAGTTACAGCTAATATCAGTCTAACCACCATCCCACGGGCTAGTTCTGTAAGCGTAAATGCTGGAACTATTGGTAGTCCGATTACAATTAATATTAGTCGTCATAGCTCAAGTTTCAAGCATACGGTACGATATGTTTGGGGTAATAAGTTTGGCACTATTGCCTCTAACGTTGATACATCTACAACATGGATGATACCTCTTGATTTTGCAAATGAAATTCCAAATAGTACAAGTGGAAGTGGAATGATTTATGTTGACACTTACGCAGCTGGTACGAAAACTGGCACGCAATCAACTATACTAACAGCAAGTATTCCACAAAACATGAAACCTACACTTTCTAATGTGACCTTAACAGATGCAAATGGTGTCGCTAGAGGGTTGCTGAACGGCAATAACTTTCTTCAAATCGTTTCAGATATCCAGATAGGTTTTAATGGTGCTAGTGGTGTCTATGGATCAACAATTACAGGTTATAGAGCTGAAATTGTTAATAAGAATCATGTTGTTACCGAAAATGGCGGCAGGCTTGGGATGATGAATTTTAATGGTTCAGCAACGATACGTGCTAGTGTGGTTGATAGTCGAGGTAGGCGGTCAGATACTAAAGACATTACTATCAATGTCATTGAGTATTTTGCTCCCTCTCTCAGCTTTTCAGCTGTTAGAACAAGAGAGTCGCCCAATATCATTCAAATCATCAGAAATGCCAAAATAGCGCCTCTGATGCTCTCTGGTAAGCAGAGAAACAACATGACACTGACTTTTCGGGTTGCTCCATTAAATACAAATAATTTTTCTGTTGATAATGGTAGCGCATCAGGTATCTTTACAAGTGTTCATACGTTGACTAATTCAGCTGCAAACTTGGCAGGAAATTATCCTGCTACTAAATCTTTTGTGGTTATCGGACGACTTGAGGATAAGTTTACGAGTGTTGAATTTTCAGCTACTGTTGCAACTGAAAGTGTAGTCATGAGTTATGACAAAGATGGGCGTGTGGGTATTGGTAAAGTTGCAGAGCAAGGTGGCGCAGGTTCTTTGGATGTCTTGGGTGACATTTATGCTAGAAATAAACCTATCCAACAGTATCAAATCACCGATAACAATGGATGTGGGAAGATCATCAAACAGGATTTTAATTCCATGAAAAATACTGGCTTTTGGTGGATAGACGGCAACTCTCAAAATAATCCATTTGGGGCTTGGGGGATGTTGGAGGTATTCAGACCTAACCCTAATTCACAGGAATGTATTCAACGCTTCACCACATCATTTGGATATATGGCTGTTAGAGAGAATGGATTTGACAATAACTGGAGGCCATGGCGCTATGTAGCCCAACAAACAAAGTCAACGAACAACTCTGATTATTTAGAGTCACAGAAAACTATTACTAAAAAAATTGATGGTGGATGGGGCGTGAAGCTCAACGCGACAAGAAATGGAAACACTGTCACATTATCAACCGAGCATATCTCGGTGTCTATCAATACTGATTCAGATTACAGGGAGTTACGTGAGATCTTACCAGCAGGGTTTAGGCCAGCGAGTGAGGCGCACTTAATATTACAGGGGCATTCAGGTTCAACCGTTTCAGGAACAGCTATCTTGCACCTTGCAACAGATGGGAAAATCCGTCTGACAAGTAAATCCCCAGGGGATAAATTTTGGACAGGGACAATCACTTATGTCACATCAGATCCTTACCCGTAAAAACGTAAAAAATCCCTAAAATTTAACAGATAATTAGTTTATAAAGGAGGAAATGACAATGTTAAAAGTCACTAAAACACGTCAGCTAGTAGCTGAATTTTTCGCACAAGATGGCGACCAACAAAAATTGGTCAAAACTACTGTAGTCAACACGGACAACGATGCCGTTTCAACAACATCCGAGACACTTCATGACCCGGATCTCTACGCTAAAAATCGTAGCAGCATGCGTAAGCATGAGCAAGAGTTACGAGAAATGCGCTATAAGATTGAAGATGCAATTTTGGCGGAGCTGGAAGCAGATGCAGAACATAAGGACTAGGAGGTGTATATGCCAGAATACGAGCGTTTAATTGTACAGTTCGTTTTCTCTCTCGTCCCTGTTGTAACCCTGTATTTTTCAATGAAAGATCGTAATACAAAGCAAGAAAATCGTATTACAGCTATGGAAAAAGACATTGAAAATCTGCAAGAATTTAAAGTGTCAGCGAATAAGCGACTTGATAATCACGACGAGCAAAACAAGGCTATACTTGTTCTAGCTGAGCAAGTTAAATCTCTTGGCGAGGACGTGAGGGAACTAAAAAACCTAATTCAGAACAAACAATAAAAAAGGAGAATAAACATGATTAATTGGAAATTGCGTTTACAGAACAAAGTGACATTAGTAGCTCTTTTAGGAGCAGTGTTTTTGATGGCTCAACAATTTGGCCTTGAGATTCCGAAAAATATTCAAGACGGTGTGAACACGTTTGTTTACATCCTTGTACTTATTGGCGTTGTCAATGACCCAACAACGGCAGGAATTTCTGATAGTAACCGAGCTCTTGATTATCATGAGCCAAGCGAGGACTAGACCATGGTAGAAATCATTAACCATACAATTTTTAATGGAATTTCAGGCTCCCGACCAACTGAGCGACCAAAATATTATGTTTTACATAATGATGCCGGTTCAAAAAGCGCAAAGGCCTATATCGAATGGCTCCAAGAACGATATGACAATGGCCAGTCTGAACTTGGTTTTGCTCATTACTACATCACAAGAGATGCAATCGTGCGAGTCGAAGACACATACAATGGTTCGTGGTCTGCTGCTAACTACGATGCTAACATGAACTCTCTTAGCTATGAAGTATGCCAGCAGTTAAGCGCATCAGATGCCGAGTTTATCGAAAATGAAAACATGGTATTGCGCCAAATGGCCGAGGATATGACTTATTATGGTGATACTCCAAATTATAGCAACATCAAGTTTCATAACGAGTTTTCAAGCACCTCATGCCCTGCTCGTTCTTTGGAGTTGCACGGTGGCTATAATGACAGCTTGCGTGACTATGTGATTGCTAAAATCAAGCATTATCAGTCGCTCGGTTCAACTGTCCAAGAAATGCTTGCAAAAGAAGGCAATCAAGAAGGTTGGAAGAAGAATGCGACTGGTTGGTGGTATGTCAACGCAGATGGCTCATATCCAACTGATAAATGGCAGAAGATCAACAATGTTTGGTATTACTTTGACAGCAACGGCTATATGAAAGCTAACACATGGCACAAGCATTCAGATGGACACTGGTATTACTTGCTCCCAAGTGGAGCCATGGCAACAGGATGGGCGCTTATTGCTAACAAGTGGTACTACTTCAAAGAAACTGGGGCAATGGCCACTGGCTGGGTTAAGTACAAGGAACATTGGTATTATCTCGATGCTAAGGATGGAGATATGAAATCCAATCAGTTTGTCAAGTCGGCAGATGGCACAGGTTGGTACTACCTTAAATCAGACGGAACAATGGCAGATAAGCCAGAGTTTACTGTTGAGCCTAACGGGCTCATTACTACAAAATAAAACGAAAGGAAAACTTTCAAAATAGATTACACAAAACCGCAGTTAATAATCTGCGGTTTTATTGTTTTAAAAGGGGCAAAAAAGGGGCAAAAATGTCGTAAATCTCTGTAAAATGATGTAAAAAATCAACTTAACTCTCGCTTTAAAGCTCTAAATTTCAACGTATTGTGAAACAGTGTAAATTATCGTATTACCTATAATTGTTGTGTGCTCTTTTTTCGTGCTTTTTTCGAATAAATAAGATAAAATAGCCTAGAATAAATGATTATAGAAAAGAGAAAAATATGAAAATTCGTGGTTTTGAATTGGTTTCGAGTTTTACAGATGAAAATTTATTGCCGAAGCGTGAGACAGCGCATGCAGCAGGTTACGATTTAAAGGTTGCGGAACGCACTGTGATTGCTCCGGGCGAGATTGTCTTAGTTCCGACAGGTGTTAAGGCCTATATGCAGCCGACAGAAGTGCTCTATCTCTATGACCGTTCATCAAATCCTCGTAAGAAGGGCTTGGTCTTGATTAACTCAGTTGGGGTCATTGATGGGGATTATTATGGAAATCCTGGAAATGAGGGACATATCTTTGCTCAGATGAAAAACATTACTGATCAGGAAGTGGTTCTTGAAGTTGGGGAACGTGTGGTTCAGGCTGTCTTTGCACCATTTTTGATTGCAGACGGAGATGAGGCAGACGGCGTGCGAACTGGTGGATTTGGATCGACTGGACACTAGGATGAAAATCATCTTTGTGCGTCACGGGGAGCCAGATTATCATGAACTAGAAGAGCGTTTTTATACAGGTTTTGGAATGGACTTGGCACCCTTATCTGAGAAGGGACGGCAACAAGCTCAGGAACTTTGCCAAAATCCTTTGCTACAATCAGCTAACCTACTAGTGACTTCAGCAGTAACGAGAGCTTTAGAAACAGCTTTTTATGTTTCTTGTGCTACTGGACTACCTTTGAGAGTGGAGCCTATGTTACACGAATGGCAGGTCTATGAAGCAGGCATAGAAAACTTCGAAA
>ERZ773049.475-NODE-475-length-24916-cov-3.809823_pt1 | contig 24916 bp, 26 predicted proteins | sample MGYA00580633_ERZ773049 | MGnify/ENA primary metagenome ERZ773049 (study PRJEB29015, sample SAMEA2737991) | human oral metagenome | biome: human oral; feature: human-associated habitat; material: dental | place: China | collected 2066 ...
AAAAATTTATATCTCCCACAAACGAAGTGTAAAGAATCGCAGAAATTTATATTTTACGCACAAAAAAGGACACCGCCGCAGCTGTGCCCTCCGAGAATCCGCCTCAGCATCTTCTCTTTTCTCAGCTTATACTATAACACAGGTTGCATGTGACATTCTATGACATCTTATGCCATCTTTTTGGCAAATTCCACTAAAGCGGCTCCATGAATCCGTAAGACTTGCCGAAAACTATACCCCAAGCCGATGGCAATATACTCCCATGATTCGCCCTGCAAATAACGGCGATGCAGCACATCGCGATATCGCCCATCTGCGATCTCTCCGATCAGTTCCTCCGCCTCTGTACGCAGTACGATCAGCTCATCCCATTTCGCATTGACCCGCTCAGCGTATCTCTCAAGTGTGGCGATTGCATCTGAGAGATCACCGATGTGCGAGTTGCTGACCTTATCCTTATCGTACTGGATCGCCTTTAGATGCAGGATGTCAGCTTTTGCCTGTTCATACTCCTGTTCAAGAAGCTTGAGCTCTCGTTCTGCATCACGGACACGCCAGAGATAGTTACGAACTTGTTTCATTTCGGTCATTCCGCCCCTCCGATTTTCTTCGACTCCTCCTGCTCTATCACCCAGGCCATCATGCAGCGCATACTCGCATTGATGATGTGCTTGTCACTCCGATCGCCTGCAAGCCACATCGAGAGATGTCGCAGAGCCCTCGCTGCGTGCTCCTTCGCAGGGATATCCCGCCACGTCTCGCCCGGATGCTTTTCTGCGCCCGCTGTCAACCCACTGGCGACCTCATCCAACCACAGGTAGTCAAGGTATCTGTACTCATTCGATTCCGCGCTCTGCGGATATTTCTGATCTGCCATGTTTCACCCTCCCTAATCACGCTTATAAATCGTCATATCGCGCCGCTGACTCAATACTGCTCCTGTGCCATCCGCCGTAAAGAGAATTGGTGTCTGCAGCGATACGCGAAGCGGTGCATACATACGTACCTCCGTCTTGCGCTGTGCGAAGTAACCGACAATATCGGCAAGGAACTTAACATTAGCACAAGCCTTTTCGTGCTCATCGTGCGGGTGGTTCTTCGCATACGAGGCCGCATCATACTGTACCTGCAGCTTCGGCTCGCGTACTTTGAACGCCATAATCACAGGCTCCCACTCTAGCTGCACAGACAGCGGATCTTTTCTCTTTGCAGACATGGCGACCACCCCTTTGAGAAACGTATGCAGCTCCTCAATTTCTGCCGCCGAATAGATGGCATAGGCCGAGGTATCTTTAACCGGAGGAATCACCTTCGCAAAATCCGGCATTTCTGCGTCAAGTTCCGCCCCCGTCAAAAAATCATAGGCTCCACCCTTGCCGAAGGCTCCGTCAATCCAGACCATCATGTACGGATTCGAGGCATACACACGACCGTCTGTATAATGCAGCGCGTGAAATTTTTCGTTATCGCTTTTCAGATCCAAAAACTTCTTGATGTTCTTCATGAAAATCAGCATTTTGAAGTCCTCCTTACCGCGCCTTGTAGCGCTCTATCCTTGCTTTGACCGCATCCAACATGCCCTCCTGCCCTGCGGCCTTGCCTGCCAGGGCTCGCATCACGTCTTCGTCGATCGTCCCCTTTGCAACAAGATGATGCAGCATCACGGGCTCCGTTTGTCCGGGACGATGCAGACGCTTATTGGTCTGTTGGTACGCCTCGAGGCTCCATGTCAATCCGTACCACACGACGATATGCCCGCCGTGTTGGAGGTTGAGACCGTGCCCCGCGCTCTGCGGATGCACCAGCAGCAGTGGTATGCGTCCTGCGTTCCAGTCGTGAATATCCTCCGCCGTCTTCAGTTCCCGTGCTTTTGGGTATTTCCCCCGCAGGCGCTCAAGGTCATGCCGATAGCTGTAGATCACCATGACACTCTTGCCCTCGTTGCAGGAGATAATCTCGTCCAGCGCCTCGAGTTTTGCGTCATGGATCCTTACGACATCGCCCTCCGTGTCGTAGACCGCGCCGTTGGCCATCTGCAGCAGCTTGTTTGTCAGCGCAGCGGCAGATACGGCAGTGATGTCTGTATCCCCGATGCTCAAGACAAGCTCCTTCTCCATTTCGCGGTATCGCTCCAACGCTTCGTCCGGCAGCTGTACCTTAACGATGTTCTGCATCAATGGCGGTAAGGTGAGATAGTCCTCGCTTTTCATGCTGACGCAGATGTCACCGATTTTGCGAAATATCTCTTTGTCGGCACCGGGGCGCAGATCGTAACTGTACACGACATAGCCGCTCTGCTGTCCGGGGCGGAAATACCGCTCCCGGTACTCCGTCAACGTTCTGCCGAGGCGCTCGCCGCGATCTAGGAGATACAGCTGACTCCAAAGATCCATCAGACCATTGGGGGCGGGCGTCCCGGTCAAAAGTACGACGCGCTGTATCAGCGGACGCACCTTCCGCAGCGCCTTGAATCTCTGTGACGCAGGATTTTTGAAAGAGCTCGACTCGTCAATCACCACCATGTCGAACGGCCACTTGTCGCGGTAGTACTCGACCAGCCACTTGACGACGTCGCGGTTGATGATGTAGATGTCCGCATCTGCCCGCAGCGCTGCCTCCCTTGTCCGCAGATCACCGACAGCGATGGAGATACGCAGGTTTTGCGTATGCGCCCAGGTCTCACACTCGCCGCGCCAGGTACTTAAGGCCACACGCAGCGGCGCAATCACCAGCACACGACGCACCTCGAAGCGGTCATACATCAGCTCATCGATCGCCGTCAGAGTCGAAACCGTCTTGCCCATGCCCATATCCAACAGGAGACCTACGGCCGGGGTGTCGATAATCCGTTGGATCGCATACTGCTGATACGGACGCGGTACGAAATCCCTACGCATCGAAGAAAAACTCACAGAACGTGCGGATATCGGCATCCGAGCGGATCACACAGACCGGAAAGCCCTTCGCGCGAATCTCTCTGTGTGCCGCTTCCTGCGACTTCCGCAGATGCCCGCCCGGGCGCTTAATCTCTGCGAAGACCGCCCGACCTCCGGGAAAAAGAACAATGCGGTCGGGCACTCCGACGCGCCCTGGGGAAACGAATTTCATGGCAAGCCCACCAGCTTCTTTGACCGCCTTCACGAAATTCCGTTCGACTTGCTTTTCCGTTATTGTTTTGTCGGGTCGGAACAGCCCTGAAAAAATATTTTTCATATTTCCTCCTCTACCCCTTGACAAGGCAGTCCGTTTTGTGTTACGCGCGTGCGCACCCGCGCAGGCGGGCGCGACACGTTTACGTATTTAAGAAAATTAAACATTATGTTCGTATTTATATCCTTAATTCAGAATATCTCTATACAAACAAAGTTCCAAAGTTCCATATACCTTAAATCCTTATCGCTCTAAGGCTTAGCCCGGAACTTTCTAAAGTTCCACAAAGTTCCAAAGTTCCATTTTCTCTCATGTAGTTTTCATAACTGGAACTTTCTACCCCCCGTGGAACTTTCTAAAGTTCCACCTAACCGCTTCGGATGAACCCTTTTTGTTTCCCATAATGCGGAAATCGGATGCCCCCGCTCGGTTGATCCCAGCCTTTCATCTTCCGCAAGATGTCATTGATTTCTATTGATTGCGCTCGGGTTAGCTTTTTGGGATCGCCGTTCAGAAGCTCGACCCAGACCTCCAGGGCGCAAACGCGGTCTCGCAGCACTCTCCCTTCGGGCATATCCAGCCCGTCGCCGTGGATGAAATCGCGGCGCTCTGCGAGATCAAGGCTCCCCCAATTAGCCGGCAGCGGCCGATCCACGAAGTCGTAGATCAGCCCTGCCAGTGGGCTCTCGTCCGTGTGCGCCGCCTGCAGTTCCCTTGCAATTGCTTCCATGTGACCGTCCAGATGCAGGGGCTCACCGCCCTTGAAGGCGTCGACGGCCTCCGCCCATATTTGCCCCACAACGTCCTCCGTCAGGTGCTCAAAATGTGACATCTTCTGCCGCTCCTTGTCCACCTGCATCGGCCACCAACGGCGGCCACCCGTCTGATCACGGATAAAGTCCGCGATATTGGTCGTCGCGATGAAGATGCACTGACGCGGATACCGCTCTGTACGGCGCCCGTAGGCGGCTCTGAAGGAGTCTTCCTGCTTGGAGATGAACTGCTTGACTAGCTCGAAATCCGCTTTCCGGATCGCGGCCAGCTCACCCAGCTCAATGAGCCAAAATCCCTGGATATGCTCCATTGCGTCCTTGCCTTGGACGGTCACGAGGCTTTCGGAGTGCCAGCCATGCGCAAGTTTGCGTACAAGGGAGGTCTTGCCCTGTCCCTGCTTGCCGATCAGCGTCAAGACCGTATCGAACTTGATGCCAGGCTCGAGCGCACGGCCGACGGCCGCCGCGAGCGTCTTGCGTGTTACGGCACGGTTGAACTCCGTGTCCTCCGCCCCGAGGTAGTCAATAAAAACCGTATCGAGGCGCGGGATGCCGTCCCACGTCAGCCCCAGCAGGTAATCTTTGAGCGGGTTGAACGCATGGCGCGTCGTGACCTCACTCAGCGCATCTTCGACGGTGCTTTTGCCGCGGATGCCGTAAATCTCCTCGAGGTAATTCCGCAGAGACGAATCATCGCTGTCCATCCAAACGGTTGATCGCTCGCGCGGCCGCCACGGCAGATCACGCAGCACGACAATACGGTGCGCGAAGTCATCGATCGCGGCCGTGCCCCGGAGCGCGGGGTCGTGCTCTAAGATTAGCTTGACATTTTTCGCGGTGCTCTCGTAACCGCCCATAACGGTCACGTCCATCTCTTTGAGCCAGCTGTTATCCTGCTCGTCGTCCGTCTCCGCTTCGAAGTCCTGCCGCACCTCCGCAAGGCGCTCCTCGCCGATCGTGACCCTAACGCGATCATCGGCCGCCGCAAGCTCCTGCATCGCCTTGTAGCTTGGCAGGCGCCCGGGCGGTGTCTTCGGCGATGCGTCTTCATCACGGGCGCGGAACTTGTGAATGCGTACAAGGTCAAACGCGTTGACCAGCTGTCCGCAGCACGGATCCGTCGAGTGATGGCTGAAAAGGAACTTGCCGTCATCGTAGACCACGGCCCCCGCCGCAGACGTGCCTGCCGTGTAGGTGTAGCGGTCATCCGCTGCGCACTGCTCATAGACGCCGGGGAGGAACGTATCCATCGCCTCGGGCACGGTGTACGTGCGGCAGAACGCGCCGACGATGCCCTTCTTGGTCGTCGGGTCCTCTTGCTTCTCCGCGGCGTGTCGAATCTCGGCATGCACGCGTGAGCTCTCCGGCCACTGCGACTGATCGCGCCAGTCCTCATAGCGGGCGAGCCACTTATCGGCGTCGAGGAATGCGTCATCGTTAAACTCGAAGACGTATTCCCCATCGACGGGCGTCGACGGCCAGAACATCAGCCGATGCGGCTGATAGGTCGTGTCGTCGAACTGCTCGATGTCGATGTCCGCCGCGACGCGCCGTGCGATTGCCTGATACTCGTCCGGAGATACGGGGCGACTGAGCGGCAGTACAAGGCGTAGACGCGGTTTTTCCGGTGTGTGCTTGTGCGTACTGTAGATCACGGCCGCCGGGCTCTCAAGTGTGAACATCACGAGATCCCAGAAATCCGGCTGCGCAAAGTCCGCATCGAGTGTCAGGAGCTGCCGACTTGCGACAGACTCTGCTGTCCGGCGTCCGCCCTTCAGCACTCCACCGACGAAGCCGCCCACATCCTTGATGCGGCTCTGCTCGGTCTTGGGGAGCTTCTTGTATTCGGCGATGGTCTCGTTCGTCCGCTGTGTCTCACTGAGGCGACGGACGAAGTCCGACCACGCCATTTCTTGGTTCTTCCATTTTTTGTCCATCCGGGAGCGCCCTACGGCAATCGTAAGGCGCGCGTCGTGCGAAAACGCCGGGATGGTATCTGTCTTGTTACTCATGAGGATCCACCCATGCTGATCCCTCCTATGCGGTCATTGCGATTGCTGTCTCTGTTACTTGTGGTCGTGCGTCTATATCCTCACAGCGGCTGTACGTGATGCCGACCTGATCCGCCCACGCGATGATCTCGGCATTGACCTCCGGCCTTTTGCTGACGGGCTGGTTGCAGTCGAGCTTTGCCTGCTTGATCCTGCCATCCGCGACCTCGATGCATGCAACGAGCTTGCCCCGATCATCCGACATGAGGACGATATTCGTCTCCCCCTTGCGGACGCTCTGTGCGTACGTCCCGACGCAGTTGTGCAGGGTCTTCCCGGCGTCGTAAAGCACTCTGGAGCACTCCGGCAGGAAGAACTGTATGCGATCCTGCTGCATCGCAAGCCTGCGACGTATTGGCGCGGTCTCATTATCAAAGGTGTAGTCCGGATGCTTTTCTTTGTTACGGAGCGCAACGAGCGTATCGTGCAGATCGCGAATCTTCGGCGGATGCTGCCGGAGCTCGGTGTAAGACGTCTCGCCTAAAAGGTCAAGCATCCGCAGCGTATCCCTCACAACATAATCAGACGATCGGCGCAGGAATCGAAGAATCTCCGTGTCCGTGTAAAACTCCTTGAGCCATGTCAGGGTATCATCAAGTGGATATCTGCGCTGTCCCCCACCGTCATGATCTCCGAATAGCGGAAACGCCTGCATCGCAAGGTCGGAGCGGCCAAAGAGCTGATGCAGGAACACCAGCTTGCGCAGGCAGAATGTATCCTCTGTGAGTGCGCGGCGCACCGAGCGCGTGTCTGGAAGATTGGCGGCGACGATCAGCCCTGTAACGGTATCTTTTGCCCGGCGGACGATGTTGATGTCAAAATCCGTGGGGAATCGGTTGAGCCACGGGACACACGGCACGGAGCCGGTATTGAGCTGACGAAGGATTGCAGGAAGGTTTGCTGCATCTTTGAACACCATCCGATAGGCAATGTTGCCAATCGGGAGGAGCAGCCAGCCGGCAAAAGTCCCAGCCGGGCAAAAGAACGAGGATACCTTGTGCCCGATACGCTTTTCAAGTTTTTCGCGGACAGCCTCTCGGAGCGTCCGCAGGAGGCTCAATATTTCGGACTTGTGCTTTGCGATGCTGTAATGCGAAAAGAGATACCGGAGCACCGATTCTTGTCCGAGTTCGACGAGCTCCTTTGGGTCACAGAGTTCCCGCTGTAGGTGGGACTCCCCGATGCTCTGTTTCCACGTCGTTTTTCTCCGCTGCGTGTCGAAACGAAACTCCTCTTTATACGAGACTTCCCGCCAATACGACACTGATCCACGCGGAGCAGGAAACAGTCCCTTGCCACATACGAGCAGCTTGACGAAATCCTTGAACTCGTAGAGATACAGGTGCATTGTGACTGGGGCGACCTTGTCGAAACGCGCCCAGATGTTGTCATCGTTGCTGATCCCATAGCATATGAGTGTCTTGCAGTGTGGGCAGTTGATAAATACGGGTGCACACATGCCGCCGCGCGGTGCAGGAATCCTGAAATCATGTCGGCAGTGCATACAGCGAAAAATCAGCTCGTCGGGAGTGTAGTCCTCAGATGTTGCGGCGTATGACGCGAACATCTGAGGGATTATAACTTGTGCAATCTGCATACGTGCCTCCCGTCAGTCGAGGAAGCTGAGATCGTCGTCGTCAGCCTCGGCAGTCTCCGGCATGGGATCATCTGCGGGAAGGGCTTCCGTTTTCGGCTCTGCCTTTTTTGCCCGAGACTTACGCTTCGCGGGCTTCGCCTCTGCTGCGGGGGCTTCTTCCTTTTTCTCCTCCTTCGGAGGCGTCAGCGCTGTCTCAAGTGCGATCGCAGTGCTGCACGCACGCCGCATATCGGAAGCGTATGCGCGCAGGTGATCTACGTCTTCGGCAGATGCGGTGCCTGTCTTGCCCTCTGCGTCCGAGCGTGCAATCAGATCGTCCAGCTCTTTCAATACTCTGAGCTGCTGTTCCATCTGTGATTTAATCATTGTGTAAGTCCTCCTAGTCTTTTTTGTAGTAGTCAGTGATATAGCCGTCGGCTGTCAGAATCAGCCCCGGTGCCCAGTCAATCGGCCGCCCCATAATCCGGCATACATTGTCCAGATCGCACGCATCGGCGGGGCACTCGATCACGACCTCATCGTGGATGTGCATCACAATCTGATACCCCGCCGCCTCGAGGCGTGTCATGGCAGCGGCGAGACAGTCCCGTGCGATTGCCTGGACGATGTTCTCGACGAGTTTGCCGCCGTAGGTGCGCAGACGTGCCCACTTGCCCGTAGTCTGCTCTGCTCCTTCGTAGGTAATCCCCTCACGGTTAAACGCGGGCTCGATCTCAGTCATCGGTCGCACATAGGCAAGCCTGCGTCCCGACGGAAGCCGAAGGAACAGGATGCCTTTACGGGTTGAGAACGCGACACCGTGATGCAGTGTCACTGCCCTGCGCTCACGGACTGCCTCGAGGGCGGCCGCATCCACGTCATACCAGAGTTGCTTGATATGCGGGCTCGCCTTGCGCCAGCTGTTCACAATCTCCAGCAGCTCTTCGTCGCTGAGGCCCATCTTATCTGCCCCCATATTTTTGAGCGCTGGGATGCTGCCTTGATACCCAAGCGCGAGCTCTGCGATCTTGCCTTTCTGCCGCAGATGCCCATTGATGCCGTGCTTTTCAACAGGGACACCGAACATCTTGGATGCCGATGCGCAGTAGATGTCCCCGCCGTCCGCGAAAACGTCCATACGCCATTTTTCCCCGGCAAGCCATGCAATGATGCGCGCCTCAATCGCGGAAAAGTCCGCAACCATAAAGCGGCATCCGTCACGCGGTACAAACGCTGTACGAATTAGCTGAGAGAGCACGTCAAGCGGATGCGCATAGATCATCTCGATGGCATATGTGTTTCCACTGCGTAAGAGCTCCCGCGCATCGTCAAGCTCGGTCATAGAATTGCGCGGCAGGTTTTGCACCTGCACGAGCCGCCCCGCCCAGCGCCCCGTCCGATTGGCTCCATAGAACTGAAGCAGTCCGTGCACGCGGCCATCGTCGCAGCGAGCCCGCTGCATCGCCTCATACTTTTTGACCGATGTCTTAGACATAAGCTGTTTGAGGTGCAGCATCTCCTTTACCTCGGGTTTCTGCACCTGCGTCATGAGCTCCGGCAGGTTGTCCTTAGTGATCGATGCCGGGAAGAATCCCTCTTCCCTCTCGATCCACCGTTTGAGCTGTTCGCCGCTTGCGGGATTCGGCAGGCCTGTAAGTGCTTTGGCATGCGCGATGACGCGCCCCTTGAAATCTGCGTCAAAGTCAATCGCCTCAGACACAAGCTGCGCATCGATGCTGACGCCGCGATCGTTGATGCGCTGATCGAGCTCCCACAGCTTCTGCTCCCCGACCCGCATCGGGAAGTTGGAGAGACGCCGGCGGATCTCTCGCTCGGCCACAACATCGCGCACGCAGTAATCCCGAAACGTCGCCCATTTCTCCGGCGCGTGTCCTGGCAGATTCCTTTCGCGGCCGCCGTTGACTTTCGTGGGCTTGCAGGGCTTGCAAAAATACGTGATCAGCTGTTTGCCGACGCTCATTTTTGCTTTGTCATCTGCGAGGCGCAGCGCCTTTGACGCCATATCGAGGCTTCCGGGGAGTCCTAACGTCAGCGCGTGTACCATCGTGCATGACCAACCTTCGGGGGCCAAAAACTCGAACGATGCGGTTGGATCCATCCGATGAAGGAAATGACTGAGCACCGTACGCTCGAACTGTGCATTGTAGGCGCATTTCGTGATTGTGTTATTCGTGAGTGCGGCCAGGACATCATCCGGAAGTGTTTCCCCCGCTGTGAGGTCTACGATCTGCACAGGCTCGTCGTCCCATGCGTATGCGAACAGAAGCACCTCCGCATTCTCGGCGTACTTGTAGCCGCCGACCTTTTTGATGTCGAGATCGCTGTAAGTCTCTATGTCAATGGATAGTATCATCTGAATACCTCTAAGAGCCCGTACAGATATTCCGCACGGGCTCCGCTCTATCGATCAGCTGAGAAAATCGTCGTCATCGTCACCGCCGAGATCCTCAAAGTCCTCTGTGGCCGAACGTTCGCCTGTCAGGTGATCACCGTCGCGTACCTTCTGGATGTTGCCGAGACCGCAGCCGATACCGACATTGCCCTGCGTATTGAATGCAAAAAAGGTGACGCTGACGTTGGCATAGCATCCGGAGTATACCTCCGAGCGATCCAGAACGGGCTCAACACGGCGGTCGACGATCTTAGGCGGGTGGTCCGCGCTTGCGTTGGCGTTGAGAAAATAGCATCCTACGTACGCATCATCGTCCGGGCGATCCTCATCGCCGTCACGCAGCGGGAGCTTGAGGTTCTTCGGGACGACGCCGTTCTTGTTGGCGAGCTTCGCTTTGCCCTCGACCTTCGCCTCCTCGATGGCTTTGTTGATCGCCTTGATGGTCTTGGTGTCGTCCTTGCTGATGAGGAGCGATGCGCTGTAGCGCATCTTTCCGTCCTTGTCATTCTGCATCCGCTTCGGCTCCCAGATGTTCGCATACGAGAGACGGACATTCTTGATAACGATTCTGCTCATTGATCTTCTTCCTCCATAACTTCAAATTCTGACTGCACCGGATCATATTCCGGTCTCTCATCATCCTCCGGAACAAGCGTCGGCTTGCCCGGCGGCTTTTCGATGACGCTCCCAAGGAGCTCACCGAATTTCTTCTTTGTGACGATCTTTTCGAGTGCTGTAATGGTTTGCATCTCGATCGGCTTGTAGATCACATCATCGGCGTAACCCGCCTTGCGCAGGAGCTTGACGGCCTTCGCTTCGTCGGTGATCTTCCGATTGCTGCGCCCTTCGACAACCTTGAATCCCGGCCATCGATGCCCCTTGAGTGCCTCCTCGAGCGCATGCGTTTTGATCTTCTCGGCGTAACGGACAAGTCCGTCGACACGTTCCAGCACAAATGACACTTCGTCGTCCGTGAGGAGGTCAGCGTCCCGGAACTCGAGTTTCGCGATCTCCATGTTGTAGTCTGCAAGAGCCTTGCACTGCGCGGCCGCACGGCAGAACCTGCAGTGATCGCCCGCCTTGAAATCTCCTTTGCCCTCGTAGGCGAGCTCTGCGATCGGCTTGATGCTCTCCCCCCACGCAAGGAGTTCCTCCACGGACATGAGCTGCGTTGAGAGCCCCCCGTTGCGCGGCTGGAAGATGGACATGCGGACGTGGTCGAAATCGTAGATGTAGCCGTACTGCTCGATCGCGCCGAGCGCATAGAGCTGCATCTGTGTGTTGCCCTCAGCGGAGACCGGGACGCCCTTGCCATACTTGAGATCTACGATCTCGAGGACGCCGTCGCCGATGATAACCATATCCCCTGTGCCGAACCCGTTTTTTACCCAGCGGCTGAAGTCCAGCCGCTCTTCGACAAGGGCGATGCCCTGTGCCTCGTTGATCTTCTCGATGCAGAGATCGACATACTCGCTGACATACTCGCCCATCTCGGGGGAGTAGAGCGCGTCATGTCGGAGGCTGTCAATACGGAGTGTCAGACCGTTCTCGGATATCTCACCGAGCCAGTGCCGGATCCGTGCCTCTGCGAGTGCGTGGGCAAGCGTTCCCTCCTGCGCAGCTTCGCCAGCCTTGTCCGGGAACTTCCGTTCAAGGCGGGCAGATGGCGGGCAAGACAACCAACGCTTACTCCCCGAGGCGCTCAGAACTGCGTGTGCCATCAGAGCGCCTTCGCGGCAATACGGAATTCCTCGAGCCTATCGTCCGGGAGTTCGCTGAGTTTCTCGACGCCACAGTCTACGAGGAGGGCTTTGAGTGCCTTGGACTTGCCGCTGCGTGCGATCGCGGCGCACTCCGCTTTTACTGTCTCACGGAGCTTCTTGTAGTCTGTCTTCGCATCGTCGGGAGTGGGGGCGGCGGTGCTGTCCTCTACAGCGACTTCCTCCGCGCTATTCGTCTCAGGCTCGGGAGTCGGTGCAGGTGCGGGCTTCGCTTTTGCTTTGGGTGCGGGTTTTGCGGGGATGGGCTCATCCGTGTAGACCTTGTCGGGCACGATGACCGTCTCCGAGGACTTCGTCTTGTGCGGTACATCGGGGAGGTCGATTTCCGTGCCGATTTCCGAGCCCACTGAGATCTCACTCTCGACCTTCGTGGATGCGCTGAGTGCCTGCAACGAGCAGATAAGATTAGCGATGGCGTTCTTCTGCGCCCCTGCAAGGTCGCGTTCCGTAATGCTGACATTGATTGTCATGTTGTAAATCCTCCATATTCTGTGTTATACTGTCTTTGTAAGTCTTTCATGTCGCCCGTAACGGTTTGCCGCCGTTACGGGTTCTTTTTTACGCGGCTGATTCGCCAGCTGCCCACAGCGCGTCATCGCCGATTCCTCGGCCGTACATTGAATGCTGCCACATCCTGTGCATTTTGACCGCTTGCAGGTGAGACACCTGCGCCCCGGGCGGTTCATGCTTCCCCCTTCGCATAAATACGCATTACCTTCTTCTTCGCGTGTGCCGCGAGGTCTTGATCGGCCTCCTCTGCCGTCTTGCGCCAAGAGAGCGCGGACACTCCGTGCCATCCCGCGTCGTCAGGGCGTTTCTTCCCCGGTGCACCGGGCTTGCGATAGCGTGCCTTCCAGCTGCCATTGAGCCCCTGCATCACCCGATACCGCCATCCGCGGCAGTCCATATACTCTTTCACTCAGTGTCGTCTCCTTTCACCCAGTACGTCAGTGTCAACTTATCTCCGGGATAAATCATCCCGTCACGCTCCACGAGCCATGGATTGTTTTCCTCGATGCCGCTCTTGTACTCGAGGATATACCGGCGTGTGCCGGTATTCTTGCGGACATACGTCTCTGCGATATCCCAGAGCGTATCGCCCGGCTTGACAACGTAGACTTCCTCAACGAGGACGGCATCCCGTCCATCGGGCTGAGGACTGTAGGCTCCCGCGAGGAGGATCGCTGCCCCTGTGATGCAGCACCCAACGATAACTTTTTGCGCGGTCATGCGACTGCCTCCTTTCGTTCCTTTTCTGCCACTGCTGCGGGACGCACCTCGACGATGATGTTCTTTTGCCCGGACACATCAAGGAGCACCTCCCAGATGTGCCGAGCCTGCGCCTCAGTCATTTTGGATCACCTCCTTTCGCAGTTGTTGTTGATTTATAATCAACTCAATGGGCAAAAAAAAATCTTCTGTTGCTCAGCAAGGTTGCTGAGCTTCAACAGTTCGTACAGTTTAGAGATTTCACTTGCCTTGAACTCCGTGATATTGTTGACTTTCTGATAGAGCCCCATCTCAGAAATACCAAGGCTTTGTGCAACCTTTTTCTTCGTAAGACCTACACGCTTCAGCGCAATCTCAAACTCCACAGTATTTGTCATCCTCACCCCTCCTTTGTTGAATATAAATCTACACTCGTATAATATCACCGAGTAGATTATATGTCAACATTTTTATTTGTAAAGATAAATAAATGTTGATTTTCAAGAAACGATATAGTACACTGAACATACACTATAGTTTATAGCTAGGCGGGGTTTATATGTTGGAAATATACAAGAGGATTCGCGCTCGCAGAGAAGAGCTTGGAATATCACAGGAAGAGCTTGCAAAGCGTATGGGATATAAATCTCGATCGTCTATCAATAAAATCGAAAAAGGCGAGAACGACATCCCGCAGTCTAAAATCATTGCATTTGCCCAAGCATTGAGAACAACGCCAGAATCACTCATGGGGTGGGAACAGCCAACCGCCCCGGATAGGTCCTCTTTTGAATCTGACGGACTGCCATCATTGACAGCGAAGGACGAACGGCAGATTGCACACGATCTTGAGAACATGGTTGACTCACTCAACGGAGCAGCGGCAATGAGCGACGATCCAGAGGATGAGGAAGATCGTGAGATGCTCCGAGCGGCTCTTCTCCATGCCATGACCATATCAAAACGGATGGCAAAGAAGAAGTTCACGCCGAAGAAATACCGTCGCGGGGACTGAGCCATGAGCCCACGAGATGTCGCTATAGAGATTACGGCTTGTTACGACACGAACAATCCTTTTACGATTGCTCGTAAACGAAACATTGGGATTCTGTATGAGCCGATGAAAACGACGTATGGTTTTTACGTGCGATACCGCCGATTCCAACATATTATCTTGAGCGATGTTCTGTCAGAAGGAATGCAGCAATTTGTATGTGCACATGAACTCGGGCATTCCATTCTCCACGCCGATCTCAACGTCCCAAAACTTACGCGCTACACGATGTTTTCGCGGGACAAATTCGAGATGCAGGCAAACACATTCGCCGTCGAGCTTCTTCTCCCTGACGATCTGCTGCGTGAGTATGCGGACTGTTCTATCTACCAGCTCGCACAATCCGTTGGCGTGCCGGAGGAGTTTGTAGGACTAAAGCTGTTGCAGAGACTGCCTTTCAGGGCGAACTAGGTAGCTAAATTGATAAGGTGACCGCTTTTCGAAGTGGAGCCGCACGAAGGAGTCTGACATGGGGTTGCTTGATTTCATTTTTGGAAAAAAGAAAGAATACCCAGCAGTAGTGCCGCAAAAATATTCGCCGATCGAACCTTATGATGTCCCACATTCTCCGGAACTAGACAAGATATCTATGGATGTCCAAAGAATCTCGGCCCAATATGATCAAGTGCACCGCGACAATATATCTGCTTTTGATTATCGGTTTATACAAGACACGAATGAAAAAGAGTTGTCCGGTGTCGAGAAAATATTCCTGAAGTATATTTGTGGAAGATATGTGCACGATACCTATATTGCGGGATATTGGACACATACGCATAAAATTGATTATCGCGCCGTAATGTCAAAGTTCTTCAATCTTGGGCTAATAGAAGTACACATTGATTTACAAGATTGCACGGTCAAGTCCTTAAAAGATGTGCTGCGCAAGAGAGGGCTCCCGATCAGTGGGAAAAAGAGAGATTTAATCGCACGCATCGAAAGGACCAACTCGTTGCCCTCACAAGAAGCAGAGTCTCTTGAAAAATATAGAAAATATACCCCGACAAAGCATGGTGCCGACATAATCAGCACACTGCAAGAAGATAGACCAGCAGAGGAGTTGTCTGACTTCCCTAAAGAAATGGAAGTCCTATTTACGAAAGAAGAAGTCAATCAACATAAAGAGGAGTTTTTTATCCATTTGAGGGAAACATTACAAAAAGAGAATTTGACTGTACAAGCAAAGGAACTATATCCAGACTGGCGCTTTCTGTGGCATGATTGTCAAATTGGGCAGATTGTATTTACCGAATTTGGGCACAAGATGCAGTGGATAAGTGGGGCTTCTGTTCCAAACTACGAAAATATTTTACAGATGAGCGAAGAGGATATAAACAAATACATCCATGCTACTTGTGGCGATGTTGTTTCTGCTGAAGGCCTAACTTTGCAGGATTGCATCGACAAAATACCCTATTGGATCCAGCATATTCGCGTTCTCATTGAAGATGAAAAAGTATAGGATTCTGCGCCCCTATACGAAAAAAAAACCGCCCACCATGCTACCAACACGATGAGCGGTGAAGCAAGTACTCTCCGGAGAGATATACATGCCCTAAGCAAGCAAAGTATATCACACCTTCGGGGATTATTCCACAACGAATCTTCGGAGGTGTATTATTATGCCCGAAACACAAAGGCGCGCAGCGCTCTACATCCGCGTGTCAACTGATGAGCAAGCTCGTCATGGCTATTCCCTCTCAGAGCAGGAATACGATCTCAAGCAGTACGCCGATCGGCAAGGGTACAGGGTAATCGGCATCTATGCCGATGAGGGCATCAGCGCACGCAAGGCACTCAGCCGCCGTAAGGGACTGCAGCGCCTCCTTGAGGATGTAGAGGCGGATCACGTTGACATCATTATTTTTAAGTGTTTGGATCGCTGGTTTCGGAATATCGCAGACTACTACAAGGTGCAGGAGATCCTCGACGCCCATCATGTGGAGTGGGAGTGCTCGCAGGAATCCCTATACAACACGACGACGACCAACGGGCGCCTCATGCTCAACCTCAAGCTCTCGATCGCGCAGCACGAGAGCGATCAGACGGGCGACCGCGTCAAATACATCCATGAGGGGCTCAAGCGAATCGGCAGAGTAATCACCGGGCACATGCCGCTCGGCTATCGCATCACGGAGGACAAACGGATCGCTATCGATGAGGACGCCGTGCCGATCGTGCGCGAGGCGTTTGACTATTTTATCGTGCACAAAACTGTCTTAGGCACATTTCGTATGATGCGGGAAAAGTACGGATACACCAAGACAGAGGGATCCGTCGGACGTATGCTGCAAAATCACATCTATCTCGGTGAGTATTATGGCATCAAGGATTTTTGCCCCGCGCTGATCGACGAGGGCGTGTTTGCGCAGGCACAAAAAGTATTTGCCGGCCGCACCCGCCATCACAGCAGCGGGATGATATACCTGTTCGGAGGTCTCCTGCATTGCCCGGAGTGCGGTCGTCTGCTGACGCCCCGAAACCGTACACTCAACCGCAGGGTATACACCTACTACACCTGCAGAGACCATACCCATGGGCGGGGATGCCCGCACAAGACGTATTGGCGGGAGGATCATGTCGAGGCTGCGCTTCTGTCGTCTCTCGGCGCGGAACTGCGGAAATATCTTGCAGACATAAAAAAAGTCACCCGAAAGAGTGACGGAGCAAAATCCGGCGTAACCGTTGCCGAGCTGAGGACAAAGCAAACACGTCTCAAAGAGCTCTATGTAGAGGGGCTGATTGACCGCAGCGAGTTTGACGTACGACATGCCGATCTGGATGCGCAGATCGCCGCGCTGCGTCCTCGTCCCGACGTGAGCATCGCCTATCTTGAGACAGTCGCCGCAGGAGATTTCGTAAAGCGATATCAACGTCTTGGCAAAAAGGCGCGAAAGATATTCTGGTCACGCATCCTCGATCAGGTGCAGCTCATCACAGGCGCGCCAAAGCCCGTATTTCGCGCGTTCTAGCCGTCGCGCTAAGATGCGTAACACGCCCCGTGTGGGGCGCGACATGCCGCCGTGAGATTTGCCGTATCCGTAATGCGTTTCAATCCACGCGCCCCGTGTGGGGCGCGACGGCAAAAGAGGTCACGACTTCCCTCCTCTGCCACGTATTTATGGGTATTCCCCTCCACAAATACGATTTTCTCGGCACCTGAGACCCACGCCCCTCCTGCGGCATGATTCTCGCACCTATATTTTTACATTCTGTTTTCTGTTCACTTCACCTTCGCACTCAGTAATGAATGCTCAGATGATGATGGCCGTCTCCAAGTCATAGGACTCTTTAACACCATAATGCGTTACTTTCGGTCCTTTATCCTTTCCGAGGTAGTAAAATCGCAGGCTGTCTTCCTGCAGGTCAATGATATCCAGCAGCGCAAGTTCCAATTGCTTACATTGGGTTGGATCCACCTTACACTCAAAGACAGAGTTCTGCACGCGCTGACCATAGGCTCTGCATTTTCGTGCGACCTGGCGCAGCCTCCTGCGCCCATCAGCGTCAACTGTACTGATATCATAGGTGATCAAAACATACATAGCAAGTACCTACTTCCACAAAAATGGCGGGTAGGCATCAAGATCCCCACGCAGATGGCGTGCAAGCAGCATTGCCTGCACATGAGGAACAAGCCCCCATTTGATTTTTTCCTCTAAAAAAGGATGTGTCATCATCCCCTCTTTGTGTGCATGCCATGCCTCCAGAATCTTTTTACGCCCATCATCGGTCAGATATACGGCGCCGCTCTCTTCTAGGCGAAAATCCTTGCCGCTGATCTTCTTGGTATTGACCATGGAAAATGCCGTACGATCCGCCATTGGGCGCAGTTCCTCCATGAGGTCAAGTGCGAGTGACTGTCTGCCCGGGCGATCACGATGCAGAAAACCGACATAGGAGTCCAATCCCACCCCTTCAAGTGCCGCCCCTACATCATTCATGAGGAGGGCATAGAGGAAAGATAAGAGACAGTTCATATTGTCGAGCGGCGGTCTGCGGTTACGCTCAGTAAAAAAAAACTCTCTTTTTTGTTTGAGTATCATATCATCAAACACAGAGAAATAGCTGACGGCAGCCTTACCCTCGACGCCGCGGAGTTCCTCCAAATCAGATGCACACGTTGCCTCATGACAGGATGTCTGGAGAAAGTCACTGACACTCTGAAATTTCTCCTCATCAATTCGCATGGCATAGTCTCTGCGCGTCCGCTCGATCATCCAGCGCGCATTATAGATCTTGCCAAGGATGAAGTTCTTCGCAAGTGCAAGACTGGCAGTCTCATCATCTGCACGACGATACTGCTCCCTGCGCAAGAGGACGTTGCCGTTCATCTTACCGATAACGCGCGCCTGAAATCTCCCCTCCGGGCTCATGAACGTCAATGCAATATTTTCCTCTGCGCATTTCCGCATGAGCGCAGGGCTCGCTCCCGTGTAGCCAAAGGTTGTAATCTGCTCAAAGTTATGGAGCGGAAAGCGGGCAAGTTCCCGATTTTCACGAATGACCACAACATTGCCGCCGTCCAACGCCAAGTACGCCTCATCCTGATTGATAAAAAGTGTGTTCAAAAGAGGCTTCATCCCTCTGCCAGCCTCCTCTCAAGATAATGTTTGGCAGATTCGAGCCGATTCAATTTCGGCACACAGATATTGTTGAGAGAGCAGTTCTTGCATCCTTTTCGGCGCTTCACGCGCGGGGTATGTCCACTCCGGATATATTGCCGCATTTCCTGCACCAGAACTGGGATCCGCGCTTTCAGTTCGTCCGAAAATACGACCTTAACCCGACGGCGAATCTCCCCATAATACAAATATCCGAAGGGAATATCTGTCACGAGCATATCTTCGAGGCAGAGTGCCTGCAGTGTCAGTTGGAGTACATCTTCCGCCCCCTCCTTGGGCCTTCCTCGCTTATACTCTATTGGGACGACGCGATAACTGCCCTGATAGGAGGGAATACATACTCCCGTGGGATCCGCGTGGAATTCGACAACATCGCAGGCCCCGGAAATTCCAATCCGAGGGGATGCTACGCGCATTCCACGAACCATGATCTTATTGCCGCGCTTTTCCTTGATGTTCTCATCGTGCGCCCTTTCGTGCAGGGCATTCCCCTCGACGGTCAGAATATTTTCCTGCCAATGCTGCTCGAGATGAATCAGCCCCCATTGACGAGGGCAGAAGGCATAATGCTGAATCTCCGAGAGCATCAGATACTCTTCCTCAGCATAACTCATATTACTCGACCAAGCTTCCCTCAACATATTTCTCAATGCGAACGCCGTCAATAGCATAAAGCGCACTGTCGTCGATGATGTAATCATTCAAATGCGATGGCGTCTCTACCCCATCCTTTTTCTGTGCCGAAACGCTGCGGTGGATCTTCGCACTCGGTGCACAGCCGGTTTTATTGGCATGCTCAATCCAATAGAAACGGCTCATCTCCATGCTTCCCTCAGGGCGAGCGGACGATGCATCATTCTCGAAAATTGTACAGAGAGCCTCCTTGATCTTTTCGGCATCTCCCTCGCTGAACCCCGTCTTTTCCGCCAGCTGGACGTTAATACTGCCCTGGAATTTATACACGCCAAAATCTACGCGATACTTCATGCCCATCGTATCCGAGCCTTTCTTATCGCCCGGCTCATTGTTGACGCTCTTCGTGATCTGTATACCCGTGATGGTGACAGGATCGAGACTGACTGCCGTATGAAGTGTCACGGGTCCCCTCACGCCGACAGAGACAGCATCAACGCCTTGCTTCTTTGCCTCTTTGAGCGCAAACACCTGTCCGAATGCACGGACATCTATCCATGCTTTACACGCCTCTTCTGCAAATATACGTGTGCGTCCCTGCTCCTTGTCCTTCATTTTGAGCGGTTTATCCATCGCAGGGTTTGCCTCGACACGCGATCGAATACTGTCACAGCCGTCATCTGCGCGCTCATTGGACTGAACGAGAATTTTTTCTCCTATATCCTGTAAGCGATTGCGAAGCTTTCGCTTGAGACAGACATCGGAGATTTCTCCATAGCTGCCGTAATCCGTGCGCGGCTGATTGCCGTTCAGGGGGTCGCCGTTCGGGTTGGAACGCTCCACCGTGATGAATCCGATAAAATCAATTTTCTTCGTTAGTATAGCCATCATGCTTCCTCCTCAGCAATCTAGTTCTCTTCATTTTTGTTATCCTGTTTCATCGCATAACGCTGACAGGATAGTCCAAGCAAAAATTCCACATTTAATGGAGCATCTGAGCAAAAATCTTCGTCATGAAATGTATTGATAATTTCATCCATAAGATCTTTCTCTTTTGCACCATATTTCTCCCGTTTTTCCTGATACGGCAGAAGCTTTTCCTGCAAAGTTTTCCACGTCGATGAAGGTCGTGATGAAAATTTCATCATGTAACGCATTGCATTTGTTGTCCGGCTTCCCTTTTCTTCTTTTGTAAATGTCGCCCGCTCCATTTGGTCAGCGACAGCGAGTAATCGACCAAACAAATAGGAACGATTGGTCTTCTCCCTGTTTAATGCCACTGTGTAAACCTCCTTTTTATAGTTGAGCCGATTGGATATAATGGAACAAGCCGGCTCTAAAATCAAATGTTCCCATTCTTCAAGCGGATCACATACTGCTCGTTTAATAACCCGTTGGAAGGCTGTTCGCTCCATGTCACTTGGCAATGGAGCCCCTTGTATAATGGAGAAAAATATCCTGTGAAGCTCCATTTTCATCTGAGTATCACTGATATTATCGCCGCGATAGGCGGAAATAAGTTTACGCGGGCTCGCAACGCCATAATAATGAGGGTACCATTTCTTCTTTTTCTCATCGCAGCCACGCTGCCACCATGCGCTTACAACATGCCATTTCTCAATGCGCTTCAGAAAATCCTCTCCTGCCATCTCATCGTAGTAGCAGATGGAGAGGCGTCCTGTTGTCGCCGCATCAAGAACCATAACATTGACCTGACTTCTCTCTGGTTTTTTAAAGGCGTGTCTGTATCCTTGTATTGATTCCTTTAACGAATCCGACCACTCCCGCATTGTAATAGGAATGGCAGAAGAAGCGTTCCCGCGCCTTTGAATAAGCCGCACTGTATTGTCAAATGTGGAAGGAAGATCCTGCTGATATCGCCCCCAAGCCAAAAATACACGCCCATTGACATTATATCCCTGCTCACGAATCAACCATGACAGGGCATTCATTGCTTTCTGCGAACTCTCATATCCAATGGAGATACATTCGTTGCTATCAGCAAAACGTCCCCGGAAGGTAAAGCCTGAATTGTCATTCGAAGATATGATCTTAGCCCCGTCTCCTGCAAAACGAATCCCCTTTGCATGTTTTCCTGTGATATGCAGATATTCACCGGATGCATAACAAAGTTTTTTTTCCGCATTTGAAAGCTGCTGAAAGATAAATCCCTGATATTTCTTTTGCAGCACCGTATCCTTCCACAGCTCCGGGCAAGTATCCCCCTGCAGTTCGACACGAAAGCGCACCATACATTTTAAAACACTAGCCGAAGTCGCTTGGAAAATAAGAGGTTTTTCCTTGTCCTTATTCTCCCACTTCTCTATAATGCCTCCAGCTTTATCTTTGTGAAGGACTTTTTTATCAACTAAATCCTGAATCATATCGTGTTCTGAGACGTAACGATATACAGCCCATACCTTAGGATCAGAATACTTCGATTCTGCCCATAACTTGAGTTGTTTCACATATTGCTTATAGGGATTCTTTTTTTCATCTTGTTCGACAGTGGCGTACTTACCATAATCTCTTGCGATATAGGAGAGATTGTCATGCAGAGGATGTGGAAATACAGCCTTTCCAGCTCTGGATGCCGAATCTGGTGTACATGGAATCAGTGTCGGCTGATCTTCCTTCAACAGGACTTCGCAGTGAAGAAGCTTACCTTCTCCATTCACCACAATCTCAATCTGTGCATTCTGGATAATATGTCCCACGGGAGGAAGCAGCGCTTTCATCCCACCAACACCAGATCTTCCGGCAAAACGTTCGTTTTCATTGTACGTCTGCACCAACTGCTCCATCCAGCTCATAAATGCCCTCCTTCCAACTGTTTTTCTTCCTCTTCAGCAAAGAAGACATTGTCTGCATCAAATTGTTTCGTTCTCACCTCGCGAATATCTCGCACCATCTCACACTTCTCAGGACGACGAAAGTATATAATGCCTTTTTTCATGGTCGGCTTCCAAAAACGAACTTGCAGTTTATCTTGTCCCGTTTCATCAGGGTAGTTAAAGCCATGCAGCATAATGCCAAGCGGCAATTCATCTACATTGTCGTAATAGCCTTTCCCCACGCCATACTTCACAGGCTCTACATAGCCCTGACATTCCCGTGTACCGAGGAAGATATCCCGCCGTCCACCGCGCTCCACCATCCGCTTTGCGATGTTGTGATGCTTATGCTCATCTCGATCTTCCTTGAGTTCCTCTCGGTGCATATTGAACTCAAAATGTGCGCGCACCTGATAGCAGACATCACTCAAGTACTTGTAGTAAGAGAGATCATTCCCACTGTCTCCATACTTTAATGGCTTCACGCCGCGGACTTGTGTTGTAATCCGCTTCATCACACGAACCTCATCAATAAACCAAATAATGGTGGGTTTCCAGTAAATACTTTCGGTGATTCCCTTCAGCGCCTGATACGTTGGTACAGAATAGGAGGCTTTCTCTCCACCGATCTTTGTAATTGGATCCGTAAAAAGCGCCATCCTCCCATATACCTGAAATTCGATTGAATTTCTCATGCGTTCACCTCCTCAAACCATACAATAATCATTCTGCTGCTCCTCCAGTTGTACCCCGAAATTTTCACTATAATATTCCTTTCTTAAGGCAATCACCCCGCTTTCCGTTCGCCAAACAGCGCCCCATGCTTCAAGACGTTGGATTTCATAAGAAAAGAGATTTACTGCATATTGCTGTGCCTGCTTCATCTCCCTGAAAAATTTTTTCTTATCCGCCGTCTTTCCATCAAATAATGGAATAAGGGAATCTCCATCCTTATAGGGCACAAGAACACTCTCTGTATAGGTATCAATAACCTCAAATACATTGCCTGCATCGTGAAATGCTTGCATAAAGTACAAAGCTATCTTATCCCCACGACCTTGGCATGCATTCCAACCTGCATTGTTTGCGCTCAAAAGATCGAATATGGTATTGCGCCCTTTGATCGGATAACGCATTTCCTTTTCCGTATGGTCTCTATAAAACCGCCGGAAATACTCATCCATGACTTGGGGCGTTACAATTTCATTTTCCCTTTGTTGATGCAGCATGATCTGTGCGATCTTCTTTCCCTGTTGTATGTCCTTAAGATTGCTGAGATTTTCTTGTTCCAACCTAAAGAGCCGAACGATCCCGCGCTCCATCTCTCCATGACGATTGCAGCGCCCTGCTGCCTGTGCGATGGAGGAGAATCCGGCAAGAGCACGATAGACTACAGGAAAGGATACATCAACCCCCGCCTCAATGAGCTGCGTGCTGATACAGATAAGCCGCTGCTCTGGATAATCCTGGCGAGTATCAAGCTCTTCCCGCACAGTACGCAGGACCTCCTTACGGTGGGCAGGGCACATTTTCGTACTGAGATGCACAACATGAATATCTCGTTCCGAAATCTGCGCAAGTTCAGAGACTTTCTCATAGAGGTTGCGCGCCTGTTCCGTGAGGTTCACGATGCAAAGGACATCACCGATCTCCTCCGCACTATGCACGATTTCTCCGGCAATTTCATTAATGGAAACACCGCCATCCTCACAGATATTCTCAATCTGCACTCTTTGGAAGCCCTCAAACACCTCTGCTAAATCGCTCGTAAGATCCGCATTATCCCTCATCTCAATCGAAACATCCAACTGTTCCAGCGGTGGTTGAGTCGCCGTGCAAAGAAGCGCGGTGACACGGCAAAAATCTTTAAGAAAGTTCATTGCTGCGTTGAAGAGATAAGTACAGCGAATAGGAAGCGTCTGAATCTCATCAAAAATAATGATGCTGTCCTCCAGCGCATGCAGCCTGCGCAAGGAGCTGTTGCCGCCCGCAAACACAGTGTTCAGAAACTGCACCTGCGTCGTAAAGATGACCGGAACATCCCATCGCTCCGTAAGGATGCGCCGAAAGTCCATACTCTCAGTATCTTCTCCATCGTCCTCCGTGATGACATTGGAATGATGTTCCAGAATCGCCTCATCCATGTGGAAAATATCACGAATCTCCTTGACGTTCTGATCGATGATCGAGGTATAAGGAATGACAACAACAATTCTTTTTTTATTGTATTTCTGCGCATGACGCAGGGCAAACCGCATACTTGCAAGGGTCTTTCCACCGCCTGTCGGAACGCATAACCTGAAAATCCCAGGGGGCTCGTCACCTGATTCGAGGCAGTCATCACTGATCTTTTGACGAAGCCGAGTAATTTTCTCTGCCTTTGGCTCTGGAGGAATGGAAAATCCAGTAAGTTTCTGCTCCAACTTATCAGAGAAGTCCACCCAGATCCTGGCCTCGTCCCATTCGTCCGTCAGCGGTTTTTCCAGTTCGAACTCCGCACTATCCAGCCGATCAGCATCAACGAGCATACTGAGCAGCAGCTTATGCACCATGCCCCAGTAAAAATGATACTTCTCGCCCCTCTCCGGATCAAGCGCCGTAATCTTTGCATCAAGTACAGTAAATTCATGGACAGCATGCTCAAAAAGCAAATCAAGCTCTGATTCCGAGATGACTGTATCATAATAATAGGAAAGATCGACATTCGGCACATCTATTTTCTCCATGCGCCGCAGGAAATCAGACGTTCCATCTTCACCAAGATAGTTCATCAGCCCCGTATGATGTGAGAAAATCACGAGTGCTGCTATATGTACT